>Ga0163217_1087022_pt1 | contig 15941 bp, 9 predicted proteins | sample SynspAceP_FD_185933 | JGI IMG/M metagenome (GOLD analysis project Ga0163217, IMG submission 185933) | Saline lake microbial communities from Ace Lake in Antarctica - Synechococcus sp. Ace-P (PacBio error correction) | ecosystem: Environmental > Aquatic > Non-marine Saline and Alkaline > Saline ... | reverse complement strand
TAAACAGTGGCTAAAGGAGTATACCTCATTACCTTTGGAGGAGGTATTAGGTAAAATGAAATATAAAAAAAGTGGTTGTTATTGGTATGTCCTTACTATACTGCGAAGTCATGAAGACATGTATGAATAAACATGAACTTTTTTTTGTTTAAGAATTTTTGAAAAACGAGAGGAGAAATTTAAATTTTTTTATACCCTGAAGCAGTCATAGGATCTTATAACTATGTTTATCCGTACCAGTTAGATTAATCGGTTTTTATTCAATTAAAAAACAAAATTTTTTTTAAAAATTCTTTCCCCATTCGTCCATTTTAGTGCCGAAATGGATTAATAGTTCTGGGATATTTCTTATTTTTCACCCAGAAAAAGAATGGACAAGTTACCGATTTTTTATCGCCTAACTCACTAACGTTGCTTATACTGAAAGAGCGTTGCACCGAGATTCACAAGCCTCTTCAATTAAAGAAGGAGCTTAATAGCTAAAAGGTGGTATAAAAAGAGTCGGGAAAATAGTAGATTCCACAACTGTTGAAATGAATCAATGTAAATGAAATTGACATACGGTAAAACAATTCATTGGTAGAACAAACACTAACTTCATTCATAGTGTGCCTTACAATGCTTAAATATTACTAATTGGCTCAGCTAACTATTTATTGCCTATAGTTAAATTTGAGCTTACTTTTTTTTGTTTCTTAGTTAGTTTAGGTTAGTGTAAAATATGCGATTTATTTCTTTCCATGTTTATGTTTAGGTGTAAGGTTAGATGAAAAAAGGAGGGGGAATAAGATTGAATATTGGCAATTGATTGCTCACGATAAGAAAAAAGACGAAATGGTCAACTAATTTCATCTTATCCAAGATTATTTTAAAAGAACATTCTCTTTATGCTACCGGAACAACAGGCAAAAGAAATTATTGCATGCGACTTTGATCTAATGTCACCGGTTTTAAGTCAGGGACCATTAGGTGGAGATCAACAAATGGGAGCTTATATTTCAGATGATAAATTAGATATGGTGATTTTTTGAGAGATCCATTAACAGCACAACCTCATTGAAACCAGACGTCAGTGCTCTACTACGGTTTTAGGTGATGTTATGAAATTCCTTTAGCTCACTAATATGGGAACAGGAAGAGGATTTTATTACGTGGTCTAGGTGAAGTTAGTCGAATTGGAGGAAAATACATCACCATGCTGGACGCTCAATATTAAATAGAGAATGATAAAATAACATTCTCCTCCAAAGCATTATTAATGCTATATGGAAGGAGAATGTTATTTCTGTAGAAGGACATATAACTTAATTAGCCTTTCTTACGATGTCTAGATAGTTCTCCTGAATCTTTATTGAAATCAGTAACCGATCATTAAATACTTTTTTTTATCTTCTCTGACAGATTCTATAGTTTCGGAGAAGCATTTCGAGTCTTTAACAGCACTTGAAAATAGCAAAAGCTCTACTTTTTGAAAACGTTGTATGGTAAATCAGGACACTGAATCAGAAAAATCACTAAACTAACACTTTGGAAATCATTAGCCACCGTTATAAAATTTCTCTAGAAAATTCTTTATTTTCAAATAGAGGCCTATTTTTTTACTATTCTATTTATTAAGCCGCATTTTGAATTGAGCATTAACCAGTTGGTGCAAGTATTACAGCCACCTAAACTTTCAATAATTCGCTTTGCGACAGATAGGACAAGTGTTGCCTTACTTCATTACCAATAGTGTTTCTATGATGCTTGGAGGTTAGAGTGAACCAGTATTTTCAGATAAATCTGTATCATAATCCCGATTATTTTTCTTCGGCATGTAAGTGTCAATACTTGGGAATCACGACTACCATCAACATAACAGTTCCTCCTTTAGCCCCGTTTTTGATAACGGCTATAGATTACTTTGGACTTGTTCTACGCCATTAAACCACGAGGCGGCATTAACTGTTTTAGAAAATCGAACTGTCTACCCATCTTTGAATGATCATTGACATCAACATGCGCCTCAGGTTCTAAATCCATAGAGGGATATGGAATTTGGCTAGGTAGATGATTTTTCTCTGCTTCAGGGTAGGTGGCGGAAATAATCTTGAACGATTTATCTGGCTATTACTTCAATAAATTTTGCCTAACCGTCCGCTTCTAAATAAAACTAAAGAGAAGTAAGGCTCTACGACGGTTGATACTCCAACAGGTCGTACATGTTTGACCCTGTTGGAGCAAACTGTAAGCAAAATGAGAGCTTACGGATACATAGGTTAACATAGCTTGACGAACTAGGAGTCGGCATTTTTTCATATAACCGTATTAATTGAAGTTTTCGTAATTGAGCGGTTTCTTCATTTGTTTTACGCAATCAAGAAGGGAAAACTTCCTTTCTCTTTGGACTATTCAATGGACATTTCGTAAGCTGTAACAGCAATAGTTTCGAATAAGTTGATTTAACTAACTGTATTTCAGCAGTTAGACCGTATTCTTTGCCAGCGTAAAGGAGTAAATCAGCATCCCATAATGCCAAGACCAAACGACGTTCGCCTAACGCTTGCTTTTCGTTCTCTTCTAAAAATAAGGAGTAGCATCAATGACATTGTCTTCATTCGTACACCAGTTTTAATAGTTTGTTTTAATTATTAAAGTTTGTTGCACCGCTATCTTTATTCCATTTCAGCTTAAATTAATGCAGCTAAATTACAAACAGGAATAGGGAGCCAATGCTGTTCTCCGCATGGATTCGTTGCGACTACGTTTTTGGCCATAGCTTTTGCAATTTGCATTTCGTTAGCATTATTCGATAAAGAAGATACCAGGTTCAGCAGAATAAGTTGGCACAATAGTATAATCAGCTTCCAAAGTTCATCGTGCTTTGATTGTTCGATAAGTCTAACAGCATGACGCTAGCTTCCCACTCACGAACATCCCCAACCTTCTGTCCCCAATGAGTATCATAATTTGCCAATTTTCTGTTTTGATTATAAATTCAACAGCAGGAAAGCGCAAGTCATAATCTTCATCATTATCTGACCGCTTGCATGACAGTCATCTGTTAAGCAAATAGAAATATTGGCACTGATAAAAGGTCGGGATCATGAACACCATAGTTCCGCCAGTTTGATTTTATTTCAATTTCTTTTAAGGAAGCTTGCAATCAAAAACCACGGTTACCAGGGATGTGTTTATAATTCAAGATTATTTTGGTACATTGCAGATTCACGTTCAGTGGAAAGGCGTAAATTTTAGTTTTTCAGAAGCCATGTTTCGTTGATTTGGCATCTGTTGTACTGTTCAATTAATAACGAAGTATCCGTGTGTTTGCATTTTAGAAATAATAAACTCAAGCTATCGGGATGCCATCGGTCAACATAATCCATTTGAGCACCACGGCGGCTGCCACCTTGTGGTTTCAACTAGATGAGTCAGTTGAGCAATATCATTTACCAGGAAACCGAACCTGAAATTTGCCATTTACACCTTCGAACCAATGTATTACGAGGGGACGTATGTAAACCATTTGTGCCAAACGCCGCCCCGCCGGACTTCATGATTTCCATAATTTTTTTCGGTATCCGAAATGCCACCACGGTGAAGCAGGAATAAAAGCATAACATAACAATTTTAAACATAGGGTTTACCTCGGTATCCGAACGCACCATATAAAACTCGACCGCAGAATAAAAAATTAAATTCATTAATTTCATTTAAAAAAGTTGGTAAGAACTTTCTTTTTTGGCTTTTCTCCGGGTTCACATGCTGATAAACCTGTGCATTTCGTTTTGCGATTTGTTCGTAATAAATTTCTAATGGTTTTTCAAATAGAGTCTAAATCGCGAGTGGACTATGCTGAAATTTTGGTTCAATAGCCCACGGTTATTCTCTTCTATTGTAATTGGAGCCTCCTCAGCTATGATTTTTCATAATCAATTTCTTTTATTGAACCTGGTTCCGCGCAGTCGGCGTAACTTTAGGAATCATTTTTATGACAGTTTAAAACAAACTAAGTCTCCTTACAGGACAGATTGTCTCTGGAACTATCTTTAAAAGAAATAGCGATCCTTAAACATAACAAGACGTGAGACTCCTGTATAAGTTAAAGTCATCTGCTCCTCTGTAATTGGGTTGAACTTGAGGGAAAAGGTGGATATCCTCATTTAATCGTTTTTTTATTTACTTTTTCACTTTAGAAAACATGTGGTCCATCATTTTAATTCACTCCTAGATTATTTCTGGGTTTAAAAACACGACTATATAGCATTTCATATGTGATTATGACACTATCATTATAGGTATAAATCACTGTTGATGTTTCTTTTTTTTTATGGATTTATTTGGAAAAACTGTTGAGAAAACAGATGGTTTAAGATTTAGGAACAAAAAAAGATTGAAAATGATTCTCTCTATTATCATGAGATGAGTAGTTAAAATTCAATGAGGAAAAAAGGCCCAGAAGTTATGAGCGATAATCCAAAATTGGTTTAGAAATCTAATTTCTTGATTTATCGTTACAGTATTCTTATCCTTTTATAATTAGCTTTTATATTAATTTAGTGGGGTGAGATGATATTTTTTTTCAAGAGTTCGTCACTTTTGTTTGTTAGCATTGGTAAGTGGTCTACACTAGTTCGGTTACTTTATGTTTACTGATTAATTTATTCAATGCTTTCAACGGTGTGGAATCCCATAAGGTCATTGCTACTAACATCAATAATAACTCTCCTTCATGATTTTAAAATCATTCATGAAAAAATCTGTAAATTTTTTCAGTGGCATGCAAAGTAAAAGATGACCAGTGAGCTTATTAATGATAGTCGATCGTCTATCCGTACTTTTTCTATTACTGATATGTGTTCAGTTTAAATGCAGCAAAAATAGCACTTGATTAAAGTTCCTGCGACTACTTCATACGCTAGGATTGTGTGTAAACCAACTACAATAGCGATATTATAATCATGACAAAACTCGCATTTTTAGGCATGATAGTTAATCGTTTAAACGGAATTCCAATCAAACAGTTTTCGTAAGCACCAAACGACCATCACAGCGCCAAGGCCAATAATCGGGATTTGGATGACTACTTTTTATTGGAATAAGACGACAGACATCAACATAAAAGAAACCAGATTAAGAAGTTGCTAAACGACCGATTCCACCATAAAACTAGTGTTAATAATAGTTTGACCGAGTTTCATTCCACAACAGCAATGTCCCGCCAAAAAATCCCGAGCTAGATCCCTAAAACCCTGAGCTTAAGGTATTCACGCGATTCTTATCACTTGGTGTTTTTGTTAAACCTCATCGACTAATGAGCCAGTTAATAAAAGATTCAACTAATCCAAAGCAATAGCAAACTGAAAAGAGAAGTTGGGAAAATAATAATTTAGCGTTTCTAAGTTCAATGGGGACTTTTGGAATTCCCAAAACGAAGGTTAATTGCTAGAGATTTTTCCTAGTGTCACCAACAGTTGAACATCTAAGTTTAAAAACTTAATACTAGTGTACGTAATGACTACGATTTGACAATAATAGGGCAGGGAATCCTTTTCGTCAATTTGGGTGCTAGAAATATAGGCAACTCCATAACCCCCAATTAGGATTAAAAAACTGTCGATTCCTTTAAAAATGGCTCTAATTGAGATAGAAACATCATAATACCTAAACCATTTACAAAATCCAAGCATAACAGGTTTTGGGATATAACCGCATCAAAATACCTTACGTTTTAAATGGCCTAAAACTACTTGTATAAGTCAGCTAAAATTGTTTGCAGCGAAAAGATAGTTAAACCCCGGTCTTCGTGCAACCAAATTTGCGAGTACTAAAGCATACGGGAAGCCAAGCAGCTGCAGAAGATCAACCCTGCTTTCTTCCTCGAAGAACGCAGCCATATAGCTGTAATAAAAAAGGTTGCATAGACACCAAACAATTGGGCCTCGTTTGACACCTGCCAAAACTAACATAAAAGCCAATACTTCAGGGATATAAAAGCTAAACAGACAACAACTCCAGCTAAAATAATCACCTCTGATATTACCAAAACCAGGTCATTTTTAGAAATTTTCGCATAAATTACCTTCCTTTTTTTAAAAAAGCATAATTCATTATTAGTATAGAGTTCATTTACAAGAATCATGGACCATTAAGGAGGACTAAAGATAAATACAAAAAATGCATCCGTGTTATAGAAGAAAAAATAGAATATAAATTTAATTTGAATTATCGATTAGTAATGATTGAAGTAGAAATGTTTCGCCAGGTCAAAGAGGATATGCAATAGCGATTATTAAATTTGATTCCGATTTAATTCGTAAAAGTATATTAAGATTGATTTACATCAAAACCATACGCCACAGTTGTGTTCGCTAGTGAAAAAATTAAAAAGTTACGTTTTATAAAGAGGGTTTAACCATTTTATACAAACAAGAGAATCAATTATCGATAATTATGAGATTACCAAGCGTTTTCAACAGAGTTTAATGGAATCAACAAAAATGTATTCTTAATAAGATAAGGGGCAAGTAAAATTGTATGAATATTATTGAAGTTAACAACTACAGTTGATTATGGAAGTAATCGCTGGAGTATTTGATTTTAACTTTTGATTTGAAAAAGGCGGAGAAGTTTTTAGGTTTCTTTAGGGACCAAATGGTGCTGGTAAAACAACGGCTATTCGACAACTGATGGGATTTCTAGCCAAATAAAGGCTCTTTGTAAAAATTACTGGAAAAAGATCCTAAGACAGAGGCGATGAGTATTCAAAAGCATATGGTGTATTTGACCAGGAGAACCCTGTATTATATGAATAAATATGAATGGAACTAGAATTCAATCCGATTATTAGCGAAATGAAAGTGGTTAAAAACAATTATCGAGCAAAGAATTATGCTTACTCTATTTTGAGCTTAAAATCCTGAATATGAAAATAAAAAGATGTCTAAGGAATTGAAAAACAAAAAATTGGACTTAATCTGTTGCGGTTTATTGCAAGAAAGTGATATCTTGATGCTTTGATGAGCCTACAGTGGATAGACCCCTTATGCAGAATAAGTTTATTAAACTTATCCACAGAAGAAAAAAAGAAGGGAACGAACTATTTTATGTCATCCCCATCTTTTTGCAAGAAATGAAACGAACGTATGTGATTCGAGTAGTTATTATAAAAAAATCGGTAAATTGATGCAAACCACAAGACGTACAAATATTAAAGAAAGTCAAAAAAACCTTTATTTTAACATTTTTTAAACCACGAAGACGTGTGAAAAGCTTTATTATGCAGAATCACCTCAAGCAAAAGTTTTGAATCAAAACACAAGTAAAAAGTAAGATGGTTCAAGGAGATGTTATCCATTGATTAGGTTATTATAGCCCCAATTTCACTATTGCAAAATATGAAATCGATACATCAAACTTTTTAGAGAATTCTTTTATGCACATTCTATGGGAGGATCAGCATGATTGTTGGCCGTTATTAAAAAAGAAATGAAATCTTGTAGGGTTTACCTTCTATTGTTATTTACACTTAATCTTGACTTGTTATGAAAACGATTATTATTTCCATGTTTGATTCCTGAACTAGGGAATATTATGCTGATTTTGAAAAAGCCATGCTAGGAAATAATGCAAGCATTTGGTATGGTTGGTGCAAGCAGAAGCTAGTTTAACCAGCTTATTTTTATCTTCCTCATTTATTTGGCTTCCATCATTAAATTGTTTTTCCGCTATATTCTCAATTATTTATATCCAAATAAATTAGTTGTTAAATATGTAGATGATGTTTCATTGGACCTATCTATTAGCCACGCCCACATCAAATAGGTTAAAATAATACGAACTTCAAACGACAGTAGCTATTGCGTAGTTTGACTTTTGTTATTAATAGCTCCACGAACTATTGATTAATCTATCAGAACTGACATTTCCATGGAGAATTAGACACTCTCATCCTAACTTATATTTAAACATTGGGATATATTGGCGGTCTGCATTTATTTTATCAATGGGTTTGGTTTTTTTTTAATCTCTTGCCTATGTAACGAAGCAGCGTACCGCCTAATTTTCTTTTGGGAGTATTGGTGTTCCCGTTCTGGCATTTTTAATCAAATGTTTGGCTAATCAAGGCGAACAGCTACAGAATTCTTAAAGTATTTCACATTCTTTAAACTTTATTCTCATTCCAGAAAAATATCCTCAGGGGAAAGAAAAGCAGCCTTCTTTGGTTAACAAATTCTTCTTTGGCATCTAGCTTTTGTGATGTATGGAATAGGGACAAATAGCTTTATTCAAGGAGAAATCTTCCGTTATAATAGGGGAAAGGTTTGTTTTAGTATTTATTGTCTGATTAAAGAAGATATAGTTTACTTACGAAAGACTATACGGTTTACAAATAGTTTATGTAGATTTCAAGAAAACGACAATTAAGAACATTTAAATTTGCAAATAGAGAGTAAGTGGAGAAACTAAAGTTGAAATTGAATGTGAAAACAGAGTTGGAGGATTTTTATGACAGCCTATTGGAGATAGCTTGGATATATTGAATGTAAATAATTGAAATGCAAAAAAAATACTTATGCAATTTAAAAAAAAAGTATGCATTACGCAGAACATTTTAAATTATATGAGTGCAGTTGATAAAACTGGGCGAAGATTAAATAAAAGTAGTTGAAGAAAAATTAGGAAAAAACTAGTAAAGGTCAATAAAGCATTAAATGTAGGCAAAATAGTTTTCATGATAGGCAGCTATTTAAAATTAATTTTTAACAATTAAATTAATTTATCCATCTTCAGTTAATATGTTAGATAATGCATGGTTTATTTTATTTTTAGGACTTAGTGCAAGCTTTGTACTCTCTATTACAAGGTGTCTTCAGTTAAAAAACAGAAAAATTTGAAAAATTTATAAAAGAAGGGGAAAACAAAGATGATTAATTCTGCAGAGTTTCAACCAGTTGTATATCTAATGCAACAAAAGATCTGACAATATAAAAATTTCTTCCATTACGTTCTTTTAAAGAAGATATAAAATAGTAGGGACGAGCTTTGCACCTTAAAGAATTTACCTGTAGGAGATAAAACCTTGGGTCGCGCTTTAAACAGCGATCAAGAAGCTAAGCCTGGCGGATTTTAGTTATTGATTGTAAAGGATGACTGATAAAGAAGAAGAACGATAAAAAAAGAAAGAACGAATTAACCGGTAATTGCAAAAGAATCAAAAAAGCTTTCTTGAAAAAATGCTTGATAAGGGATTTGGTCATCTTTTAATCATCCCGAAAAAGAAGCTGCAAAATGAAACGATACTGTTAGTATATTATTGGTGAAATGTTTAGGAATTGAAAGTATGTTGAAAAATCACCTGCTGACTGTCTGATGGTTTTTTAATGGAAGAGGAAAGAAACGTGATATGACCACGTCAAACTTCCTGACACTTAAAAAAAGAGAGTCTAAAGACAAATTGTCTCAGACTCCGAATAAAATTCTCTAAACATTATGCTCCAAAGGCAAAATGATTTCTTACTCATAAAAGTTTTAAGTCATTGACAGGTTCTGTGTTTATAGATGCAAACCTTGTAAATCTTTTCAAAGCCTTAAACGACTTTTGTACACTCTTTTCATATAAAGGAAAAAATTTGTTTAAAGTTCTTTCTTTTTATAGAAATAAAGGGTCCCAATCAGGAAAAAGTATGCTGCTGGACTTACAAGAACGATTGCGCTTGTTTCCACTCAGTATTAATTCCGCACTGCTTGGTATGTTTCTTGTGAAAACTTACACTCCTGAAAGTGGACTCCATTGCGAGCCAGTTTGAAAATAATTCTAAAAAGAATAAAAATCGCCAATTGCTCCTCCTGTCCATGCGAGCGCAGCAAAGTAGGAGTCCAAAATAATACAGCACCAGAAAGAGGAACGGCAAGTAAACCATAACCAAAGAGATTAAAAACTCCAAGCTAGTCCCCATAATAACCCGCTTGGTTCCCAGGTATCTGCAAAATAATAGTAAAGATAAGCCGCAGTTAATCGCTGCGCCAATGAGATAGCTCACTGGTCCAAACCGGCACTTGCCAATAATATATTTGGAAAAGAAGACGGGACGGACGCTTCAAAACCTATTAGTTACAAGTAATACGAGTGGCCCTTTTTCCTTCACAAACGTTTACTCCACGCAACTGACTAAGAAACGTTAACCTGATTTGCGTAATTTTCTGGTGGAATTGTACAAAGAAATCTAATGCGGCCGGTTTCAGGCAAAACCAATTCAATATTTGCTGGTAAAATTCGGCATTAAATGCGGAGCATAAATACCGCTGATACTGGGCTCAAAATACCTTAAAAAAGTAAACAAAGCCAGCAAATAGAAATCCTTTGTAATGAAACGCATCAAACTCCAAGACATTTCTTTTTGTGTTCAAAAACTGCACCAAAACAATTCATGGTCAACCTCTAAAAAAACATCTTCTAAAGTGGCTTTTCGCCAATTCAATTTTTTCTGGAATCCACTGATGTTGCCGGAATAAAGTTTAACCATTGTGGGACATTACGGTTTCTCCTCTAAGTGTTTCTACTGAAACCAATGTTCTGATATTTTAAATCTCTTCTTCATCTTCTAACTTGAATAAGCTGTGTCTTTAAAAGCCCTGCTTCCTCTTTAGAAGTTGAAAAGTAACGGCTTAACAGTTGATTGCTCTTGGCTTTTTGTCAACTCAGCAAGCTGCCCGTTACGGGCAATTTTATCCTTCATGCAAATAGCTACTTCGTCCGCAATCGATTCTACATCTGCCAAATGGTGAAGTCGAAAAGTACAACGGTGGCTTATTCTTATGAACTTTTTTAAAATGGCTAGACATCTTTTCGTCCAGTTGGATCTAATGCAAGAAGTGGGTTCATCACAAAAATAAGCAAAGCGGATTCATGAAAAGTGCTTGAAGCAATGGCCTAAGCGTTTGTTCATTCCTCTTGAGTAGGCCACCAATTTTTTTTTTTGCGTTCTTCAAGTCCTACTAATTTTAGCATTCTGAAGTTTTAGCTTGCCGTTCTTTTTTGTCATGTTCGTTATTTCACACAAGATGTACGGTATCATTCCGCAGTTAAATAGTTATAATTACTCAGGACTCCAGGTAAAAAGCCACTAATCCTGAAGAGCTCTTTTCCATATTCAATCGCCGATTTATTCTATGTGGACTTTTTCCTTGACCGTATGGTTCGTCAACCGTAAATACATTTAATGGTTGTTGTTTTACCGATCCATTTTTCCCAAAAATCCGTAAAATGGTATTTGGTTTAACAGTAAAAAAACTAACGTCTTCTAAGACAGTTTGATTGCCGTAATTTTTTGATTATGGATACTTCCATGCAGGGGTCTCTTCAACTCCTCCCGAAGAGGAAATAAGCGATGGTCCAAGGTGTTGATTAACACAATAATGAGGATCCAACACAATATATTTGATCCGCGTTTTCCACGTATCGGATGATTGAGTAGATGAAGGAGTGCAGTAAATCATCATACGATTTGAATGAGAAACCAAAGGATAGGCACCGGTAAATTTTCTTGAATAATAGTCAATATCTGGATTACTAATTAATCCGTTCCTATTGTTTAATGGTATGGAAGCAATTTTTGCATCTGCTTGTTTTGTATAAACGGTGAAACGCTGGATATTTCGTGATATTTCTTCGATCTGATTTGCGCACTAAACTGGCTCCGAAGGGTGTTGTTGTCCGAGAATTAGTGATTTCTCGTGCTAACCATTCATCTACTTGAATGCAAAAAATCATCCCAGTGAGTTTTACCAGATTTTCGGGTTAGTTTTGCCACTTCTACATAAGCGATGAGCGCAGTATACATGGCAGTTTTGAATTTGGACGTGTGCTGGCATAATAGAAGCAGCTGCGATGTAAATCCCTGCCACAACTACTTGGCTCGCAACAGTATCCATTTGAAACAAGTGTATTAAGCATTCGCTTTTTGATAGGGTCTGCTTAAAACGCTAGGAGAAGAGTGCAGTTGTGCATCGCCATCAAACAATTGTAGATAATTTAATGGTTATTACGACTTGGAATGCAAATACTTGAGTGGAGTTTTTCCGGGCAGCGCTCATTCCCTTTCCTCATTAATGCCTTGGCATATATATCAAATCTGCACCTGCATTTACGGAACTAGCGTTTTCTTCCAATAAAACCCAGCGTTTCGTCTGGCTGGTTACGTGCCATGTAAGATAATGGCTTTGCAGGGTGTTTGCTTGTTTTAGATGACTCAATGATATGGCTCATCTTGAACACGTTGCGTAAGCCTGCAAGGCATTCTTGAAGAATTGCCACTCTCCTTTCTTTCTCGCTAGCTATAATCTGCATGGTTTCAGCAACAGATTTTGAATCCAATGCAAGTAATAGGGAAACATCTGCATAATATTCGTTTGCTTCAGCCTTGCACACAAGAAAACACCTGAAATTCCTTTCTTGACCCAAAACGATGAGCAAATTTTTGGTAGGCGCTCACGAACTCCTTGGTGTCGTAAGATGCGGGAGAATGCGAGTAAACTCATCGATACTTTAAATTGATTACGTCGCTAGTTTGGTAAAAAAAAGTGTATATATCGGGTAAACTGTCCCTTTTTCCCACTTGGAAACGGATGCTTTGGATACGCCCATAAACTTGGGCCACTTCTGCTTGTGTCACCTTTCTTTTTCTTTGCGTTTTTTTGACTATTGTCTTGTGCATTATTTATCCATTCATATCGTTCACCTCCCTTTAAGGTACTTCCTTGACTTCAAAAAAAAACAACGATTTATAGTTGGACTTCAGTTAATAAAAAATCATGATGGGTGACTTATGTTTAGGGGAATTTTAAACGGTCTTTCTAATTTCTGGCGTTGACATTTTGCTTTGCATTCTTGCTTAAGTTAATAAATAAGAAAATTTTGAAACGTATTGAAAAGGAGTAAAGGGAATGTAAGTAAATTAGTTATGCAATCAACAAAACAGCCGCAAACCCGTGGAGTTTACCGGACTTGGGCTGAAGCACAAACACATATGTAAAGGGTCTTAGCGGTTGCTCAATTCAAATCGTTTCTGACTGAAAAGAAGCCGAAAGATTTATCACATCCAACCTACGTTTTAAAAGTGTGGATTGGACAGCGGCGCTACTTGATAGCATTGAAGTATGTTAGATGGATCATTCGCTCGCAAAAAAAAGCATAACAAGGCTATGTTGTGGTGATGTTAAAAGATGGGCAGGTTTTAGATTACGTTTTACCGTGCCGGTAGTGATGAACGCTTATGTGGAGATTTTCAAATTTGCTGGCGAAAGTTATTGGCGGCGTTAGAAGCTATTCGGTGGGCTAAAGCACGCCACATTAAGTTCAACTCTTGATCTTACGATTACTTGGGAATTGAAACAATGGGCAACAGCATCGTGGAATAGCCAATAAATCGTTTCGAAAGATATATTCAAGAGCTTTAACGTCTTGGCAAAAGGAATTACAATCAGATTTCAAAAAGAAAAAGCACATAACTGGCATTTGAGTTCAATGAGATTGCGGGATCAGACTTGCAAAAAGAGCGTTACAATGATGAGCTATAACGGCACGAAAAAATGTAATGAACTCAAAAAATGATAAAAAGCTGCCTCGGGAAATGAAGGATAGTAAAACTATCTAATGGATATTTTTTGTCTAAAAGCTCTTTTGTCTTTAAACAGATTAAATGTTGTTTAGTACTACTACAGATCTGCTGAGTAGGTCTTATATTAATAAGTAACTTGTCCGAACTAACGTACTTTTACTTAGGCTCCGCGATACCCAAAAAATCTAAAAAATGGTTTCTTTTATTATATGTTAGAGAACCATTTACTGCATAGATAACTTGTTCTTTCGTTCGGATAGGATGCTTACTTGTTCTAATGAGATCATTTTACTTCCTCCTTTAGATTGATGGTAGCAAGATAACAGCTTGTCCTCTAGATACTGTAGAAAAAAAAGTGCTTCAGTACCATATCAAACCAGAAACCATTCTCAGCTGGTTCTTTAATCTATTTTAGCGTTAATTAATGTGGATTCTCTAAAAAAGTGATTGCTTAACGCACTTTTCTTAGTGTAAACCTCGTTCTAAATAAACACAGATATAAATTGAGGAATTCAACTAATGTTATAAAACGATGATCAAAAAGATGTGAGAATGACAAAACGGTTATTTTATTGCGGCTAAATGGAAAATCGTGCTATAATCAATGCTGGTGCAACAGGTGAATAAAACTTGTTAGTCAAATAATCAGAGTAGGAAATTGAGCGGTTAAGTGCTGTGGGATTGGGATGTTGCCCTCGACGAAGAATTGCTTAGGCAAATTTGCGGGTTTTGTTTCTTGGCAATTCGCTGCATAGTTATTATGTGTGGAGCTCTTAAAGGGAGATTTCAAAATGGGGAAAAAGAATAAGTTTGATGCAAGAAGCATTTCAATCATGGATTATTAATGGGGATTAAGATATTTGTATTGGACAAGTTTATAGTGTATTGAACACGATTGTCCGTTATTTGGTTTTGGTTTACCAGTACCCATTATTGCCATGCTTTATGGATCCTTGGATTGCAGGGACAACTGCTGCGATTACAGATTTTATGGGGATTTGTTATTCCCAAAAGCAGCCCTATATTTTCCGGGGTTTACTTTATCTGCTTTTTTGGGTGGGTTATCTATGGGATCTTCTGTATAAAAAGGCCTAAGAATTCTTAAACGGGCTTATTTGCGATTTTATGAGTTACTTTGTTTATAATTTAGGGTTTAAAAACACGTCTATGGCTAAACAATTATTACTAGATTAAAGCCATGTACGCTTATTTTCCCAGTTAGTGTACGTCCGAACTAAGTGTTCTAGCACCTAGTTAATTGTACTCTTGCTATATGAGTTCACTTTACCAATAATTTAAAAGCACTGCGTAAGGCAACACCGAATTGAATGGGGAAGGTCTAAAAAGCGCAACAGCAAAAACTTGAACAAGAAGGGAATAAAGGAGGCTAATTCTAGCCTCCTTTTATTCCTGATTAAAAATAGGATTGACTCTTTTCGTGTACACGGTTAAAAATAATTGAGAATTAAGATTTGAGGAATAGGCAGAAGGTTGAAAAAATTAGGGGGAATGGATATGATTGCACATACCTTTGGTAAAAAAGGTGGGCTGAAAACAGAACACTATCATGATACGAATCGGCAGGTATAATGGTTCTTATTAAACCGTATAAACGATTTAAAATTAATTGTTGTTTCAACCACCAATGATCATAATTTCATTACCGGAGGAGAAAAAAGAAAGCAAGGAAACAGACTGAAAGAGAACCTTAAAAGAGAAAATCTGTAGAGGAGTTAGGGCTTTTTCCAGAATAGAAGTAGGGCAAGTATGTAGGAGCTTGGGCGAAGATTACTTTAATTCTTACTCCATCGCGAAAAAAATATAACCATAACCTGCTTACTTTTTAATGTTATTGATTCTTCGCGGAAAGATCAAGCGAAAACCTTTGGAAGACTTTAAACGGCCAGTAGAATGGATTGACCACCTACCAGAAGACGTTAAAGGGGATAATTTTAAAAGCGAGGCATCCATCGTTTGGGCGAATTGAATAGTTTATTTAAAAAGATGATAAAAAAGGAAAGATTGGACTGCTAGTAACTTAAGAACATTTGAAGAGGAAAAAAGTGTTTAAAAGGAAAAAAGGAGGAAGTGCGATTTTAAAGAATCCCTTTTTCTTCTCTTTTATTTCAGGTTAGTTCTTTCTTATTAATTTCTTACTTCTGTAATATCTTACGGCCTTTTTTTTGTTTTACTGTAACAGGCTATGTTTGCCTTTTAGTTGCTTGGGGGAGGGTAAGGGGGCCCCCCAAAAATGGCATGAGCTTTATCAAAGCCAATTTTCTTTTAGTTTTTCCAAAAGCTTTAATTTTTCTTTTTAATTTTCTTCCTTCTCCCTTAACA
>Ga0163217_1014928_pt1 | contig 15943 bp, 16 predicted proteins | sample SynspAceP_FD_185933 | JGI IMG/M metagenome (GOLD analysis project Ga0163217, IMG submission 185933) | Saline lake microbial communities from Ace Lake in Antarctica - Synechococcus sp. Ace-P (PacBio error correction) | ecosystem: Environmental > Aquatic > Non-marine Saline and Alkaline > Saline ... | reverse complement strand
CCCAGTTCCAAGGCCATCGGCTCTTATCCCGGTCTTTGTCCTTGTTCGTTGGACGGAAAAAAACATTTTCAAACGGCTGAAGCACCATTGCGGCAAAGACGACCTACCGCTGAACTTGGCTACATCTATGCCTTCCTGAAAACCACCCCACTCAGACACCGGAATACTCCGCTGTTCCACTGTTCTTGCACTGGAGCAAGCACTTACGGGACATCCTTCGCGAAGGCGTTCATGAACGCTATGCACGCATCAAGAGCCCGAGCTAAATCTGCTTCGTGTCGGACATGCGCAGGCTGAACCTCGATTTCTAATCGAGAGGCGGACATGCTGTTCGATCCTGACCACTGTCGTGTGCCGCCGTCGATTGCTGGCGACGATCGCCCGCGACAAGATTGCGTAGAAACTTCCATCATTCATCTACAAGGCCAAAGGGTGCTTTGCGGGGCCAAGGTCTTTCAGGTCGGGCAACATCGGAGAGTTGTCCGACTACGACATTCGCTTTTCTGGCCGCGCCTCAAAGACGTATTGCTGCGTTGCAAGCAAGCGCGCTGAACTCGTCGCACCTGTAAGCCTACAGGCGCAACTTTAGTTATGCTGCCGATGCCAAAACGTTTACAAGAAAAGGTGGTGTCATGACAGGCAAGTTGACACAACTTGGACCACAAAAAACCCGGCGATGACTGAATGGGGGTCGTCGTTTGTTACGTCACGCTGGCCATTCTCCGCCAATTATGGGCTGTGGAAGCGCGTTGATCACCCGAACCGGATCACGGCGCTCTTTTTTGGTGTGGCTTGTGTTGGCGACCGTTGGGATCTTTGTCGGTGGTTAACTGCTTGTTTCATTGCCGCTGCCAACTCCTGATCCATCTCAGCCACATCCTCGATTGCATGACGGGACCCAAATGGCACGCTACCGCCGCGTGTTCCTCACCGCAAGGTAGTTATTATGATCGCCTGACCGATTCAGGGCAGGTTGGGTTGTGGTTCGGAGGCCGTCGGGATACGCCGCTTATGCTCAGGACGAGAGCGTTGTACCTGTATTCCTCGCTATGATCGGCATCACGTTCTTACGGGTTGCGCGGATATTGCCAAATACGTGCACTCGAAATCGAAACGGCAGTGACTCAGATTATCCCGATGAACCATGGGCGAGTTCGAAAAAGGTGGAAAAATTGGCGGGTTTGGGGCTTGGTCACGTGCCCAAACTTTGAGTGGTTTCTGCGCGAAACAAAGCGCCAAAGTTTCTCGCATCGATGAAGGCCGGTTCATCTTCATTTGCTCCAGCAGCGCTGATCTTTGATCAAATGGTCCCAATGCTTTGGGTTTTTGCGGCCAGCCAGCTGTTCTGGGGCATCTTGCAAGTCATGGGCAAGGGCAAGAACATCGGGGAAACCCCCAAAATGGCCCTTTCAAAAATAGCACCCCCACATTCTCGCCTGTATAAAGGGACATCAAGAAATGAAAAATGAAATCAATCGCCCGCCTATGGCGTCATCTGCCGCAGGCATCGGCTCGCGGCTCAGCCCTTTAACCGAACAACTGCCCGAAAAGCCTGTTGCCGTCGGCGGTCCGTTTATTCTGGAAACGGATGCTCCGCCAATTGTTCTGAGTTGCGCCATATCACAGTTGTATTGTGGTGGCTGGGGCACGCGCGGACGAGATCAAGCAGTTCGTCCGACAAGACATCCGAGGCCAATTCGGCGGTCACCTATGTAATCAACGAGCGTTACTCGCGAGGAACGCAACACAGGCTTTAATCCCTTTAGTTGCCTTCGAAAGCTATTGGCACTGCCGACTTTATCAAGTTCGACGCGGACGTGTGTTTGATGTGAAAATTTTCGCCAACTTATTGATTTTAGTGGACCATCCCAACGTATTGTGCATTGATCAAAAAAACATTGCGCGTGAGGACGAAGAGTGTCAAAGTCATCACCGACGAACCAGCATGCAGATCTTGAAGTAGGCAAATCGGTTGATCCCAAAATTGGGCTATGGGTGAATCGATCGGATTGACGAAAATCAGTGCCAAAAGACAGCCCGTCCCCTGTGCTGAAAAACTACTGAAATGAATGGAGAGCAGAAACCAATTTTCAGGATTACTAAACGAGCGCCTATGAAAACGGTGGTGCGGTGAAAAAGGAACAGCCTTTCGTGCGCTCGATATCACCGGGTTTTGAGCTGGACAGAGATTGATACGCGCAGGATTACCGTGGCAGCAAATTGCGATATTGAACGCAATCTTCAACCATTTCGCCGTGCGCAACAAAAGGACGAATCGACGAAGCTGCTAGAAACGGCACGCTGGCGTGAGCCCCATCAAGTCAACACCTCCCCCGCTCGACAGGGCAAGGGGTGGGACGATCGCAGTCAAAAGCTGCTTGCCAACAACGGCACCAGGATCGCTGCATTGGAAGGACCAGACAATGGCTAAAGCGTAAAAAACAGCAGAAGAGGCGAAGAAAACCAATCAAGAGAAGCTAAAGTTTCTGCACTTGCGTGATTTCTAATGCCGGAAAAACCTGCGCTTTCGATTTCTTGGTAAGACGGTGAAGAACTCTTTCCGGGGATCAAAGCAAAAGAAACTGATCTTGGAATGAAAAATCCCGAAGAAAATAGTAGTTTCGTGGCCCTATTGCAGTGGTCTGTCAGCGGCAACCGCCCTCACTAATATTGGCACTCGGGTATGGCGAGTTGCCCAAATAGAGTCTAAGCTGCCATTTCCGACCTCGGAAACCTTTGAAAGGAAAGCCATTTCCCATAAAATTTCAGCCACTTACATTGGACCGTGTCTTGGTGCGCAGGCATCGAAGAAGAAGAAAAGACTTCCGGCGGTCTGATCATCCCCGAAACCGCCGCAAAAAGAAAAAGGCGGTTGTTTTCGTATATTAGTTGTCCGCTAAGCGTAGCAACAAGTCGCCGTTTGGTCGAACACACGAAATGATCAAATCTTCGAATCTCGCCGCTTTCTCAAAGTGATCAGTTCGTGCGATTTGAATCCCACCATTCGGCGGCTTTCCATAAGCAACGTGTGATACGTTCATTTCTGTTGGGCAAAAAACGCGTAGAAAGAAGACCTACGGGTCTCTCCCTTTTTGGCGATCTTGGTCATTACAGACCGCGGACCGCCTTTGTTCTTTAAGGTTTGCTCTCATACTGTTTGCCGCCTCTTAGGGAATAAGTGATCCATTGGAACATAAGGCGGAACTGACGAAGCGGCAAACTTGGGATATTTGGTACGGTTGGTGCCTCCGAAGCTGCCAATTTCGTTAGCACACGTTTCCACACCAGATAAGGTGGTTACGACGACCGGATCAGTTCTTGGCGGCTGTCATTCAGCGCAACATAGAGGGTCTGGAAATGCGCCCCCTCAGGCTGGGGGCGATTGGTTCAACAACCGCATCTGCTTTGGTCCCATATCGGAAACATCCCGCCAGCGGAAGGGGGGGCTTTTTTTTGGGAAGCAGGAAAAGAAAAATTAAACCATTTTTCGAAGTGCGGTTTTTTTTAGGTACATACAGTTTCTATCGCAGCCAGTAAATCGGTGTCGGCAAAGGTTTGTCAAAACTTTTGCAGTTTCCCAGGGTCCGCAGCAGAGGCTACTTGGACGCCGCCAGTCTGCGAAAGACCACCGGCAGATCATTATTCAGTTCCCTGGCGTCTTTGCGAGCATCTTCCCCGGACCGATACTGGGAAGCCGACATCAGTGATCAACACATCTAGCATCTTCCGCTTTCAAAAGATCGAGCGCACTTGCCTGCATTTTCTTGCCTCGAGAACGCATTGCCCAGCTCGCGCAAACACGTCGAAAAATATCCATTCGATATCAATGCATCATCTTTCGCAGATCAGAAGGGCGTAGACTGCCGGTCCAGGTGATACTTCCGATCTGCTTTGATCGTTCGAGTGTCCATTTCCTAATGCGGACATCGGCGATCGCGAACCCCTTCTGTATCCAAAACCTTTCCGCACTTGTGGCTAATTCAATCCTGCGAGTACGCTTGGCTGATCAGCTGAACTCCGTCAACCAGACGACGTCATTTGAACGGACTACATCTTGTACAAATCCAGACGTGAAACAGCACGGGTCATATTCAGGAGCGCAATTTGTAAAGCTGTTGTGCCAGTTGTGCCCGTCATGTGCCTTGCATCACAATCCGTGAATCAAGAGAATCAATGGCAGGAATCATCGTACACAAACTAAACGCCCGTTCCGCATTTGGATGGCTTGAAGAAACCTTATATCCCAGCTCTGCCAGGCAAGTGACCGCGGTTTCAGCGAACGTCGGTCGGTCACCTCGACAAGCAGATCGTTTCTGTCCCGCCTTTTGAGCCCATGATCGCGTTGGACAGCTGTACCTGTTTCAGCTTCGAGAGAACGGGCAGGTAGATTTTACATTTATGGTGGTGCCTTCACGATTTTTGCTATGCGGACAGTCATATGACCTCCCGATTGTTTGGCGGAAGCCATTAAGCATCTGACAAACCGAGCCGTTCCGTGCCGTTTTCCTTGGTTGTAAAAACGGCTCGAATATGCGATCAGCGGTTTCTTGTCGACATGCCACATCCCGTAATCGGTAACCGCAAGCCTTAATGTATTGCCTGCTTTTACTGTCAGGATTGGGTTCGGACAATGCTTCGGTTCCAGCGCCTCATTAGACGCATTGTATCGCTTAGCTTCCCATTCCGTCCAGTCCGCGTCACGGCATTTATAACAGGTTGAGCAGGAGCATTCTCCATATGTTGGATCCACGCTCGTATTTCCATAGACTGTCGTCAAAAAATTCGGGTCTCAAGCTCCACGCCTTCACTGACGGCGCCTGCGCAATATCTCTATGGTATCTTCTATTCAGCGATCCAGACTGGATACACACAGGGGCAAGAGGCTGTTTGCGGGCGAAGGGACAAAAAGTTGTTGAGAGGCCAGCGTCGCCTCGCCGCTTCACGCTTGTCACAGCCTGATCCAATCGCCTCTGAATGGCTCGAATCTTTCGGGCATTACTGCGCATCGCAATCTGCCAAGTTACCATCACAACTTGAGAAAGTTTGTTGAAATCGTGGCATTCCACCGGCCAAGCTACCAATAGCTTCAAGTTTTGGCTTTGGCGCAACTCCCGCGGTTCAACGACATCCAGTTCACGTTTTTTTTTCAACCCGCTCAAGCGTTGAATTGAGCTTGGTAATAACCCGCTTCGGCATTTTTCCGGTTCTTCGATATCGGTACAATGTTCGTTGCCAACCAACCTGTCAAAGTCCCGTCAATTTGGCACGGGCAAGACGTGCCAAGGGGGTTGCCCGTACAAGGTGCCACCGGAAAAGCTCCCTCGGCTTTTCCGGATGCGAAATTCAGATTTCATAGCCTTCGCCTTTCTGGATCGCATCGGTCCAGTTTTCAAACTGCTAGCCCCAGGATTCGTCAGTTAATGGACGACACGCCCCCAAATCGGCTCCATTAAAGCTCGCCCTCTGCTGCCGGTAAAATTCGTAGATACGCCACATTTAGCCAGTTTCAACCCGCCATTTTGTCGGCCGTCCAGACATGAACTGGCATCGTCTGTGCCATCGCTTTTCCTCCCCCTTTCCATTCTAAATTTTTCGCGAGTAGCAGTGAGCGCGGCTTCGGCGGTTTTTTTTGATAGTATTCTGGCCTTGGACAAAAGATGCCCATTGGCATGCCGACGTTGTTCCTTTCGGGGGTATAAAATATGAAATCAAACAAAGCGCTCCTCAGCCGGCACGGTCGGGTGAGGCGCGGAGTATCGCTGACATCGACTGACCGAGGGACGGGCTTCGCCTGACTGAAAACACTTTGATCAAAGCATCTCATAGAACCCTTGTCCCTCAATGTCTGGCAATGCCCTCGGCACGGATAGGCCAAAACAACATCGCTGAGCGCCAATCAAGTCGGTATAGGGGCCTGGTTCACAAACTGAAAGGACGTGGTTGCGACCCGTTCAAGACTGCCATGAAACCAGGAGCTTGGTCGAAGGCAGATTGAAAGAATTTCCTGGGCCTTCCCAAGCTCCAGGTTGGCGATGCAACTGCTTCGGCGCCCGCTGCAAAAAGCCCTGCATTGCGTAAGATTGTCTTGTGGGTTTTCGGGCCTTGTGGGCCATGATAAAGGTGGTAACGTCAACAGTAATTCGCAGGATAAATTCGACGCGCCCTTCCTCATCAGAATGGGGGATGGTCGCACTCCAAAAGCGTTCAACAAAGATGACCATCGCAGCCTTAATAGGGTAGGGGATCAGAGGAAGATGATCATGTTTTTCCTTTCTTCCAACACACGTTAAAGAACGCGCAACATTTGTCAGAGACAGAAGTCCGGCTGGGCTGGAATTCGCTCAGTATGAGCGGCCGATTAATGGACTCACGGTTCTCCCTGATGACGTCAAAGGATTAGGCATTAATTGGCCCACACCAATCTAAGCGATCAAGGATCGAGCAAAATATGAGGGTGTAAGTTGCCAATTCGCAAAGATTGCGGGTCCACGATCAATATTCATCGCGTAGATCTTCTGAGTCCATTCAGCTTGAATTTCATGAAAAAAAAGTTTTATTCTGCAACTTATTTTCAGCCTACGCCGTGACAATAACACATTGACAAATTAGGAGCGCAATCCCGCCTCTGAATAGTAGCTTGAATATTGTACAATTCGTCAACTGAGTAGTCGCAGGGGTGATTGCTATCGCAGACCTGTCGAAAAGCCGCGAACGGCCAAACGCGGAACCTTGGTCATGCGCAAGCTTAATTGGCAGGCAAGAGCCCAAATCGACCGATTGCTGCGCCGAATCCAATGGAATGTCCGCTAGTCGCGAGACAGCTTAAAACGTCAACAACTTTGCTTGAGTTTTGAGCGGGTTTTTGTCAGTCGAAAATCGATCGTTTCTTCATCCGGGCCAAAATCAGGCGGTTTGAACGGTAATGGTATGCGCAAACATGCAGCGTGCGCCGTTGCACAGATAATTCACTAAGCTGCCTGCATCGAACGTGCGTTGCCGAAGACACGGACCGACGATCCGGACCTCACTGTATCCAAAACTGAACCTCAATGATTGATGGCGCTCCCATATCTTCGCCCTGCCCCGATTATGAAATTGCCCGCCATGTGGCAGTTGCGATCCCGCAATAACCGGCAAAGCCGCTTGCGCTGCACCAGTCGAGGGTCTTCCAGAAAAACACCCCCGACGCAAAGCATGCGAACGGAAAAAGGCGCGATCACCCTCGATATGAACGAGCATAATCGTTACGAGTTTGGTTTTGCCGCCGCATCATGTTGCGGTACCTTCATCGAGATCGTAAGCCATTTGCGGCCAGCCGCACGATTACGCAGCCGAAAACGAGGTGATTCGGCACCACCGTGAATGCGGCTGGGGCAGGCGCACTCCAGGTCGTCCTTGGTCAGGCCAAGCAGCGCCATCGCATCGCTCCAGCTCCATCGCCGGTTATTGCCGCGACTTTCGGTTGGCGGAGGAGCCAGTGTTGCCGCCATGCCTTCAGCCGATTCGCCGTATCGACCAGTTGATCGAAGCGATTTTGTTCAAATCCAGATTATAGGTCCCCGGACCATGGGCTGTTCAAGGGCGGCCCCGAGTGCAATTGTCGCATGTCCGCAGAAGGGGGATACTTCCGGATTCTCTGAGCGAAAAAAACGACGCGCCTACGACCGATTTGCCCCTTTACGGGTAAACCGGCAAAGGCTGTCTCAGAGTATCCGACCTCTGCTGCCACTCTTTGCATATTCCGCTCGGGTTTTGTGCGTTATCGAGCAAACGACCCGGCAGGGTTGCCGCCTTTACCGTTAGTTGCTGAAAAGGCTGCAACTGCGCTGAATATCCATGGGTGTGGTTCTCCATTGAGTGTGGTCAGACCATACATGCGGCCATTCGCATTGACGTCCCGACGATACTGCAAAGTATTTTAGCATTACGCTTTCAACATCGAGCAGTCTGTGCCGTATTCAGGGCCCACTATGATGAAAAGCTATTGAGAAAATTGACCGGAGAATCATTTTCCACCTTAAACATGCATGGACGAGCGGAGCTTGGCCGAAGATCGGGGAAAGTCGTCGCCTTTCTGGACCAGTCAGTGGGTGAAACGGTTGCGCGCGCTTACAATCGGGACGGGGTGATCGAGGGGTTTACGGTATGTGTAGTATACCAAAGCCCCTTGGCTATTACGCTGGAGGCCATTGTCCGTACAAACCGCGTCAAAAAACAGCTTCCATAACGTGGAGCAGATGATCCGGGGACGAGGCCACGTTTCACGTCCTGCGACCGGGTTACAAGGGGATGACTGTTCATCGCTCGCTTGGCCTTGGTGAGCGTCTACGGAACTTGACGATATCCTGCTTCCGCTCATGAGCGCGCCGAGCGGACACATCAATCGTCAAGTCGTCGCTTTTGCGCAACCGGATTGCCCGGGTCTGTCTTCCTGTAGCAAAGGCCAAAAACCTAAACCCACCGTGGAGGTGGCGATTATGTTTCTGACCGTAAACACCGCGGACTTTCTCGGTGTCTATTGACGCCATCAGCTTACGCAACAGCGTGTCAGTTGTTTGACCTCACTGTCATCATGCGGCCAGCAAGCACGCTTTTGGGTCAGCACGTTGATCGGGCATCGCTTTACGATCAAGTCGAACCCCGAGGTGTGAGGGTCACGACAGCACGTCGCGCATCATGGGGATCTGCCTGCGCTCCACCAGTCCTGCCTTGACCAATTGATTCATCCGGTTCGTCATCGTTCCTGATTAATCATTTTCATCGATGACATCAACTCGCCCGCCGCAGCGCGGTGAGGAGGTGGAGGAAACGGCGCAGGGGGTAACCAGGCAGTCGAAGCCTTGCTTGCATTAAGGGCCATGTGAGCAAAGGTGTCGCCATGCTTCGCGGAAAGGCCCGGTATGAGCAACCCGGCTAAAGCCGTCCAATCGCCCCATTGGGTCCAGCATCCAGATTCGGGCCCGGGCAATGCACCACGTTTAAGAATTTGATCTACTGCATCCATTGACCTGACGCTACCTCCCATTTGCCTTGACATCCAAGAACATTCCTTTCACTTTGAACGTCAAAGATATTCAAAAAAATGTGCTGGAGTTATAAATATGCCGACACGCCTCCCCCCCTTTCTTCTCGCTCGTCGTGTGCAACTTTCTGCCTCGCGGCTTAAGATTATGATCGCCCAAGTAGCGAAATCTCGGACTGTTTTAAACCATTCCAGCTTTGAACCATTCTAAGGTAACGTCGGGCTGCGATGATTCTGCTGATCTTCGCCGCGAGCCCACAGGCCAAAGCGATATTGTGGGAGCGGCAGCATATGACGCTTTACCTCCGTCTCGCATCATCAGGCTTTTGCAGTTTCCAAACTGTCGTTACAACATGGTTCGTTGACCCGTGGGACCAGCCTACGTTTCCTCTCTGTATGCGCTATCGCCGGTTCTCCGATGGGGGGACACTCGGCGGCAATTTTCTTCGGCCTGAAGGTCTTGACAGCCCGGCGACGTTCGGAATCACCTTGTGTTTTGTCGGGATAGGTCGGCTTCTGAAGTCAGCAAGGAAAATCGGCGGCATCAAAACTTTCCGCTGTGTTCTGGGTCTTGCTCGGCCTCACGGTTCCGCCTGCGGCGGCGATCGGGCATATAATTCGCACAAGCGTTTTGGCCAAGCGGTGGGCATCGCCCCCTGTCCTTTGCGACAGCGACTGCTTGCATCTCAAGCGTTCCTGCTTGCGCTCGTCGGCCCGCTGATCCAAAGCCCCGCGACCTGGAGCATAAAGTGCGGGAGGGTCAGGTTTTCTGGGCTGGTTGTATTGATCGCGTATCGCTACTGTCTACCTGCTGAACTACACATTCCAAGAAGATCGCGGGCCGGTTATTGTTCAGCCAAATCGTTACTGGGCACGGGCTTCGGAGTCATTCTAGGCAGCCATGCTGTTCGGCGACGTGCTCCAGGCCACCTCAACTCATCGGAGTGGGTCGCGATTATCGCAGGCGGGACTGCTAGCGAACCGCACAGCAACGAAGGATTACAAACAGCATCAAAGTTGCCATCTCGGTAGCGGGAAGGAGGGGAGATAAAAAAATCACCGTCACGGCCGTGACAAAACCGACCGTTTGTTGAAGGGGTTCAAAACCGGACATTGGCGCACGTTGCCAGCGAAGATCTGAAGGGCCCGCAGTCTGTGAGTTCATTCATGTGCAGCGAACGGCAGTTCCTGGAACCAGCCACTTATGACCATCCCCGCGGCGAAGGTCTTGAAAAGGGCCCAGAGTACCGGATGCTGCGCTGCGCGCGAAAAGGCCGGGTGGATGGCAGCTTCGCTTCTGACTTTTACTGAAAATCCAATACCAAGCGGTCTCATTGAAAGCGCGGCCAAGACGAAAACTCCCGCTGCGGCAACGAGAAACGGCGATGGTGATGCTGTATCCGACCGACGTCTCGCCATGCTCACGATGGCCCGGATGGCGACCAAAAACCCAAGGGCACATTGCCCATGACAAAAAGCCGATAGACGCTGTTGACCCGTCCCTCTGATTTCATCAGGAACAACGCGGCTGACGGCGTAGGAGATGGAAGAAGCGTGTTCCAGACGATGCGGCTTTCAGATAGAAACACGAAACATTGCGGCGGGCGACCGTTGATCGGCCCCGTGCCAAAGGCGATCATCAGGAACATTTGGTGTTGCGACAAGGTTCACCATTGCGCCAGCACACCCTGTGAAAAAAGCGTTCGTCAAAGAACGGACGCGAGTCCGCCGACAACACCCCGATGGCCCCGACAGCGAGGATCAGACCGATACGTTGTGGCACTGCAATTTCAGGTTCTCCTTGTAATATGCAAGTACGAGCGCTATACGGACATTTCAGCGAAGAAAGGTCAAAAACCAGTGATTAAACAAGAAACCGCACATCGATGGCCCACGACAAATCGGAAGCCTTCCATCAACTCGACCTGCACGCATGCGTCCTTTGTTTCGCTGGCTTTGCAAAATTTCACCCTTTAGAAAGGCCGGTCAGAAGCGCTGCAAACAGCAGCGTGACAAGCGTTCGAGGAAGGGAAGGGACGAAGGATGGCGACGATGAAGGCAACCAAGTGCAGGTCCCGCGCCATGCTTTCCCAAAACGGTCTCGATACTTTGGCCAATAAGTCCGTTGGCCACGTTCAAGGCCTTCGACGAACGAGTTTGGATAGCATCGATTGTGCGGCAATTATCGCGTTGCGACTTCCGCGCAGCCGGTCACGAAACAAGCGACAGCAAGTTCAGTAAAGGTTGGCTCCCAATTGCCATCAATGACCGGCTCGGCAAAGTGGCAAGCTCAGTACCATCGCGCCGCCCGCCATTACCGGTAGGCAGAGTGCGGATTCAGGTCGCAGATTTACAATCGGCCGGCTTGCGATCCATGCGATCCGCGGGATGCCGGAGGGCAGCGCAACAGAACCCATGGAACGCGCAGCGCCGCAGGGCAAAGATCGCGATCCATAGCGGATCACGGGTAAAAAGCGAAGCAATCCAAGGCCCAAGCGAACAACCCCGCGGGAGTCCCATTCGCCAAGGTTTGCCAAACCCAACGGCTGCCTCCAAATTTTACAAATGCCCCCGCTACTTTGCTGCACGCTATTTCTGATGATACGATCTTGCCATAAACCTGTCCTTTGACGAAACTTGACTTAGTGACTGATTACCGCCTCAACTTAAGTTGAGGTCAAGAGATCAGGAGCATCAATAGTGGCAGGTTGATTGCGATAGGCGAAGTATCAGACCGCACGGGTGTGTCGGTGTCAAGCTTCTGCATTTCTACGAACGGAAAGAGAACCTTATTCGTCACAGCGCACAGGCTCGAACCATCGTGTCTATGCCGCAATTATATTCGGCGGGTGACCGTCCATTCAGATTCGCGCAGCGGGGCTGGGCTGGTCGCTGGCGCAATCGCAGACGCGCTGGATCAACTTCCGAAAGATCGGGCATATCGCGATGATGGGGGCGTGTTTCGACAGCCTGGCGTTGATGATGCTGACCGAACGCATTGACGTTGTTGACGAGCCTTCGGGATGAGCTGACCGTGCATCGGGTGTGGGTGTCTCAGCGTTGATGAATGCCCACTGGCCAACAAAGGCGACAAGTTGGCTGAGCTTGGCGGCAGGGAGCGGCACCCACTTGTAAGGAGATAGCCGCTTCATAAGCTGGTGAAATGGCGAGGCCAACATTAAATTTTAGGTTGGGCCGAAGGTAAGCTTGTCCCGAGTAGGCAATAATCCATTTTGCGATTGCGCGGCTAAAGCTCGGTCCGAGCGCTTCCTTTACCAACATGCTGCGGCGTCGAATGGCTGCCTTACTTCAACTTGAACCGGATTGCGCCAAGTCTTCACAAGCGTGCGATCCCGCGTGTTATAGGGCTCGCAGGGCTGAGAATAAAAAACGGCTCTTACGGTCTTCACCAAGGGCTGTCAGGTGGTGCGTCCACGCAAATTCCGCATTGCTTGCCGTGAATGATGATTGTTGCGCTAGAATTCTATGTCTTGGTAGCTGACACCAGCATCTCGGGCGCTCGGGTCGCACCGGGAAACTGGATTCCGTTTGGGCGCGTCTATGAAGCCATTTCGCTTTTACCAGCGACAACCATTGCCCTGGCGGCGATTTGCATAGCAAATCTGCGAAAGGGGCAACCGGAGTTCACCAGTCGCGCGATCCTGAAATAGGCGGGTGATAACAACGTGATTGGTATTAAAATCGATCCGGCAAAACTGCAGGCAGAACGGCTCATTGAGAGCTTCAAACGGCAGCCTGAGAGCGAGCCGCTGAATGAAGAGATATTTCGATACGTTAGATGGCGCCCGTAGTAAAGTTGCCTCTGGCGATACGATTACAACCACGTCAGACCGCACTCTCTTTGCTGCAACAAAACACTGGCTGAAGCGCCCTCTCATGTTGCTTTAGCAAACCACTGCCGGCAATGGTTCTTGCGCCCGCGATTGAGCAATTTGAGGGCTCGCGCACGGGCGGCGCTTGCCCAAACGGACGAGAAGAACGTGAAAACCAAACCTGTTAAACTCTCATTATAAATGAGGGGGTCGGCGGGGGGCGGGTTACAAAGCCAAAATTTCTTGAATCTATACCAGGGCCGCCGACGAGGCGTGGCTAAGGGGGGGCCGCGCTGTGTGTGCGCGGGGGGGGCCGGGGGAAGCCCCCCAAGCCCCGGATCCCGAGTGTTGTTCAGGCGTCAAATTTTGACAATGTGGACCACGGGTTGATGGCGTGGTCCACATTCGACGAATAAGTCCTTAGAAATAGGGCGGGGAGAAAGGGTTGGTAGGCCCGGCAGGACTTTGAAAACCCGCAACCAAAGCGTTATGAGGCGCTCTGCTCTAATCATAGCTACAGGCCCGCCTGCGCGGGTTGTGTGATAGGGGTGCGCGCTCTCTAAGAGTAGAAACGCGTAGATGTGCTTAGGTGCATTTTGCCGCTGCGGCAACCTGTATTAACCCGTTTCGCAAGGGGAAGCAGGCAGGCGGGATGTGTCATGACCAACTCCAAGAACTCGATCACCACGCGGGATGCGGTGTTGAGTATTATGAGGCAAATGCGCAGGTAGAGCTATCATGACCAGCGGCCAAGCGCACAAGCGCCCGGGTGTGGTGAGTTCGGGCCTTGGCGGGTTGTTCGGCGCGCTGTTCGACTCAAGGGGGGCGGGCTTAACCGACCGATGCTGCGTGTGCCGCGACCGATTCGGTGTTGGCACCAACTGCGGATCGCGAGTGTATCGCGGAAAATGTCCGAGTGCGTTGTTGTTCGAATCTGTCGCTTGGCGGTCAGACGATCTGGTGCTCAAGGGGCGAGCCGTCTGTTTTTCCTAGATTATTTTCGCAACCGGCAGCTGGAGACAGAGCAGGCTTTTGCGCGTATCAGTCGAGTTATCGCAAAGTGCTGCGAAGGTCGGGCTGTTTGCCTTGATCGGCGGAGAAAACGTTGTCCGAGTGCCGGGGATGTAGTCGAAGGTGACTTTGACCTCGCGGGTTCTTCTGTCGGGGCGATGAACGGGGCGCTTGATCTGCCGCGCGATGTGGCGGCTGGCGATGTGTTCGGCTGGGTTCTTGCCTCGGACCGGGGTGCATTCCAAACGGCTATTCGCTGGGCGCAAACTGGTTTGAAGAATGTCGGGCCTGAGGCTGGGGGATTTTTTTGGGGGCCCGGGATTTTTGGGGCCCGTTTTTTGGGGGGGGCGGGGGGGCCGGAACCCGGGGGGGCCAAACCCCCTTTTTGGGGCGGGATGGTGCTGTGACGCCACGCGGTTATGTTAAAAATTCGGCGTTTGCAGGCTGTGCGTGCAGCGGGGCGTTCATGCCGGCTGGCCCACATCACCGGCGGCGGTCTGACCGAAAAACTGCCACGGGTTCTGCCTGATATCTTGGTGCTCGGATTGATCTTCGATAGCTGGGAACTGCCCGTGTTTTTCAAATGGATGCTGACGTTGGCAGCATGTCTTCAAGCCGAAAATGCTCAAGACTTCCAATTGCGGTCCTGTCGGGCATGTTCCTTGTTGGTCAAGGCCGACGAAGGCCGATTGCGGCTGACGGACCGCTGTGACCGACGCGGGCGCGGAAACAGTGTACCAATGGGCGCGTCACGGATAACCACGGGGCGTTTGCCGTATACGGGAGCCTGCTGTGACCCAAAACGGGCCTTGCGATCTTTCTTTCCGGTTGGCGGGTCAAATTTGCGGGCGCTGTTCGAAGACATGACAGCGACCCACCCCGCGCGGCCGCTGTGTCGTCGTTGTTCGATGTGCAGATGCGGGCGGGACGCTTTGGGCCAAAGAACGGGGCATTGCGACGAGTTTGTAGGAAACATTAAAACCTTTTGCAGGGATCGCGCCGCTTTGAAAAACGAACTGGACGCGCCGTTTGATGCCCCATTTCGCCGGGATAGTCATCTGCCTTGCGGGTTTCATGCGCAAGCTGACCGGCGATTTTACCGATGCTTGGGCGGTCGGGATGATCAACATCATCCTTCGCTTTTTGCCACGGTTATAAAGGTCTTGCACACCCACGGCCGCGCGCTCGAGAGCGATACCCAGCACGGCTGCACAGTGCAACGACGTCACGCGGCGCTGGATGACGGGCCGATTTTGGCCAAAGCCACCATTTCCGGTTATTGGCCGGCGACAACGCCAGATGAATCTGGCCGGCGCGGGTTCTGGTGCCAAAGAAACAATCGACTTTATCCTGCGGTCCTGCGGCGCTTTGCCAGCGGTAACGCGATCTTTTAATTGCTCGCGAAGGCTTAGGCCACGCGGGGCCTATTGCGGCTGAAAACCATGCGCTTTTCCATTGCCTGAAACAGCTTCCTCTGTCCAAAGTTAGCGTTATGGAAAGAACAATCACACCACCCGCTGGAACTTGACGCCTTAGCTTGCACAGAGGGCCGCCCAAGTATGATACGTGACTCGAGCATACCGAGGTTTCGGCCGCCGGAAACGACCTATATTCAAAAAAACTTTGCCTGATCCAGCTGGGGCCATGCCCGGCACGGAGATGAGATCCAACGGGCCACCGTGGCTTGGTGGACCCGTTTGAGCGAAGGCCTATCGCTAGAGCCTTTGTACACCGCTGTCTCCGCGACCACATCGGTGGTCCAGTTTTCCACGCCGCGGCGGCAGGAAACCTCGAGATTTTCCCCCCCCTTTTTTTTTTTGGTTGATTGCGGGTGTCTTTTCCCAAAGCCCTTGTTCGACACCAGGTCGCGGCCATGGTCTGCGGTTTCGGGCGAACCAGTCGGGATACGAGGGACTCGCTTGTATTCGCAAGGAATTGCCCAACCAAATCAACCCCTCTTGATAAAAGACATTTCAACGGGTTTTTCCAAACCCGATTTGGGGGGGGTCCCCGGCCGGAGGGCGTTTTTTTTTCCCCGGGGGGCTTGAAGCCGACGGCGGCCAGATCTCTCTCTTGT
>Ga0163217_1025649_pt1 | contig 15944 bp, 16 predicted proteins | sample SynspAceP_FD_185933 | JGI IMG/M metagenome (GOLD analysis project Ga0163217, IMG submission 185933) | Saline lake microbial communities from Ace Lake in Antarctica - Synechococcus sp. Ace-P (PacBio error correction) | ecosystem: Environmental > Aquatic > Non-marine Saline and Alkaline > Saline ... | reverse complement strand
TGCGATAGGTCGAGCAGAGCAGGCTGCAGCGCCCAATCGGCTTCTCCAGTTTTAGCGTCCGGGTCCCCATACGGAAAGTGGTTAAACCGAACCTGCGCTAACGCTTTTTGCAGATTGCCGTGCGAGGCAGCTTCACCGTCGTGAACGTGATAGGCGATCGCGTGATCAGGGCTTTGGAACCTGGAGGAGATCTCTCACATTCAATGTCAGGCTGCAGACCACACGGTCTTCCGGTTCAGCTCGGCAAGTGTCGCTTCCTGGATCCCGGCTTTTCGGGGGTATCTTGTAGCTGAGCATGGGCAGGGGAGGGCACCCAAGTGCAAGGGTTGCGATACTCCTTCTTCAGCGGCAGTGGACGAGTAAGAATCAGGAACCTGAAAAGCTATCCGGTGCGCTGGTGCGCTAGTGTGTGACTGACGGCACCACGGAGTTTATAGGAGATGGTGCGCGGGCCCAACGCTCTCGCAAACTCAGACAACAATGGCGAGGCCGTGACTTTCTGCCCGTTTGAAACTGAGTCCTCCGCGTTGAGGTGTGCGATGTAGTCTTGGAAAACGATCTGAACGAGATGAAGCGAACGACGCAGGATGCGTCTGACGTTCTGCTGGCAGGGTTCGAACAAGCGTTTCCAGAGCCTGGGCGTATTGCGGAGGTTCTGATAGCAGCCTCGGCTGCTTTGCCGTCTGTTATTGCGCTCCTGAGCTGCGCCTCTACAGCTGCGAGCGAGGCGGCCTAGCTTAAGAAGCTTGTGTGGGATCTGGAGAGCGCCCGATGTGATCACGCCCCGGCATGCAGCGAACAGCCAGCGCCGAACACCTACCATTTCCGCTTGTCTGATCAAGCGGCCGCGCGCGTTAATTGCGGCTGCTAAAGTCTTGGCGACGATACCCCATCGACCCATGGCGCGCATAAAACATGAGCCGGTTCAGGCGGCATAACGAAACTCTTCTGGGTCGGAGGCTGTCTCTGGGCACCCTCGCTCGAACAGGCCGATGCATCCGCAGCAAGCGCGGCGCACCATCTCACTGTTCGGCGATGTTAGAAAATATTGGGCGACATTGATGGATGTTCCAGAAACTGCGACCTCAGGGTTGCCATCAATCATCTCGACGTCGTGCGCGGGCTATCTCTGTCGATGCGCCTTGCGGAGAGGGTCTCTTTGACTATGTTGGAATTCTGCTTCGGATCGGATCGATAAAGATATTCGGAAGGCGTGAAGGCTGCAATCTTGCTCAACGACTAAGGCTGCCTAACTTTGGCTGAATGCGGCCTGGATCAAATAAGAGCGCTTCACCGGTTTTGCCGTTCGGAATGTGCCGCCCAGAGACGCTGTGAGGCATCAAGGCGGCGCTGCATGCCTCTAAGCTACGTGATGTGCAGCTTGCAGTTGCTTTGGAGTTCTCAGGGGCCTGCCCAGCCGTGCTGATGAAATTTGAGAGTGGGCCGCTGCTTTCGGGAGTTCAGTAGCACAGCCGAAGTCTGATGACCATAGGCTGATCTCACAGCCCTCCATGCGTTGTAGTGTTTCGCGAGTGACCGTTTCAAGGTGAACGATCCAAAATGGTGTAGTAGAACACGTCCTCTGTCCCGTGCCCCTTTGGTCAATCTTATCCGAGTGTTATGGAAAATCATGATGGTTTTGATATTTCCATGTGCAGCTCGCGGTTTTCATTCGACCCTGCCTGGCTGGACCACAAAAGCCATGGGTGTGAAATATGACGCTGAGTGAGACGCGTTAAGCTGAGATTGCTGGGAGCGAGGCCCCGGCATCTAAGTGCTGTGCCAAGATGTGCAGGGGGCAGAGAGCGGTTGATCATCAACTCTAATCGCTCAACACTTTCCAGGTCATGGAATGGTGTTTTCTGTAGCCGAAATTCTACTAGGTGCGGACGCACAAGCAAGCTCAACTACGGAAAATCGCGCGAATTTCACACGAGCGCGTTTTGCTTGGAATAGCATGTTGTTTTTCTGCACACCTGTCGACATCCCTTTTGTAAACGATAGGTGTGGGAAAAAAATATTCGACTTGTCGGTATGGAGTTCAAGTTTGCTGATTGGTTGACGAATACCACGAGTTTTCTTGGGGATGACATAAAGCGTCAGGCTTACCACGCAGACAAATCCGCGTGGCGGCAGGTTGCCTTTTCGATTTATGCTTTGAGCGTTGAAGTCGGAGCTGCAGAAGCTGGACGCAGTTCGCATTCATCTTTACCGTCCCCACATTTCTACGGTCAGGCGAAGACCGAATTAAAAAGGAAAGCGTGAGTTTTTCATTCCCAAGGGCGTGCGGTTCGAAAACGCTGTCGAGACGATTCGAAATTCAGTCCGCAAACAAGATGCAACAACGGCGGTTCGTCGGGAGTGCGCCGACTGGATCCGCCGGAAGGCGTCAGTTCAAGTCGAACGCGACATCGTCAACATGCCAACAATTCGCCCACATTTGAGGGCCGCGGAGAAACGCCACGCTTACATGCCGGCTGTCGGGTGTTACGGCCGGATTGGACGCTGGTTTATCAGCAAGGGATGCGATCCGAACCACCCGCCCATTTTATGGATGAGCCGCAATTGCCCCAAAACCTATCTCAGCTTATTTGAACCCAAGAAGTATGAATGACGAGAAAAGCTGAAAGACGTGACGCCGAAAGTGCTGAGCATATCGACACCAGTCTATCAGGAAGAACCCGGCCGAGCGGGTCTATTTCATTATCCTCGTTTAATCTGTTCAGCTGATTTCCTTGAGCGAATTGATGAGGGATTGTCCTGCCGAAGGATCGAACGGGATATCTAGACAGCCTAGTCTGGAAAGAAACTGGTTCAATTATCAACAGACGCCGCCGTCGCGATTATCAACAAGTCGAACTATAACGGCTGTATTCTGGCGACAAGGGTGTGCCTTAGGGAAAAAACCTTCACTGCGACCTGTGCCGTCGCTTGAAATATTACGACGGCGCCAACAAGACGTGCTTGTTCTATTCCCAAAGAAGTTGCGGACAACTGGCGCAACTACAAGCGGAACCTGACACCAACAATCTTCGCGAAGGACCGCTTTCGATACGACGTGCTCTGCCACACGGACCTGTCGCGCACATCCGGTGAGTTCCTTCGGGATGCGGCTTGACCGGATCAAACTTGTGGGCAACTACGACTTAGTGGTCAGTCGACGAAGTCCCACAACTCCGCTAACAATGACGTCTTCAAAGACCGCGAGGACCCGATACCAGAGCGCCTAATGGAAAGTAATCAAGCTGGTGTGAAACCAAGGTCCTGATGCTCTCAGCCACGCCTGTGAACAACCGCTTCACTGATCTACGCCAATCAGCTTGCGCTTAGCATATGAAGGTCAGTCAGATGCGTTGAGCAAAAGAACCAAAAACAAGGACCAGCAGGGGAGGGTGGAGAAGAGATTTCCGCCGTGCCCAGACGCCTCAACGTCTGGTCCGACTTGCCGCCGGATCAGCGGCCCGGCCTCGAATCTTGGCGCACCTGGCATTCGAAATTTTCGAATTGCTGGACGCGGGTGACTATCGCTAGGTCGCGCAAAAACACATCGAAGACATTCTATGATACCGCCGACATTGGGACGTTCCCGGAACACGGCTGAAACCCTTATCACACCATTGCCGATCACGCAGCCGGACAGATGTATCGGCTTCAACGACATCTCCCCAGCTGAGCATCCTTCAAACTGGCGGTCTATGCCGCCGCGTTAAATTACATTCAGCCCAGCTTGAAGAAATACGAGATCTCTATTGACACCAAGACTGAGGGCGGCAAAGGACGCTGAAAACAGCCGACGCGAGAAGGAGCCTTCAGAGCCTTGCATGACCACCAATCTGCTCAACGGCTGGAAAGCTCGTGCATGCCTTCCGCAAGACGCTCGGCGCGCTGTCCGTAACATTCGCCAGCACGCTCGAACGATTGACCGCTTAGGCCTCATGGCGGAGGTGCGTATGAAGACTCGATCTTGAGACAGTTGCCGATGAGGACGATGATTTCGGCGAAAAAAAAAACTTTTTTTCTTTGTTTTTTTTTCCTTTTTTCGGGGGCCCCCAAAAAAAAAGGAAAAAAAGGGTATTTTTTTTTCCCAAAAAAAAAAAGATTTTTTATTTTGGGGAAAAATCTGGCCGATATGGACATCAAGGCATGAACAGAGCTGGCGGCGACAGATCATCATCGACGGCTCATCGCAAATGGAGCGGGTGACGCCAGCGGATGACCGGCCAAACTCCAGGCATTGATTGCCGAGATTGAGGGAAGATGGCCAACCCTGAATGACGCAACCGAAAGGTTGTCGTCTTCACGGCTTATGCCGATACGGCGAAACTACCTCTTCGCCAACTTGCCCCAACATTTTGCCAAAGCGCAGAAACGATTTCCACACCGGCATTGTCACCGGGATCCACGGCCCCAAAAACGACTCTAAGAAAACATATGACTTCCATCCGTTCCTCACCGCTCGTTGCCCCCCGCGCAAGGAGAAGGATAAGAATCATGCCCGACAGCCGGCGAGCTGGACATTCCTCATCGGCACGGATGTGCATATCGGAAGGGGCAGAACCTTCAGGATTGCGACTAGCCTGATCAACTACGACATCCACTGAACCCGTTGCGGATCGTCAGCGATTTTTGCCGGGATCGACGCGGTTGCTCGCCCAAATACGCGATCAGCTGTCCAACACTGGCCGACATCAGCCTCGACGAAATACATCAACCTTAAAGGAGCGTGTCGAGAACGGATGCACATCGTCGGACATGCGGGGCACCCGGTGAGGACAAACGTCCTGACGTCCAAAAGCTCCGGACGTTGCTACCCGCCGTGACCAAGCTTCAGGTCTGCAAAACGGAGGTGCATCGAGCTTGAGGACGTCAAGACGGCATTCCATCACCGATCTGGGGCTCAATGACATTCGGATGGACCTATTAAACTACCTCAGGGACGCTTGATTGACTGCCGCGCATTGGCCCAAACTGACTGCACACGTTGTTCCGGCGGATCCAAAACCGCGGGCTTGTCCCGGGGTGATCTTTGCGCTGCGCAACATCCATGACAGCGTGAACGCCGGAACAGCAGAACCGCTGCACCCCACTATTGCCTGATATTACATCGCGGAACGGGACAGGTTGTCGTGACCAAAACGCAGTGAACGCTATGCTTGATCTGCATTCCGCACGGGCTGCAAGGGCAACACCATTCCTTTTCCACCTCTGCACCGCTTTTAAAACACGGACGGAAGGAGGGGCGTAAAAGGAGACCTATTCGGGAACCTGCTGAACACCCGCGATCCGGTCATGATCGAGGTGAAAGAGAGCGGACTCGGACAGCCTTTTCTCAGGGCGGGCATACGACTGCCTGACCCAGACCCATCGCGGGACTGGAGGATTTCGAGCTGATCCGCCATTATATCTGGTGCGCGAGCCATGAGCGCCCTTATCAATACCCACCCCAGACGAGCGGCTGGCTAAGCACGTGATCCCGAAAACGCGGAATCTAATATGCGGTGGGTCGCCAGCACGGTCGCGGGACGGTTCGGTGCGCCGAGGATGGATTCAGATCGCCTGGACCATAAGCTGGCCCCGAGACGCTTTCGAAACCTGCCTGCCACAGCCCTGTGCCGGAGCTTCCAGGTGTTCCGCGTCACGCTCAAGGGGATGGCGTTGCACGAATGACATCGTGGCGCCACCACGACCACGCATTCCTTTCCCTGTTGCTTTCGAGCTGGTTGCGGCGCGCAGATACAGGCGCGGCGCGTTCAAGCGGCCATTCGGATGCGGCGGCGGCAAATGGTGGTGATCGGACATCTGCGTGGCGCGTGGGTGGAACGTGATACGCGCGGGGCCCCTACCTGTGGCCGTGTCGCTGGGTGCTTTATGCATGCAAGTGCTCGCGGGCGCTCACGCCGGTAGAGGTGCGGACGGCGAGTGATACGGAAACCCGCCTTGCGCGTTGCGCAAATCCAAGCAAAAGAACGTGAGATGCGCAGCTTCAAAATCCAAGCTGCGCGCGAAAAACCAGTTTAATATAAAAGTGACCCTGCATGGCCAGCTGGGCCGAGGCGCAGGCGGGAATTCGAGCATATGAGACGGCCCAAGGGCGCGGGCCACTTTAGTAAAGGCAGGGGGCAAGACATGACCGACGAATGAAAAGCTGAAAATGCACAGCCCCGAACCTGACCCATGACAAACCTCGCCAAGAGTCGCGGGGCTGTTGTCCGGGATTGGTGTGACCGAGGCGCGCGGCGAGGATGGGCAAGATTGCCCTGCGCGCTGGATTTTGACCAACTGCGGGCAGGAGCTCTTCGGACAGCATCGTTGGAGGGCCGCAGAACGCTATTCACTGAAACTGGCGGGCAGCGCGAGGCGGCTGATTACCGCCAATGCGCCGATTTGCCAAAACCCTGCGCCCTGTGCGCGAAGAGAGCGTGGATTTCGATACCACGCAGAAAAACCTGTTCATCGAGGGCGACAAACTTGAGGCGTACAAGCTGCTGCAGGAAGCCTATCTGGGCAAGGTCAAGATAGATCTAACATTCGACCCGCCCTATAATACGGGAACGATATTTGTTTTATTGACGATGATTTTTCTGAAAAGCCACGGGCAGTTTCTGGAGCGGTCGACCAGGACGGATGAGGCGGGGAAACAGGCTGTAACGAATACGACAGCAATGGGCGTTTCATCGGATTGGTTGTCATGATGTATTCGCGGCTGAAACTTTCGCGTTTTCTATTAAAGATTGATGGTTTTCTATTGTATCCATGATGTTCTTGACGTTGGCCAATTGAATCGCCCTGGGTCGCGAATGTTTGGTGATGGAGCGATGATCGTGTGATTGCACGTCCAACAGCACGCCGTATGGGAAGATAGAGGAAAGCCAAGCCGTATTGCCATCGGGAAACTCGTTAACAATCGTCGATGATTTATCACGAATAAGAGATAAAAGAAAGAAATATGCACACAGAATGAACCGAGGACTAAATGGACAATCTACGGAAACCAGAATGAGAAAGAGGTCGAATAGTTAAACAAAGGCCAATGCGGCGAAACTGGTGGAAGAGAAAACAGACGACGAAGATAGGCCAGACAAATGTATCATACACCGTACAGAAGCACAGATGGAGCGCAGGTTCTATATCCGATACGACACCTTGAGGGGCTGATAGAAGCCGCTGGGTCTGCGCAAACGACATAGATTAAAATGGTTTGGCTGAAAACATAGATTGAATGGCGCCAATTAACGAAGGGTGAGGAACGTTCGTGGCAGGCATATACCAGAAACACTACGTCGGTCCGATGAGAGCGCGAACATCAGATTTAATGTTAAAAAAGAATATTTCTGGAATTAAGATGGGCCGAAAAGCAGGTAAGCGCTTGTTTTGAAAAAGTGAAATTTTCGACCACCTAAGCCAACTGAAGTTATCGTGCCGAGATTGTACCAGCTCACAACGGAAACCAGAAAATTCCGAATTATAGTATGAATATTATTCGAAGAAGAATTACATAGATAAATCAACCAGCACACATGAACTTTACATGCTCAGAAAAATATCGAAGAGAATAAATAGTAAAAGAGATAAAAACAGAAAAGACCAAAAAATATATATTACGAATCAATAACGCAGAAATAGAACACGAAAACTAGAAGACAAAAGAAAAAATGAAGAGATAAAAAAATAAACAACCAACAAAAATCCATCTACAATCGAATACTAACGAAAAAGATAGACAAAAGCAACACAACAACCAAAATAATACCACAACATATACAGAAATACAAATACCACAATAAAACCAAAGAAAATCTATAATAATAAAAAAAAATATAGATATAAATAAAAAACAAACAACACATAATAAATCATAAAACAAAACAACATAAAAAACCACGCAAAAATACCGCGCAATCGCCATTTCACTTATATATCAAAAAAACAGAACCAAGACATAACACATGCTTCAAATGAAAACACACATACATAAATAATATACCAAGAAAAAAAAAACAGACACAAATAAATACTGAAATAGATATACAAGCAGACCACAATAACGAAAGCAGAACAAATAAGTGATTTAACAAGGAAAAAAAAATAATACAACTAGACCAACATGAAATTCCATACAACACTGGGCTATACTTAAGGCGCCATTCATAACATGGATATATATCACACACATATAAATACATAATATACCATAATATGCAGCAAAAGAACCCAAAAAAGACGATTATCAAATAGCCACACTCAAATAGAACGATCAAAAAAAATCACACCACTGCGAACAATACACCCACAACATCTAGAAGATGATTACACAGAAAAAAAAAAAAAAAAAAAAAAAAAAAAAAAAAAAAAAAAACACACAAAAAAAAGGAAAAACCAAAAACAAACAAAAAATAAAAAAAAAAAAAAAGAAAAAAAAAAAAAAAAAATAAACAAATACCCGAGAAGACACTATACTAATAGCAGAATACAAACTATATACATAATACCACCAGATACGCCCAAGAAAATTGAACAATTATAAAGAAATAAAAATAAATCAGACTCTATCAAATACATATAACTAGGATAACGATAAGAATATAGAACAACATGTTAGCCTCAAGAAGTATCAAATCAAGAAATCCATGCAAATCAAGGACACCAAAAAGTAAGAAGATTACAGATGAAAACAACGACAAATAAGTAAACTACCAGAAAATAAAAAAAGTATCACAGAGAACAAAAATACACAACCGAGCACCCAACTTAAACACCAATAACGCTGAGACTAGTATAATAGACGTAAAAGCCAATCCCCAAGAATACATCCCCAAACAACAACTAATACGCGACCCAAAAGTGACGAAAATCAAAATGGGCCATACAAGAATAAATGATACAAAATAAGAAAAAAACAGATAACAAATACATAATAGAAACGCGAAGTTAATCAGCCAAAGATACAAAATCCATCGAAAACCAATCGAATGAAACGTGCCATTGCTGGTCGTATTCCTTTACCAGGCTGTTCCCGCCCATCCGTCTGGTTCGAACCGCTCCAGGAAAAAACTCCGCCGTGCTTCAGAAAAAAATTCATCGTCATAAACAAAATCGTTCCCCGTATTATAGGGCGGTCGATGTTAGATCATCTATGACCTTGCCCAGAAGGTCTCCTGCAGCAGCTTGAGCGCCTCAGGTTGTCGCCTCGGATGAACAGGTTCTTGCGTGTATCGAAATCCAACCGCTCCTTCGCGCACAGGCGCAGGGTTTTGGCAAATCGGACGCATTGGCGGTAAATCAGCGCCCTCGCGCTGCCCGGCCAGTTCAGGTGATAGCGTCCTGCGGCCCCCCACGATGCTGTCCGGAGAGCTCCTGCCGCAGTGGTCAAAATCCACGCGCAGGCCAATTCTTGGCCATCCTCGCCGCGCGCCTCGGTCACACATCCCGGAACAGCCCCGCGACTTGGCGAGTTGTCATGGTCAGTCGGGGGCTGTGCATTTTCAGCTTTTCAATTTCGTCGGTCAGTCTTGCCCCTGCCTTTACTAAGTGCCCGCCCCTGCGTCTTTCCATATGCTCGAATTTCCGCCTGCGCCTCGGCCAGCTGGCCATGCAGGGTCAGCTTTTTATATTAAACGTTTTCGCGCCGCAGCTTGGATTGAAGCTGCGCGTATCTCACGTTCTTGCCTGATTTGCGCCAGACGCGCAAGGCGGGTTTCCGTATCCTCGCCCGTCCGCACCTCTTTACCGCGTGAGCGCCGCGAAGCCCCAACTTGATCATAAAGCACCCCAGCGACACGGGCCAAGAGTAGGGCCGCGCCGGCGTATCACGTCCACCCACGCGCCACGCAGATGGGTCGACACCACCCATTTGCCGCCGCCGCATCCGATGGCCGCTGAACGCCGCCGCGCCTGTACTGCGCCGCCGCAAACCAGCTTCGAAACAGGCACAGGGAACGGAATGGCGTGGTCGAGTGCGTGCGCAAGATGTTAATCGTGCAACGCATCCCTGAGCGTGACGCGGAAACACCATGGAGCTCCGGCACAAGCGGCTGTGGCAGGCAGGTTCAGCTCTCGGGCGCGCCAGCTTATGGCGTCCAGGCGATCTGATCCACCTCGCGCACGAAACGCTCCGCAGGAGCCGTGCGAACCACCGCATCAAGATCCGCGTTTTCGAGATAAACGTGCTTGAGCCGCTGTCTGGTGTGTATTGATAAAGGGCGCTCATGGCTCGCGCACCACGATAAGGCGATCAGCTCAATCCTCCAGTTCCCGCGATGGTCTGGGTCAGCGCAGTCGTATGCCCGGCCGAGAAAAGCTTCGAGGTCCCACCGCTCCTCTTTCACCTCGATCATTGGACCGGATCGCGGTGTTTCAGCAGGTCCGAATAGGTCTCCATTTTACGCCCATTCCTTCGTCTCCTGTTTAAAAAGCGTGCAGAGGTCGCGTAAAGAATGGTGTTGCCCTGCAGCCCGTGCGAATTCAGATCAAGCAAGCGTTTCACCTGCGATTGTCCACGACAACCTGTACCTCCTCCGCGAAGTATATCAGGTAATAGGGTTGCAGGCGGTTCTGCCTGTCCGGCGTTCACGCTGTTCAATGGATGTTGCGCAGGCAAAGAGATCACCCCGGGACAGCCCGCGTGGATCCGCCGAAACACGGTGTGCAGTCCCGTTGGGCATGCGCGCAAATCTCATGCGTCTTGAGGTAAGTTAATAGGTCCCATCCGGAATCATTGAGCCCCAGACGGTGATGGAAATGCCCGTTTGACGTCCTCCAGCTCGATCACCTCCCGGTTGCAAGACGCTGAAGCTGGTCACGGCGGTAGGCAACGTCCGGCTTTTGGAACGTCAGGACGTGTCCTCACCGGCTTGCCCGCCATGTCGACGATGTGCATCCGGTTTCTCGACACGCTCCTTAAGGTTGAGTTATTCGTCGAGCTGATGTCGGCCAGTAGTGGACAGCTGATCTGCGTATTTTGCGAGCCAATCCGGTCGATCGCCAAATCGCTGGACGGATTCCGCCACCGGGTTCCAGTGGATGTCGTAGTTATTGAACAGGTAGTCGCCAATCTGCAGGTTCTATGCCCGCGATATTTGCAAATCCGTTGCCGATGAGGATGTTCCAGCTCCGCCGCTCGTCGGGCATGAATCTTATCCTTTCCTTGGCGCGGGCAAAGAGCGTGGTAGACGGGACTTGAAATTCATAATGTTTTCTTCAGAGTGTCGGTTTTGGCCGTCGGATCCGGTGACAATGCCGTTGGAATGTTCTGCGCTTGGCCAAAAATAGTGGGGCAAGTTGGGCGAAAGAGTAGTTCCGCCGGTATCGATAAGCCGTGAAGCGACAACCTTCGCGTTTGCCTTATTCAAGGTGCATCTTCCCCTCAACTCGGCAATCATGCTGGAGTTTGGCGTCATCCGCTGGCGATCACCGCCTTCATTTCGGCGATGAGGCCGCGATGATATCTTGTCGGCGCCAGCTCTGCTTCCATGCCCTTTATGTCCCATATCGCCAGATCAATCTTGATCTTCTTGGCCGACAGAGAAGTCGCGAAATATCGTTCCTCATCGGCAACTGTCTCATATCGAGATCTTCAATCAGCCAATCCTCCGCCATGAGCCATCAAAGCGGTCATCGCTTCGACGTGCTGGCGATGTTACCGGACACGCGCCGAGCGTCTTGCGGAAAGGCATGCACGACTTTCCAGCCGCGTTGAGCAGATTGGTGTCATTCAAGCCTGGAAGCTCTTCCTCGCGTCGGCTGTTTCAGCGTCCCTTTGGCCGCCCTTCAAGTCTTGGTGTCATTAGAATCTTCGTATTTTCTTCAAACGGCTGGGCTGAATTAATTTACGGGCGCCATAGACCGGCCAGTTGATGGATGCTCAGCTGGGCGAAGATGTCGTTAAGCCGATCCATCTGTCCGTGCGTCATCGCAAAGGTGTGATAAGGGTTTCAGCCGTGTCGGGAAAGTCCCAATGTCGGCCGTGTATCATAGAAGTCTCGATTGTGTTGCGCGACTCCGCATTAGTCACCGCGTCCAGCAAATTTCGAAAAAGTCGAAATCCAGCGTGCCGCAAGATTGAGGCGGGGCCGCTGAGCCGGCGCAAGTCGACCGGCGGTTGAAGGCCTTCTTTGGGCACGCCGGAAAATCTTCTTCCACGCTGGTCTTGTTTTTAGGTTTCTTCTCAAACGCATCTGATGACATTCATATGCTAGCGCAAGTCTGATTGCGTAGATTCAGTGAAGCGTTGTTCACAGGCTGGCCAGAAGACATTCAGGGACCTTGCTTTTCACACCAGCTTGATTACCTTTCCATGTAGGCGCTGGTATCGGGTCTCGCGGTCTTTGAGACGTCATGTGCGGAAGGTGTGGATCGTCGATACCACTAATCGTAGTTTGCCCCAGTTGATCGGTCAAGCCTGCATTCCCCAAGAGCTCACGCGGATGGCGCGACAGGTCGTGTGCAGAGGCACGTCGTATCGAAAGCGGTTCCTTCGCGAAGATGTGGTGGTCAGGTCGCATTTAGTTGCGCAGTGTCCCGCCACTTCTTGGCATAGAAAAACAGCACGTCCTTGTTGCGCAGCTCGTAACTATTTCACGACGCAAGGCAGTAAGGTTTTCCCTAGGCCCACGCTGTCCGCCAAAATTACAGCCTTATAAGCTCCGAAGCTTGATAACCGACGGCGGCCGTCTCGTGAATTAAGTTGAACAGTTTTTTTCCAGACTAGGCTGTCTAAGATATCCCGTTCGATCCTTCGCAGGACATCCTATCCCAATCCGCTCAGGAACGCTGAACAGATTAAAGAGCGATCATGAAATTAGACCCGCTCGCCGGGTTTTCCTGATAGACTGTGTCATATGCTCAAGCACTTCGGCCGCGTCACCAGTCTTCAGCTTTTCATCGTCATTCCATAATCGGTCAAAAAAGCTAGATAGGTTTGGGCAAATTGCGGCTCATCATAACATGGGCGTGGTTCGCAGATCGCATCTCCTTCTGATAACCAAGGTCAACGGCCGTAAAACCCGACAGCGGCATGAAGCCGTGCCGTTCTCGCGCCCTCAATTGGCGGAAATTGTTGCATCGTTGGGACGATGTCCGTTCGACTTACTGCGCCTTCCGGCCAGCGGATCCCAGCGGCGCAAATCCCGAGCGACCGCCCGTTGGTTCCTTCTTGTTGCGGAGGACTGAATTTCGAACTCTCTTCCCGACCAGCGATTTCACCGCACCGCCTTGGATGAAAAACTCACGCTTTTCCTTTTTAATTCGGTCTATCGCCTGACCGAGTAGAAATGTCGGGGAGGTAAAGATGAATGCCGAACTCGTCCAAGCTTCTCAAGCTTCCGACTTCAACGCTTCACAAAGCATAAATCGAAAAGCAAACCTGCCGCCACGCGGAATTTGTTCTGCGTCGTAAGCTGACGCTTTATGTTCAATCCCCAGAAAACTCGTGGTAATTGTCAAAGCAATCCGCAAACTTGAAACTCCCATTACCGACAGTCGGAATATTTTTTTCAACTTATCGTTACAAAAGGTGATGTCGACAAGTGTGCAGAAAAACAATGCTACTCCAAAGCAAAACGCGCTCGTGTGAAATTCGCGCGATTTTCCGAGTTGAGCTTGTTGTGCTCCGCAACCTAGTAGATTTCGCTACAAGAAACACATTCCACATGGACCTGGAAGTGTTCGTAAGCGATAGAGTGATGATCAAACCCGTCCTGCCCCCGACACATCTGGCACAGCACTAGATATTTGCCGGGGTCGTCCAGCAATCATCAGCCTTAACGCGCTCACTCACAGCCTCATATTTCACACCATGTTTTGTTGTCAGCCAGCAGAGGAGTCGAATGACGCGGCATTGCACATGGAAATATCAAAAACATTCATAGATTTTTCCATCAACACTCCGGACAGCTTTGACCCACAAGGGCCACGGGACCAGAGGATTCGTGTATCACTACACCATTTTGATCGTTCACATTGAACGTTCCACTCGCGAAACACTAACAACGCCATGGAGGCATTGGAATCAGCCCCCTATGGCGTCATCAAGAAGCCTTCGGGGCTGTCTACCTGAATCCCGACAAAGCACGGCCCACTCTCAAATTCATTCAGCAGCGGCTGCACACCCTGAGAAATCAATCTATTGCAAGCTGCACATCACGTAGCTTGAGGACACTCGCAGCGCCGCTCCTTGATGCCTCACAGCGTCTCTGCGGCACATTCGAACGCACGCGAAGCGCCTTATTGACCATGCCGCATTCAGCCAAATTTAGCAGGCCTTAGTCGCTGAGCAAGATTGCAGCCTTTCCGCCTTCGAATATCTTTTCCGCGATACGAAAGCAGATTCCCAACATAGTCAAAGAGACCCTCTCCGTCGCAAGCGCATCGGACCAGATAGCCGCGGACAGACCGTCGAGATGGATTTGATGGAACCCCTGAGTCCGCAGTTTCTGGAACGATCCATTCAATGTCGCCAATAATTTCTAACATCGCCCGAACACGTGAGATGGTCGCGCGGCGCTTTTGCTGCCGGATGCATCGCCTGTTTCGAAGCGAGGCTGCCCCAGAAGACAGCTCGACCCAGAGATTTTCGTTATGCCCTGAAACCGGCTCATGTTTATGCGCGGCCATGGGTCCGATGGGTTATGTGCCAAGACTTAGCACCGCAATTAACGCGCGCGGCCGGCTTGATCACAAGCGGAAAATGTGTGTTCGGCGGTGGTCTGTTCGCTGGCATGCGGGGCCGTGGATCACATCCGGGCGTCTCCAGATACACACAGCTTCTTTAAAGCTATGGCCGCCTCGCTCGCACTGTAGAGGACGCAGCTCAAGCGCATAAAGACCGGCAAAGCAGCGAGGCTGCTTCAGAACTCTCCACAATCGCCAGGCTCTGGAAACGCTTTGTTCGACCTCGCCCAGCAGAACGTCAGGACCAATACTGCGTCGTTACGCTCACTTCGTTCGATCGTTCCAGACTACATGGCCACAACCTCAACGGCGGAGAACTCTAGTTTTCAACGGGCAGAAAGTCACGCTCCCATGTTGTCTGAGTGTGCGAGAGCGTTGGCCCGCGCACCATTCTCCTAAAAACAAGCTTCCGTGTGCCGTCAGTCAGCACACTTAGCGCCCACCAAGCGCACCGGATAGCTTCAGGTTTCCCACTGATACTCGTCAACTGCGCTGAGAAGAGTATCGCAACCTGGCATTGGTGCCCTCCTGCCCCATGCTCAGCTACAAGATCACCCACGAAAAGCCGGGAATCAGAAGAAGCGGAACCACTGCGAGCTGACCGGAAAAGACCGTGTGGTCCTGCAGCCTGACATTGATGGAGAATCTCTCAAGTCAAAAGGCCCTATCGGACCGGGTCATCGCTATTCACGTTCACGACGTGAAAAGCTGACCTCGGCACGGCAATCTCAAAAAAAGCGTGTAGCGCAAGGTTGGTTTAACCACGTTCTATGGACGGGACCTTTAAAAACTGAGAAAAGCGAATTTGGCGTGCCAAGCCCTTTGCCTCTTCTCGGGAAACCTATCGCATTCACCACCGGGCAGCAATTTTGCGGTCATGCTTTCAAGACCCCAACCCCCTTCCAACTTTGCGCGCCGCGTTGAGCAATCGACTGGTAAGCCGGGGCTTGAGGGGCAAAAAGTTTGCGGACCCCTGTCGTGATCGGAGCTTGGCGCTCGATTTCTTTTTCCGCGGACCCACTTTCGTGAGTCCAATCTTGATGCCCTATGTTGGCCGAGAACAGATCGTTGGGGCCTTTCCTTACAGAACGGGACAAACCATGTCAGGGGCCGGAAGGAGAGTTTTGCCAAGTTGATTACGCTCGGACCAAAACCCGGGGCAGGGCAAAGGATCCGCGGGGGACAGGTCTTTTTCCATTGGGGACGGTAGCCCGGCAAGGGACAGGGAACACCCGCTATTTTCCTTTTTTAATCTCCTTCTCTTTTTGGTGTTTTTG
>Ga0163217_1034812_pt1 | contig 15945 bp, 8 predicted proteins | sample SynspAceP_FD_185933 | JGI IMG/M metagenome (GOLD analysis project Ga0163217, IMG submission 185933) | Saline lake microbial communities from Ace Lake in Antarctica - Synechococcus sp. Ace-P (PacBio error correction) | ecosystem: Environmental > Aquatic > Non-marine Saline and Alkaline > Saline ... | reverse complement strand
ACCGCTACGCCCTGCATATGTATAAAGCGTCCGATGAATCCTACGAACCTGGCATGAGCCGCTGGCGGCATCTGAAACCGCCGCAGTTGGTCAACCTGGCGTACAGACCGGCTGCACGCGCTGCACCAGGCTACGGCTTTCTGTCTGAAAATTTGCCGAGCGGCGGACATCGCGCCGAGCGCGGATACGCTTTATCGGCCTTCTGCAGTAAGTTATCCGCCGCATGGGTGACAAAGACCGAACCCGGCGCAGCATGATCAAGGCCGCGTGCGGTTACGCCTGGTACAGAAGGTAACGCAGATCTGCAGCAGCGCTGAGCGAAGCGAGCGCGTAGGCTATCCGATCATGCTCAAGCTACATCCGTGGGGTGGCCGTGGTATTCGCCCTGCAACAGCCCCGCTGAGTTGGAGCAAGCCTGGCGCGGGTCATTTCGAAGCGACCAGGTCGTTTTGTTCGCCCGATGTGGTCTGGAAAAATGCATCTCATCCCCACGAGCATTATCGAAGCGGCAGATTCCTCCCGACAGCCAGGGCAACACCGTGCACCTGTTCGAGCGAGTCTGCTCGATCAGCGCCGTAACCAGTAACTGATCGAGATTGCCCCAACCCTCATTGCGCCTAGCAGCGTGCCTATATCGCGAGCTGGCAGGTCAAGGTCGCCAGCCGTCGCTATTGAGAACGCCGGCCACCGTGAATTCTGCTGCCGAAGGCAAGTTATTCATTGAAATGAACACTCGCGTGATCGGTCTAAACCCACCATCACCGAGCAGATCACCGGCATCGACATCGTCCTGAGCAGATCCGTAATCGCCTCGGGCTTTGCCGGCTATCGTCAAGGCAGAAACATCAGCATCGCGTTTTTGCCATCAGTTCCGCATCAATTGACTGAAACCCGAAAAACACTTCTGCCCTCTCGCAAAATCACCCGTTAACTACGTCCATGCGGCCGGTTGCGTGGATACGCCATCTATTCCGCTTACAGCATTCCGCCCTTATTACAACTCCATGTGCCTGAGCTGATCCTGGCACTGACCGGGGAGGCGTGGATCGCGGCTGCGCCACTCGACGACATGCGCCTGCAGGCGGGAAGACCCACCGCCTACTATCAGGAAATCCTGCGGCAATGACGAGTCCGTCTGCGTGTTCGACACCAGTTTTGTAGCCCATCCGAGCTGACGCCGCTACCGGCAAACGCGGCCCGAAGAACTCGCTCTGGCATTTCGCCACCCCATCGCGGCCCAGCCGGACTTTAAAAGCAGCCAGCAGCTGAAGCGAAAGCTGGAGCATCCGCCTCCTTCAAACTTCCAGCTTCAAGCTTTGAGCTTCAAGCTAATCAGGTAAGAGAAATGACACCACACGCAAAAATCACCCCGTTCACGACACCATCCTGCGCGATGCCCACCAATCCGTGGGCCACCGCATGGCACGAAGACATGCTCCACTGCGAGAGAAGCTCGATCATGGTCGGCTACGCGTCCACTGGAGGTCTGGGCGCGGCAACCTTCGACCCTGCATTCGCCTTCCTCAAGGAGACCCTGGGAGCGCCTGCGCCAAAACTGCGTGAAGCCGCTGCCCAACACGCGCTGCAGATGCTGTCCTGCGCGGCCAGAACCTGCTGTTACGCATACCATCGATGACGTTGGTAAAGGGCTTTTTGAAGCTGCCGTAACGGACGAACGTGCTTACTCGCATCTTCTCCATTGACGATGTGCGTAACCTCGAGCACCTCCATCAAGCGTCAACGACGCCGGCAAAACATGCACAGGGCACCATTGCCTTACCCACCAGCCCGGTGCATACCGTTCGAGCCTTGTAAAACAGGCCAAACGATGTGAGGCCATCGGTGTGATTCACTGGCGATCAAGGATATGGCTTGCCTCTGAGCCCTATCGACGGCGAAACTGGTCCAAGGCGCTCAAGACTGCAGTCGCGCCCGTTCTTTATTCCACTCACACAATTACCGCCGCGCTGGCGCATTGCCAAGCTTCCAAGGCCATCGAGAACGGGCGCTGACCATATCGATACGGCCATTCCAGCATGGCCTGGGCATACCACCGGTACCGATCGATGTGCCGCACTGCGGGCACGCCCTTGATACCGGCCTGATTCTGGAGCTGCTGCAGGATTCGGTTATTTGTACTTCCACGCCGTGCGCAAGAAGTTACCACCAGTTCAGAGTGATTTCATTGGCGTGGACCACCCAGTACAGTCAATCAGTACCCGCGGCATTATGTCGAATGCCAAACCAGTTGAAAGGAGCAGAATGCCTGGGCCGGATTCAGGAAAGTTCTTGTAGGAATCCCGTGTGCGTGACCGACCTCGGCTTTCCCCCGCTGGTTCACGCCCACCTCGCAGATTTGTCGGTACCCAGCGGGTTCAACTGCTGGCCGGCGACGGACAGACATCACCCAACTAGTGAACTTTATCTGCAAGGCCGTTACGTCAGGCACCCGGCGGCGAAGTAATGCCGAGCTTGCACGTGCATTGTAAACGAAAGCCGTGAGGATGTGGCGTCCGCGCACCTGATCTAGCCGGAATGACAGTTGCGCGCGGAACCGCAAGCCTGGCCGAGTCGAGGAAATTGCTGGTACTACGCCATGTTCCGGATATTGCCGCAAGTTTCTGAAGAGCGCCAGCTGGCACCCTCAAGCCTGAGGAACTGGCTAAACCTGCCCCGTGCGCACCAGGCAAACAATGGCGCAGGATGGAGCGCCGACCGATTATTATCGACGTGCATGGCGAAGCTACGCGTCGACCATTACCGGTGTCAGCGTCAAGGTTATGGCAAGCGCACTTCTACTGAGCCTGGACGATCCGGAGGAAGCTGGTTCGACCTTGAACTCATTCACCGGCACCGCGGCAGCCCAGCGCAAGCAGCCAGCCAGCCTGCACGTGACCACAGCATGCCCGGCAATGTGGATTGATGTGCTGGTCCAGTGGAGACGTGTGAAAGCTGCCAAGTTGCTGGTCAGCGAAGCATGATGGAAAGCGAAATCCAGCGGCGTTCAGCCGGCCCGTCAAGCGGTAAACGTAGCCAAGGGGACCGGTCAATCGGTGAATTCTGATCGAAATTGAAAACAGCAGCTAAAACTACAAGCTCAAGCTACAAGCGCTAGGAGTCTCTGACTGTCTCAGTCTAATACGACTCCGTATTGCTTGAGCTGAGTGCTAAGCTGCGCTGCTTTCGGAGGAAAGCATGCGTCTGGTTCCGTTTACTGTTTTTTGTCTTTGGTCTGATTGCCGCCTGTCAGAGCGAACGAAGCTGCTTCCGGCGCTTTACGACCTGTCCTATCATCCTGTTGCTGGCGATCGGCTGCATGTGTGTCGAACTGCGCTCAAGCCACCCGCCCTTTGCTGGGGCAGACCCTGGCCGTTTGCACTGGCATTCGGGTTGCCCTGCTGCTTCCCGTCGCGTGCGCGTTTCCCCCGCATGATTCGCGATAGTCCTCGCACTACGCTCCGTCAGCGCCGGAACTTTGCCGTGTCACGCCATCTGCTAGCCCGCGGATATCGTGTTTGAAGTATAGCCGCTGTTGTCGCCGTTGCTCAAAGTTACCGCATCATCTTCGCATTCTGCGCCAAGCGGTCGCCGCATACCGGACTGAAGGCCCTGGGCCACGAGTATTCTCGCAAGAAGCATCTATGCTGCTGTCGGCGCATAATTCATCGGTGTGCTGGCGGCCAAGGAGGCAATCGCGCCTCGAGCCCTCTATACAGCATGTTCAAACCGTACTGGCCGTTTTTTCTGCTGAGTGGGTCTATCGCTCACGGCATCTGGTCAAGCCTGCGCACCACAGGTATTACGCCTTGTCGCCTTGCCCTGATATTTTCCGCTGGTTGTGGCAGTGATTTGGCGCATGCTCGGTCACGCCATCGGCCATTCAGTTGCGGTATGACGGTACTGGCCACACTGGCGCCACGGCTCTTACATTGCTGGTACCGGCGCCATGACGCCTGCTTGCCAGAGGCAATCCGGCCCTGTCGCTGACAGCATCGTTGGGATACTTTCCCGTTCAATTATACTGTCGCATCCCTTGTACCTGTCGCGCCGAATGGCTGGCGCCTGAGGAGCCGCATGTGACCACCAACCACGCACCCTGTTGACCTTGATCTCAAGCCGCTTGCAAACCTGTCTATCAAGACCTTGAAACAGCTCGGCGCACCCGCTGGGACCCTGGTCCGAGCCCGCGCCAGCGGCCACCCGCGCCTGTGCGCAGCCGCCGTGGGACAACGACGGTATATCCGCCTGGAGATCATTGCAGTAATAGAAGCCGACCCGCCTCGCCGGCATTTTTCAGGAAACGCTACTACGACAACTATGCGATGTCGGCTATTTGAGTCAGTGGCGTATTGAGGCGGAGAAGTCAACCTTCAGCCAAATTTACGCTCTTGCACTCCGTTAGAATCCGCAGCCTCGCGCGATATCAGGACTCCGTCTTCGCCGAGCGCGCTCCTGCCAGCGGGGTTGCAACAGGAGCTTCCGGGTAGCTTGTAGCTCTGATTGTAGCTTCAATAATGCCCGCTTTTTCATTCAGTCCCCGAAGCGCGGCATTTGAGCGGCACCGATAATTGACCGCACTGGTTGGGCGATTCAGCTCCCAGTCAATTTCCACCTTGAGCCATACGGCCGAATGCTGGAGCAGTTGGCATAACCTATTGAGGTCAGTGTCTGCTCACCCACCACCGACTGCTGTTCCAGGACGCGAAGAAGCGGCCGACCGGTATTAATGATCATCGCCGGTGCGCGCTTGCGGCGCACTTGCCCGGTCATGTGCGCGCCATAACCCACCTGCCCGTTCTCGGTGTACCGGCAGTCATCATGCTCTCAGGCTGTCCGACCTCGGCTGTCCATCGTTCAGATTGCCCGCAGTGTTCGGTGCCACCCTGGCGACGCAAGCCGGCGCAATCAACGCCCGTTGTTGTCTTGCCAGTATCCTCGCTGCAGAATATCGAATACCGTCAGGCGCTGAAAGCTTCGTACCCACAGACTGACACCGTGCGAATAATCCGACCCGCGTCAGGCTAGATTCATGCCATGAAGATTTGTTATGGTGGTGGGCAAACTCGACCGCATGCTGGCGCTGGCCGGCACGCCCAGGCAGCAATTCGCCTTCTCTACCCGGCGCCGGATGCCTGTGCACAAGCGTTGGGAACATATTCGCGCCATACACGACCGTGATCACTTGCGTCAGTTTGGCTGACGAAGGCGGATGTGGTCACTTTCGAAATTGAAGCGTTACGCAGAAACCTGCCTTCCTCTCGCAGTTTGTTACCGGTATTCCCATTGCCGAGTCGCTGCGCATCGCCCCGCGTCGACATGTTTCCGAAAAAGTCCTTGTTCCAGGACCTGGATATTCCCACACCCGAATTCGCTTGATATCCTCCCAGTCGGCAGGAGCAAAACCTTCGACGCGGCGGTCAAGCGTATTGGCCTGCCGCGGTATGAAGACCTGTACGCTGGGTACGACGCGAAGGGCCAGAAGGTTTCTGCGCCACCCGAGGTGCAGACGCCTTCGCCGACTAGGCAAGCGCTGCCCTGCATCTGGAAGCTTTGTGCCTTTTACCGGGGAAGTGTCTCGATTGCCGGTTGCGCGGCCGCGACGGTGAAAACCGCCTTTTACCCGCTGGTCACAACACCCACGAGAAGGCTCTCTGCGGCTGTCGATTGCGTACGGTCACCCTTTGCTAGGGCCTGGCGGAAGACTGATGCCAAGCGGGTGCTCGAAGCAGCTGGATTACGTTGGTGTGCTCGCGTCGGACTTCGAGATGACGGGGCTGAAGGCCAACGCGAAATTCGCACCGCGCGTACACAATCAGGTCCTGGACCATCGAAGGCGCCCGAGTGCAGCCAGTTCGAAAACCACCGCCGCCATCGCAAGGGCTTCTGCCATGGGCTCTACCGCCAAACTGGGCGAAGCGCCATTGGTCTGACTTTATCGGTATACCATCCAGACCGTCGAGCAGCGTCACCGCGAATCGCCGATTGCCTATTCTGCACCACTATGGCAAAGCCTTCAAGACGCCGCAAGGTCGGGCACGCCATCGTTGCGTTGCGCTGACGGCGATACGCTCCAGACGCGGGGAATCGCTCAGTTGCAAGCAACTGATTCAGAATGAGCTCAGCTGATCCGCTCTTCAGAGGCTCCGCGCCCTCTGCTCGCTCGCCCCCCGTCACACCGATGCACAAACTATCCCCCGCTTCTACCCTGGATCTTCTATGCTCGGAGCATAGAAACTGCCAGTTGGAGCGGGCGCCATGCCCCGCTCATTGGAACCAGCGGACGCTTGCAATGGACTTTAAGGATTTCTACGCGACACTCGGCGTGGCGCCGAGCCGACGACAAGACATCAAGACGCTTACCGCAAACTTTGCGCGCCAGTACCATCCTGACGTGAGCAGCGTCGAGGCGCCGAGGGACAAATTCAAGGAAGTCGCCGAGCCTATGAGGGCTTGCACGACGCGGACAAGCGTGCGAGACGACGAGTTCGCTGGCCTCGAACAGCGCCAGCGTTTCGGTGTGGGCAACGCCAGCCAGCAGGCTCAACAGAGTCCCATCAGGATTTTGCTGACTTTTTCGCCTCCATGTTTGGCTCCGGCGGCTCGCGCCTTCGCCGTTCGAAAGACAACCGCTTGCTGAAAAAGTCCGTGAACGTGAAAATAGAGATGCCGCGTGTTTCTGAAAGCGCTTGAAGGCACCACCAAGCCCGTGTGTATTCATGCTGCCCTATCGCGATGACCGGAGGCCGCAGCAGGATTGAAAAAAATCGGCCAAGGTTCAAGATTCCTGCCTGGGCACTGATGGCGAGCCGCATTCGCCTGAAAGCCAGGTGCGCCCGTGTCTACTTGGCAAACGCCGGCCAATGGCGATCTGTACCTCCACATCCGTCTTGGTACCCCACCCGCTATTCGATTGGAGTCATCACCTGGTCATCACCGTGCCTCTGGCCCCGTGGAGGCGGCCGCTGGGCCGCGAAGTGAACATCCATCCTCACCTCTGCCAATTAGGGGCAAGATACCAACTGCCATTCCGCCCCAACAGCCAGTCTGCCAGCGCCTGCGATCAAGGGCAAAGGGACTGCCCGCAAGAGGCACTCAAGGGGGATCTGCTCGTCGTGTTGAATGTGGTCATGCCCAAAACAGCCGACGAGGCTAGCCGGGGCGCTGTGGCGAATCCAATGCAAGACCGCCCGCTTCGATCCACGCAGCGAATGGATCAGGCATCATTGACCATGGATCAACCCAGATGTCATATCAGCTCTATCGAACTGCGCCAGTGTATAAGCTTGTCGCGAAGCCCAGCGTGCTGGACTGATCGCCGAATGGATCATCACTCCCCCACCGCCGGCGACATCGCCGAGAAGAATGGCATATTCGCACCGCCTGCGTTACTACCCTGCACAAGGCGGCACGCCGCACGACGCCGAACTGTCAGGGCTGATATCCCCCGGTACTCAGCTTGCGAAGATGTCCAGCCGGCTCAAAGCCCCAAAACACGACCTCAGACAGCGTCGACCCCCGTTTGAACAGGCACAATTGTGCGCGCTTTGTGCATCTGGCGCGTAGGTTTTCAGCCTGCCACACCTCCTGAACTGGCTCGCCAGATCCACACTTGCAAAGCCGTGACGCTGGCGAAACTCCTCCACCCGAAAGTGTCTCTATTCCTGTGCCCCCACTTCTTGAGTATTGGATATGCCTCTGCGTTCGCTGTTAGCCCTGTGTCTGACCCTTGTCCATTAAACGGCCCATTTGCCGCGCCGGCAAATACGTCGGACTGGCTGATCTGCTGCCCGAGAAGACTACCAGGCGATGCTGATTATGCCGGGACAATCGCCACTATCAGGCGACGAAATCGAATGCCGTGACTTTACTCAGACTGGCCAAGCGTGACATCTGCCAGAGGCGTATATCCACAAGTGCGTGGATGCCTTTGATAACAAGGAAGTGAAAATCGCCGTTTTACAGTCCGCTGGTAACCAACCAGCCGGCGAATACACCTCGTCTTTTTTGGCCCTATGCCGGTGCCCTGGATCCAGTTCCACCACCCGTCCACCAACCAATCTCCTGGTCGACATCCCCAAGGCATTCGTATTGACGATATCTACGAGCCTTCTGATGTCCGGCACCTTGCATAATCGATCAGACCAGTAACGAACTGGCCGATGACCATTATCGCTTTTGATGCCGACATATGGGCTACGACGGCGAGTAATTACCCTCTTTCCCTCCGTGGGAAACCCGGCTTAATTCCGTTTGCTTGGCACTTGCCATACGAGTACCGGAGTTCATGAATCGTATAGGTATTGTGTGTTGCGCTGCTGTGGTTTTACCTGGCAGTATCTGTTGAGAAAGGAATCTCCGCAAAAAACAGGCCACCCTCAAGGGGGAACGTCAGTCGCCCTGCATCCGCCAAGCGCGCGCATTGCGGCCACCCTCTACTGGTGGTCATGCCGGCTTTGTAGAAAAAAACTTCCTGTATTTCACCGAATACTACGCTGACCCGAGCATTAGCTATCCTGCTGACCAGCGCCCGTACTATCACGTACAACCGGTGACCCACCCCGGTTCAGCAAACCCCCTGGGCCAATCATTGCCAAACTGCGCTGCAGCATTGCCTATGATCGGCCATGCTGAAACGCATGTTCGCGTGGCATGGCCATTCACGCCCGGTGGCGCTGGACTCTGGAAGCCGCTCGCAACAACCAGCTTGTTCGAGCATGAGTCATCCTGAGCGCGGTTCTAACCAACAGTTCCTTGGCCGATCCTCACCGTGCGCTGTCCTACCTCCTTGTATACCCTGCCATTCTTGGCAACAGCAACCTATCACGAGCGCAATGGGCCATGGGGGTCGCTGGTACCGCGAACGTGAGTTATTCCTGGTGTGCCTTAACCAAAGTGCCGGGCATATTGCTGTCCACCTGAAGGAATGCGGATGGATGGCAATACCAAGCTACCGATATCTACCAGCACGTTCAAACGCGGTGCCATCCTGGTTCCAGCAATGACAAGGTGTCTGAAAGGCCGCAGCGCATGCTCCCAGGCCAAACAGCGAAACTCTAGATTTCCGTAGATCGAAGGAGCCCGGCAGCCCCACTTTGTCTACCTGGCTAATCATACAACCAGTATCCCGCCCTCGCAGCTAGCATGATCTATCAATTCGAGCCGATAGCTCGTTCGCTCCTGCTCAAGGAAAAGTGCATACCTCGCAACCCAGCCTCGCGGCCCGCGCGCGAGTGATTGAGCTTTCTAGCCCCCCTATGCCAACCTGATCGATCGCTGGCTTGAGCTGGCGCACCTGGCTTGTGTTTTCGTGGTTGCACGCTGCCCCATCGGGCCCACCACCTGGGCGCGTTCCAGGCCCCTGCGGTTGCTTCGGCGGAAGCAACGAGTCGGCGTTGTGTCGCCCCGTTCTTAACCCACCGCCCTTAAGCCCAGTGTGGCAGTTCAGGGCAAAATGACCGAGCAACCAGGGGACGGGCGTTGCGTGATCGGCCATCGATTGGCGTTGATGCACCCGGGCTCGACATCCAACCTAGGTCCCGAGCCACCAGCCGTGCCTTGGAGGCCGCGCCAAAGCCGCTGGGCGAGCAAGGCAACCCGCCGGGCAAGCCAGCGTGGGAGTGACCCAACGCCCCGAGAATAGGAAATCCGGTCTAAGCCCCGTATTTCTTGTTCAGAGTCTACGCGTAGTTCGAAGAGTAAACACGGAATCCACTCATATCCACGAACCTCGACGCATACTCCACGACTTGTCGAGTCAGACCGCCACATTTATTACGCAAACTACCTTTAAGTTGATTTCCACTATGCTGTTCACCCAGTCTCCAACAAAAGATACATCCTATGTTACTGTATTTGTTGTTGAGCGGCATAAAACGTATAATACCGTTTTCTGCAAACAATAACGTGCGTTAGAAGCTTTTGTCTCCAACCAGTTCTAGAAGAATGCTACGAAAACGTTTATCTAAAATAGCGGATAAGCTGAATCAACCTCACTCACAGGCCTACTAATAAATCATCTCCTGAAGTGTTTAGTCCCCATTGCCCACGTCTATGAAGTAAAGGCAATTACTACTTTTTAGGACCTTTTCTTCATTTAGAAAAAAGGGCCAGCACTAATTTTTATAATAGTTCATCATAAAAATCCAATAGCCATTTTAAAAAATCAATGGCAATGGCTGTTTTGAACCCATTTTGTTTTTATCTTTCTGCTTCATTTAAGACCAATTCAATTTGATCTTAAACGATGTTTTTGCTGCAAAAGGTAAAAAACTGAAATCATAAAAACGAAATGTAATCGAATGATAATACGATACGATTGTCAATTGTTTCTTTTTTGGAATCATAATAAAATAGGTCTGCCTACTTTAATCTGCATGTTAATTAATACCGTTTGTCGGAATATCCTTAGACAGAAAGATGTAAAGAAAATGCCACCGTTCTCCATTTTTATTCCTATGCTCAATAAAAGAGTAAGCGCCTTATCCTAGAATCATCTAAGTTAAAACCATTCTTAAAGATACAATGTGGAACTTGCCAAAAAGAAGTTGTTTCTTGGTTGTTTGCACTTGTTCTTTTAATTGTTTTTGACATCTTTTGAAATTAAAAAATCATTAGTAACCCCCTTTAAAAAAAACAAGATAAAAATAGATACCCAGTGACGCGACTAAGAATTTTACTTATTCTATCACTCACTAGTTCATCAAAATTTTTAACAAATTTTTGTTCAGTTAAAAATTTAACTATTTCATACCTAATTTTCTGGAGTGAACGTCAAGCTGTTAATTCTGCTTTTCTTCAAAAGCCTTCAAATTGGAGTGTACAACGGTTCCAGGCACCAATTTGGACCTCTGCCAGCACTTTAGTTAGCAATACCTGTGTTGATTACTGGTTAAAAACTACCTGTTGCTAACACTTTTCTCCTGCATCAAGTCTGTGTGTTAACCTAACACAATTCCTTTAATGAGTCAACCAGGTTGGTAATTGGGAAGTTCGTATTGTGAACGCTAACGTGAATCATTTCATCGTCATTGCGTTTTCAATGCATCATTAAAACCACAGTACCAACAAAGCGGAGTAACAGGCTGGAGCAGCAACCATTGCCCATGCCGACCCAACACCCAAAATGTTTCTGTTATTGAGCTATCCCCAATACTGGATTTGCAATTTCATCTTTCAGAGAAAACCGAAAGACGAAGTTAAGTCCCTTTTGCGTGTGTTAACAGTTCAGTGAACCACTCGTCTCCCATACCACTGATACGGAACCAAAGTTTCACCATTTCTTGTCATAGCTGTTCACCGCATGTCCTTCTTTCAATCATTCTGTGCCCTCCATCCATAACAACCTTTGCTCCGAGGGTTCATTGAAGGTTTAAGAAGTGAGATCTGATACGCGAATCTGCCATAAGAAGACTAAAACATCTTGGCGATTCATTTTTCGTTCAAATATCCGACTCAGAGCATAACTGGAACCAGACTTCTTTTAGAAAGTTTAGTGATAGCAGCGAATATTTACGTTAGGGTGGAACTCATCTTCCCAGTGGCCAAACTTGACTTTTGCCAATGATAACGTTCAAGTTCATACCTTCGTCCACTTTTGTTTGAATTACTTGCTTAATGCAGGTCCTGAAAAGATATCACGAACTCCAACGTAGACGATAACAACTAATCTTGCGCTATTAAGCACCCGCAAGCGTAAAACAGCGCCAATCTCGTGTCATTTAACGTAAGTAAGCACGCACTGCCATCTGTTCTGTTTTCTACAACTAAAACAAAACAGGCATGTTGCCAGACGTGATACCACCCATTGTCCAACAGCAATCTACGTGATGACAAGGAATAAAGGATACTCGCCGCCTAGCAAGCATTTCTCTAGCTTCTTCTTTCAAGTTGATAGCCCACTCTAATCGAACAGTGAAGCTCTGCAACACATGCAAGCCCTTCATTGGATCAGCATATTTTCATATTAATTGGCGGTCCAGCATGTAATATACTTTTCCATTCAATTTCTTTCGATTAACCGTTTTGCCTGGTACAAACATCTAAAATAAAAAATGGAGCACCTGCTACAATTTTTGCAATGACTAGCTTGGTTTGCTTCGTCAATTGTTTTATAATTCATTTTTTAAAAACCCCCTCCTATATTGTTCTACATATTTTATTCGTTCTATTCAGCTACGTAGTGATCTAAGAAGTTACAAGATTTTTCGTTGAGTTGTACATTCTCCCACCAGCACTTGGTCTCCAGTCAAATTGGAACCGCTTTGCCTTGGTTGCTTCAATAAGCTTCTGCTAATAGTTTTTTCAAACCAACGTAAATAAAATAATACATAAGGTAATTGTGTCTTTAACATAAAGTCTAAGAACAGCTTGAAGAGGCTTTAAGGAATTCAATGTCTTTATGATTTTCTTCAACTCTTTGAGAAAGCCTTTTCTTCATCTTTTAACGGTATGACCTAGAGGCACTAAAGCAGTACGGACAGCTAAATTATTGTTTGCCTTGAACAAACAATAACCGCCAGCTTCCTTCAAGGATTTCTGTTGACGAGCTAAGTTTTGTTGGATCAAGCTGTTGTTCCAAAAAACGACTGTTCCTAAAACCGCAAAAATAGGTTCTCGTCGTCTCCTTTAGCCACTATTTTTAGCTTTTTTAATTAGCAGGAGAGCCTAATCGTAGATTAGCCAATTCATCGGATGAGCGCCGTAGAGCTAAAAAAACAACATCTAAATCAAAATGGACTTGCTATTTCTGGATTGCGCCAGCACAGTTGAATCATTTCCTTCCTTTTCTCAGGTCAATCATTGGGATATAAGATTACCTTGAGTGTACATATCGATCACCTAAGTCAATGATTCGTTGTCCTGCGAGAATTTAAAATAAATCCATTCCATCATGTGTTAATTCCTTTCTTCAAAGGCTTTAAGCCATCAGGGCAATTAACTCCCTGCTCATCTAGCTGTGTTCCACGCTGATAATAGCCTTTTAATTCAAGTTTGTGCTGGTTTCAATGTATATACGAAGATGGAATTTTCTACTGTTTCATCAAATTACAAATTTGATTCTTCACCGTTTAAAAAGAAGCAGACAAGACCAATTTGAGCTGTAATTCTTCTAAAAATGGTATAAGCGCGGTTAAAGGTCTTTTAGCATGGTATGGCTGGGTTTTTCACCTAAGAAAAGGTCACAAACTGGTTAGATCCTTTTCTTAACTAAACCAAGTACTTTATCTCTAACAGATTTTGAGGTGGTTTAGAAATAACAACATTAACATCTGTATCAGGATCTTCTTTCTAATGCTTACGATTGTATTAGACATTGTAATCCCCGCCAACTTCTTCTGCATAAAAAAATCACGGGCCCACCGTGTTACCAATGAGGGGGCATTGGTCACCACCAGCACCTATTTGTCAATAATTCGTTGAACAATTGAATTCCCAGTCCTGAAGCACCAACAATGCTTATTCTCCTGGTCTAACAATATTCGTAAAGGCCATTGGCTAACACCAGTTTGATAAATACCCTGTCTCCCACAGTCAGCGTCCCATCGCATGATTAAGGCCTTTTCGTGAGCTTTTTTCTTCAAACGAGCTCTCATCTTCGAATTGATACGTTATCACTAACAGATAAAAGGACTTTAATCCTTCATCATAAACGCTTTTTCCGATTTCAAGATGCTCAGCATACAAAGTACCAGGAACTGAGATCAACGCAATGTTTGCATCTTTTCCATAATTTCATAGACTGTTTTCCAGCGCCCGCGTTTGCAGATTTCATTTGGTGTTTCTTCTGAATCGAAAGTAGTAGCTTGAGAGCCAAGAAATAACAAATCTACTGGCAGTTAAAACAGCATTCCATACGCCATCGTTTTTGCGCTCTACAACCAGTGCTCATACATCAGTTTGCAAGAAGCTTCTGCAAGTTCTGGTGTTACTCAAGCGCGAACGTTCCTTCAATAAATCTTTGTTAAGGCAGGTGTTTTCCCATTCAGTAAAATGGATACTTTTTTAAACACTGCAATTGCTGTTTAAAGTTGTTTTCGTTAGCAACATCACACAAAATGAATCTTGATAAAAATTTTCTTAATTATTGTGTGCTGACATTTTGATTCCTGCGCCAATCTATTTAGTTTAAATTGAACGCGTCCACGAATTCCCTTAGGAAACATATAAGTTTGAAAATTTAGTGTTCATTGTTTCGGGTTTTCCTGACTCTCATAATAAATAGAGTTTGCATAAATTTTGACGTGTTTCGGTTTTTCCTAATACGTAATCTTCTATTCATTTTTATTGAAACCAGTTTCAGTTTAACTCTCCCACTAGATGAACTATGTAGATTAACCCCTTTTCCAAAAAATGATTATGTAACCTAGTCAAAACAAATTGCAAAATGAATGGAGAATATAGAACCATTTTTTTGAATAAAGTAATGCTAAGACATTTATTTATTTCGCTAATAAAGAAAAGGCTTACAATATATAGTATAACTTATTTTTTTTGCAATTACCATTGTACTTGAGAGACTAAGGAAATACACCCTTTTAGTGATATCCCTAGTGTATAATTCGGACTAAAAATGAAAAAAGCGACCTGCTTTTTTACGATTCTTTTGTGGTATACTTTTGCTTGTACCATACACCCGTTAAATTAATATTTTTTAGGAGGTTAACAAATATGAGAACCCAGAATTTTTCTTCCTTTGCTAGCATTCTTCTCTCACATTATCTGCATCTTTTATCGAGGCAACGGACAAACTTAAAAAAATCAAAAACCATCATTTACTTTCAGGGTGGTGGATGTGATCCTGGGGAGACCGTCCCTATGGAACTTGCCAAATAAGACTTACATTGACTTATTCTTAAGAGCAGTATGCGATCTAATTTAACTGTCGATTATCCTTATGCACTGATAACGGCTTCGTACCAGAAATTTATAAACGGTGCATGCCATTGAGGCGTTGAATGGTTTACCCTATCATTTCCCGATAACGAGCTTACCATCTTACCAACGAATGATAATTTTATTTTTTTTGGTATGCTCCGCTGAGAGCTATTACTTGCTGTATTACTAGTTGGATGCGTGATCTCGGAAGATAGAGTGAAGGAAACCCCATAAGATTATTAGTTTTTATGGGTAATTCGGTTTCTATCCAGAAGCCTGTTTTAGTCATCTTACCAAGTAACCAAAATACCAGACCAAATAAATCAATTATCCCCTGGTCATTAAGGTAACAATCATCCAACCCTAACCCTCTTGCTAAAGGACTTAGAAAACTCGTGTACGCTATTGTATATCTTTATGCCAGAACCAAAAAACAGGACGATGCGAATAGATTTGTCTTTATCTGCCGGATAAAAAAAAAGCAAAAGTCAATGTTTCATTAACCAGATAACCAACTTGCAGCACTTCCTCCAGTTTTGTTATTTGCTCAAAGTAAAAAACCGATCAAGACGTTCCTTTCCAAACAGAGGTTGGAAAACTTAATTGCGAAACATTTCTTCCTAAATTTGTTGTGATTGAAAAAGCCACTTCACGACTTGATAGTGACTCAGAACGCTAATGAAAAAGCTCTAAGTGTCTAGAACCCAGAGGTTATATCGAATTAGAATTTAAATAAAACTATTGATGTCACACCACAGTCTATATGTAGAATAAAGCCTTTATCGTATTCCGGTTTTGTTTACAAACAAAAGCGCCTAGATAAGGGCTTTTTTTAGTTAACTTCTTACTTAAAATCTCACTAAATCATTCCTCTTTTAATTACGCCTTTTTTATTTTTGTTGCCTTCCTTCCTATCATTAGCTTGAATAAAAGCGGAATTTTTTCTTACTTTATCTATCCTTATTTTGATTTATTCATTTTTATTACCTAAGCTCTTTTTAACAGATAGATTGTTATTAATGTTTAGTACTTTCATTTCTGTTATTAGTAGGTGTACTGCTTTTCTAGCCT
>Ga0163217_1016854_pt1 | contig 15945 bp, 15 predicted proteins | sample SynspAceP_FD_185933 | JGI IMG/M metagenome (GOLD analysis project Ga0163217, IMG submission 185933) | Saline lake microbial communities from Ace Lake in Antarctica - Synechococcus sp. Ace-P (PacBio error correction) | ecosystem: Environmental > Aquatic > Non-marine Saline and Alkaline > Saline ... | reverse complement strand
CCCAAACATTTCCAAAAGCCAAGGCCATAGGCTTCATAGTTGGACTCGAAAATAGGAAGGGATCCTCCTTTGAGTAGCATTTTGAGTTTGTTCTCCTCCGCAACTTTGAAAACTGTTTTGAACCTTTTGAGTTTCAGATAAGATTGCCTTCCTTCTTTATTCTTTTTAATCAAAAACGACTCATGATCATCAAGAAAAGGAGGGAAACCGCAACAGCATTGCGGCTATTATTTCCCCAATTTAAACAGAATAATCGGTAAGAATTAAAATCAGAATTACTAATCGACAATTGTGAAATTCTTAATTTCTGCGAGATTTATTCACATAGTAAATCTGCGCTGCGACTTTAGACTTTCCGCTAGCTGTACCCATCGTGGTATAAAATTTCTCCTTAAGGGCTACTTAATTAACACTTCAGTTGTGCTGGCCAATTAGTCCATCGAAAAGCTTGACGTTGATATATAAAGAGCATCTGCTCCAATTTCTTTCAATTTTGGTGAGCCGAGTGTCATCCTTGGCAAACCAACCTTCCTCATCTATCTCCTCAATAGTTAGGTTAGCCATTGGAAAGCCAAGAAAGGAATGAGGGATATCAAATCTGCCGTATCACCAGAACACAATCAAGTAAACCCACCATGGCCGGATCCATTAACCTTTTGGCGGATAAGGTAACTTTGTCGTAGTGGTGACATGATCATCTTTTCCATGCTTTTTCCAGATCGCATGAACTGCAATTAATAACACAAGGTCAAAATGATTTACCCATCCATGATTTTCCAGAACGGCCATAACAAAAGGTTTGATTTCTATAGACACTTCCCAAGGGCAATTTCAATAAGCCCACTTGTCACCGCTTTCACCGCCAGAAGAACTACATCAGCCTTGCTGAGACCCGAAAAAGTACCGTTTTGGAATAAGTCGTAAGGAAATCTATAGGAGGGTACAGGTTGAGGCTCTATCGCTTCCAGAATACACAAACTAGTAATCTCCCCCTCATTCCAACGTAACTCCATTTGGCAAAAATGAACTTTGAAATCAATTTTTTGAAAAGGCTCGCATATCCAGGTCACTTGGATTGATATTCCAATAGAATTTGTATCGCCTTCTTTTTCTCAGGAGAAAAGCATTTCTACTCTATACCTGATTTCGTACTCGCTGCGTCACCTTCCAAAGTAATATCAGCGTCCACCGATTTTTTGAATCTGCAGATTATTGGACATTTTTCTGCCCAAATGCCTGAAGGGTAGCATCAACTTATTAGGCTGGAACATTCAATGTTTGCTCAGTTTTGATCTTAACGGGTTTCTTGGCTCTCGCTTTCTTCAATTTCAACAAATCATTAGGGAAGTTTTGAATAACTTCGCAAAGATCCGTTTTTTTGGAAACTTCAAAAGTGAGCTTGTATTTCTCAATTACATCAAAGTAACCTTCTCATGGATCGTAACGTCTACTTGAATTTAGGAAGTGACTGTGAATCTTTGCGCTAGCCAGCTAGCTGCACAAAAAATTAACAGAAACTAAAAAAGAATTTTTTCATTACCTATATCTATATCGCTCGCTCAATCAATACCGTTAGGCTTTTGCCTCCAATTTAAGAAAAACTCACTTTAACATTTCACGACTTTCTGGCTCGCTTCGAAATAAGTCAAAAGCTGGTAATTTGAACATCCTGCAACTAGGCATACCGCACAGTAGGGAAACTTTCCCATACGTATTAGTTTTCTCGAACAGTTTTCCATGTAGTAGCGTTTTGCCCGCTTCAAGGATTTCTTCTATTCATTCAGACATGTCCTGAATAGTTGAAGAAAGTTAGTATTGGCTTTCAGATCGGATATGCTTTCGCTTTAATGCAAAGATGCTCCTAAGTGTTTTTTGGAGTCTGATTCTCATGCTTGGACTGTGCCCCATTGAGTGTCATCAGATTGGTACAGCCATCGCCAGCATTTCTAAGCTGGATTTACCGCTTCCAGGGTTTTCCTTTCTCATGACTTTGCATAGCCTTTTTTACCAAGTTTCGGAACAAGATTAGGAATCAGGTCCATAGCGTCGCTTCAGCGCCACATATATATTACCCAGCCCATTTTTACCGTCTGGTTTTGTTTTTACAAATTTGTTGAAAATATAAACTAAGAATTACCAAGATAGCAAGGTGATTCGATTAAGAAATAGAAGTAGGACATAAAGTTTTAAATTAGAATGTGTTAGGACAGAGATATCAAAAAGTAAATGGGCGACGGGCCTTTTCGATCACCAATGATTTTACATTTGTCAAAAGTTACCAACTTTTATGAAAAACCAAAGAAAGCAAAATCCGAAGCCTGGATAAGTAATGCCTCCGACATAGGATGCAAAATTACCCATTACTATAATAATCGACCTCTGATCTATCTTTAAATGAAGTTGCTTCCAACTTATTTCCTGTTTATTTTGTGCTTTTTGCATTTCAACTAAGTGAGGAATACAACGGATTATCTCAATGATCTTGAAAATCGAACTCAGAAAAAATGGCCTGAAAACAGGACAATCATTTTTTTAGTTTTTCAGGTTCACTCTGTACCTGCTGGTTATTTTTTCAAAACTCCAATTGTAACATACCTCGAATCCGTATCCACTACTGTTAGTATTTCAGGAGCTAAAGGCCCCTCCAATATCCATTACCGCTGTGATTAACATCATCAATACTTCGAGGTGGCGAAAGACCTTAAAAGCGGAGCCCAACGATTTCGAACGGATGTGTCAATTCACAAAGCTTGATGTGCTCCTTTATCGACTATGCCTTGAATGACCAGAAGACTTGAAATTGACAGCGAAAAGTCGGATGGGAATCAATGATCCAGATGACTTGGAAAGCGGATATAAAAAATCATTCTTTAAACCCTTTACCGATCAGGAATTAGATTTAAAAGGGATGATACCATTTTAGATCAGCATGCAAATCAAATTCGTGCCTTATCGAAAAATACGAGTTCAGCCTTGCTGTAGCTACGCCTTGTTCAAAAATTAGGTGATCTCTGGAGGCGATCTTCTTTCTTTATTGTCTCAAGGAAATCATCCGAATGAAAAAGTACATGCACTAATTACCAAAGGGATTTGGAGAATTTCAAAATAGTATTTAATAGGTTGTAGATATGAAACCCCTACGGTGGTTCTATTCTTTGCTTCATTTTGGACTTTTAGGCAAGAACGCCTTAGGCTTGCTCATTTTGTAACCAGCGCCGTTTGCCAACCCCAAGCTATAAAATCGTAGGACGCCAAAGTGCAACAGGGGCCGACGCATATCTTTAAAAACTCCGAAACTAAGAACCTAATAGTAGCGCCCAGGTGGATTAATGATATACATTTAGTAATTTTGGACCCGGCCCAAAACCCCTCACAGCATGATAGAAGACGTCCATCACCTCGCGACTAACTATTAACTTAGCATACTAATTTCAGGTTGTTCCCAGTCGCCAAAAAAATATAGCTGCAAAACCTCAGATAATATAACATCAAAGAGAACTTCCACTCTATTGCTCATTGGGGCAAATCCAATATTGGCTGGAGAGGCAAAATAGAATCCTTAGATACGCTACGCACTCCAAGAGTATTTAATTGCTGGGACACGGCTATGAATTGCGGTTCGGCCAAGATCCTATTCAACTTGATAAATTCCAGCCGCAGGAAGCTGGCTTAGGTACTAAACTTTTGGGAAAGTGATTGGCTTAACGGAAATACTGACATTCAGAATCGACTTATTCCCACGGCAGTGGGTGGCAGCCGATTTTAACCACTGGTTTGCAGACTTTCACTTTTCGAGCAAACAAATACATATCCATACGATGACATGATCCGAGAACCAAAAAAGCTAATGGAAGCTTGGTAACTTTTGAAAGGATTCTGTGGCAATCAGGAGAATCTGGACTCGAAGAACTGAATAATGGTGTAAAATGAGTACACAGGAAAGTTTGAAAGGCCATGTTTAGGTTCTCTTAAAAAAAAGATTTGGGGATAGAATCTTATTCCGTGGTCATGGGAGAAATTTGGGTATTTTTTCTCACCCATAAAGCATCATATTGCCAAGAAATCAATGGAGTTCTTCATCAAATTCGCAAGTTACTAACGATGCATAGAATTTAGTCACTGCTGAGGATTAAACACAAAGGAGACAGCCTCATTTGATCAAGATTCTTACCACGCGCAGGGCATAAAGATATGCCAGCAGAAAATGCTGAGAGATTTCGTCAAGTTAACTCTACACGTTTTCAAAAAGCATCTCATGATAATTTACAAGACTTATTTTACCGAAAATGATTCAGTTTTGAATTAACGAAGAAATATAGGTCATTTAGAATCTGACTAGTCTTCATCACTTTGCTTATTTTTCATTCAGCGTGCAGATCCAAAAGCACCGCACAGTATCTCTGCAGATATGTGAATGGCAGCCACGCAGTGGCAATTGTATATTATATAAGGCGAATCCAGTATCGTTTTAACTCCGAATCTTCTCAACTCCAAGAAGGGTAAGGGAGAGGACTTTTGCAAATCACCGGAATTGCCGATCAAAAACGATCAGGAAGGACGAATCCACACCCCGATGAATCTTAACCAGGCATATTCTCATAAAATCAGTGTCAAAACTCATGGAAGTCATCGGATGAGCTCCCGAAACAGAATTAAAATAAGTTCGGGCTCTTTTGCTTTGGCTTAAACTGCAAGAGAAAAGTAATTCCAAAAAAAGAAGGTTAAAGCGGGAGTTCTGATTATGGGGAATTGGGGTTTCTTCTGGTCAAGATATTGGAACTGAGAAGAAAAGTCGAATTCAGGTATAACATTGTTACTATTCCTAATCCAAAAAAAAAAATCTATCACAAATCAGAATTTTCCTATTTTTTTTTATAAAAGCAATTAACACTTTACCTTACCTTATGCAATTAAAACGCATTCAAACCGGAAAAGAGCAGTATTCTTAGTACTAAAATTTCGTTTTTGGAAAACCAAATTTTAAATCTATTAGCACAAATTGATTTTTAACACCAAAACCATTTTTATAAATGAATAAAAACGTCAACAAACGTGATTTGATATTTTTCTGAGTCATGCCCATAATGAATAAAGATTTTTGTTGATTACCTAGACAATTGGCTAACCGAATTCGTGGCGTTTTAATGTTTAGGTACGACGCAAGAGAGTTAAGCGGAGGTCTTTGTTGCTTCAAGGATCTCCAAAAAGCTATATCAAAGGGTGTAAGGAAGTATATTAGTCGCAACTGATGTGGGCGCAATGCAAAAGGGATGGTTAAAGCAGAATATAATTCAAAGCAATGGGTATGAGAAAGCTCAATAATCCGGATTTTCGAGTTAGTAGCCATTGCGTGTTCCCGATTGGATGCCAAAACGTGATGAATTTATGAGGACGGCCATCACTTGGATGATATTTCAATCAAAAACCTTGCAGACTGAAAATTGGCGACTTCAATTAATTAAATCATTCATATCCAGGTGAAAATAGGGAACCTAATCCAAAGAATTCAAAAGGACCATTTATGTAAGTTAGGCTCTTGGAGAGATAGTGATTAATATTTAATGCTTTAGCAATAATGAGAGAATTGGTGAACCTTCGGAGCTTAGACGTAATCGGCGGACTCGGAAAGATCAAGAATCATTGGTGAGGGAAATAGAATTCGAAGCGAATAATAATCAAGTTGGGGGCTTCATTAGCATAATTCCCTTTTCAGAGAAGAAATTATAGCTAAGAGAGGTTCAAAAACCTATAAATATTTTTTAGAAGAATTGATTTAGCATATCAATTGGAATTCCAGTTTCTTTAGTTAATTGCTGATCCTAGAATTCACTTTCAGATGAACATAAATAGATTGGTTAACAAATGGATACGGGATTCCGAGGTTCGGATTAATAATCAATATTTAAAAGAGAGTTTAGAAAATTATATTATGATTGGAAAAAAGCCTTATCACCACAATATATATTTTGCTGCAATGGAATTAAGGGAAAATGAAGCAAAAAGAGGCACTAGTAATTTAGGACTTTTAATTTGAAAGAGTTACGGGTATGGAACGATAGTAGGAACAGATATTATAAAAAAGGAAACCAATACCAAAAATCAATCATTACATCAATTAACTAATTCATTTCTTTACAATAGCAGATGTATCTAACGACAATCTAAAACACTTGTATCGAGCAGTATTGGCAATTGCCTCAAGTTTCCAATATCGCATTAATATCTTTTGGAAAACCAGAAAGGACCTCCATTTTATGTTAAGATCTTTGCAAATTAAATTCATTACAAACGATGTTAGAAAAAAAATTAGGATTAATACATAGGAATAGTTTGGGCCTTATAGACGGCGGAGTAATAAATTTGCTGATTATTTAAAACTTTTTTTATTTGGTTAACCAAAATTTGTCAATTCTTTCTGCTTCGATTACAAATTCAATTACCGCCAGCTCTTCGGAGTCCTGATTATTATCGTTGAATGTAACCGCGAAACTCGGTTAGAAGATTTATTAATAATTCAACTAAAGCCATGTTTTCAATTTATGAAAATTAACAATTTAATTATAACTTAGTGGTTGAGGATACAGACCCCTGTTCAGACAGGACAAACACCCGAAGTTAAATTCAATCTAAAAAGCTTTGAATCGAAGGATTTACTACCTTGAAAACATTCAATATTAACTAAACCCCAAATGATAAAAAATTACCTCTTTCACATCAACCCTTTCGGTTGTTCATTTTTTTAAAGTACGTTTAACCTTCATCTTTGCCCAAGTCTTCCTATCAATCCCTTTGTCTTATGCGAGATTTTATATACCGATGCAACCGGAACTGCAGCTCGCGGCGAGTATGCAGTCGGTGTACAAAACCTTTAGATGTTTATCAATTCCAATCAACTGGACATCCTCAAACTTTTTGGAAGGGAGGGGATTCACCTCTACAATAGACCGCTAAAGGTTGGAAGATGGGTACCCGGCTGAAGCTGGGATCAAATGAAATGATTTCTTACGATTGAAGTGATGGGAACAAGGAATGGTTCTCCCACGCGGCCGCTTACTTCCTTTCCCACTTTTTCTGGGAAAGGGCTACACGAAATGCAAAACCTGCCTACGCTTAACAGGTACCTATCCGCGTGGTCATGTATTCCCATGGATAACCACGGGTTTTCCGTTATTTGTGACTTTACCTGACTTGAGAATCTTTGCTTCCACAAGGCTTATGTCGTCGTGGCGATTAGATCATACAGAGTGGCAACTTTAGAGATGCTGGCGGCTTCCAAAGCACTCTGCTGAACAGTATCGCTGGAATGATCTTTTTGTCTTAAACGAAAATGGCTAAATTAGGCATGCAGCAAGATAGTCTTTTTTGAATAACCCTTGTTTGACGGCCGATAATACCGCATTGAATGGTTACTCAATGGGCGGCTATTGGCGCAGGTCATGTAGGCAGGCGGAGGATATAGCCCTCAGGCGCTCAATTTATTTCGGTTACTATGGCTGGCGGAAGCAAAGCTTTGCTTCAAACGAAACCATTGGGAAATGCTGAATTTGAAGGCGTCAATCGATTCTAGAATCAAGGTTTATTGTAGCTTTTTGCGCCCTTGGGCATGCAGCCGCGGTGTTGTAGGAATGCCGAAAAGGTTTTGGGCTGGCCATCAAGATACCTTCCCCTATTTGTGGACAGAAGCAAAGACGATATCTCCGGCTATTGAAAATGGCACCAAAGCCATTCTATGAAGGAGCGTCAAAACTCCGAGCGACTACTTGCTAGACCTATATCGATGCGAGACACAATTACCGCTCCGAATCCTGCTCCAGCTGAAATCTTTACAGGCCAGGATTGCAGGCATAGACGAATATCTGAGATACGGAGATTCGGTATGGGACATTGCCGTTCGTTTCAAACAATTACAAACCAAGCACTTTTGTGACGGCATTTCTGGCTTTTATCTCAAGGGAAACCAAGGGACCTACAAAGCCTATTTGGAAGTAAAGGAAAACGCGTAAAAAACGAATTGGCCAGGCTTCAAAACCTCGGAATACCACTGGATTAGAGATGGAGCACCAACCGGCTAATCAATAGAATCCAATCGGGGTGCACTTACTTTTTTAAAAGTGAATTTCAAACTACCCTTTTAGCAATCAACGATTAAGCGTCTGAATAGGATAGGAAATTTCCTTCCCCAACATTAAAATACGCCTACAATTTGGACCTTTATGTTATTATACATCCATAAAAAAAATACCGAATGAAAAAATTCATTTTTTCCATTTACTTGTTTCTCGGGGGGCTTTTAATCGCTGGCATGCGTTTTGCCAAGACTCAATACATCTTTCCATTTGGAAGCGGGCCGGACCAAATTATATCATTAAGGAAAAATCTTTTAAAATTTAAACTTGGCAAAGAGCGACCGAAGATTTGCTTCTTGCCAAACTGCCTTCAGGAGATAATGAAAACAGCATTATTAGAGGTATGAACTTGTTCATGACCTTTCAGTGAATCATCTGTCAAACGAAGTTTGATTCAGTTCTTACAAACCAAAAAACGTCATTCGAGGAAATCTTCTAAAATATGGATGCAATTGTAGTTCGGAGGTAGGAGGAAATACTCTCAATTATGATGGCCATTTTGGAAAAGCCCAGGGAATCGATAACTATTCTCAAAAGGCATTTGGAAAAGGGAATTGTTTTTAGCAGGGAAGTGCTGGTTCTTTATGCTGGGTTCGAGAAATGGAACTACAGAACTCCAGACCATAGAATTGAGCGTAGTGGAAGGGCTAGTTTTCTTCCATATAGTCATAGTCCACATTTATGAATAGTGAGGAATATTCGTAGGCCACTTTACCAAAAGAATATTGAACAATGGGAATCTTTCAACCCGGAATATGCTATGGATAACAAAGCTTGCGAATCATTTTTAAAAAATGGGAAGCCATTAAAATAGTCTCCATTGGATGAAAAATTCTAACTTCCTTACTATGTTTCAATTAAAAAATGGCAAAGTAGTCGAGGAGAAACTCGAATCCGATTATTCTGAAATAAAATCGTTTAATAATCCAGATTTGAAAAATACAATACGCCTCCGAGAATATTAAGATAGCTTAAAAAACGTGTATATTAAGGTCATATCACCCTTAGGAATGCCATTCTTCATATACTCGTGTTTTAGAAGCTCATTCAGTATAATAATCTTAAGCCCATGAAACATAAATCAATTGAGGAATTTTCTTCTGGCTATTTTTTACTTAGGACTGAGCCTTCGGGCTTGTGAGTCCAATGCTGAGACCAATTATTTATTGTTGGTCTGCAGGAAACCTTGTCGAAATAATTAAGAGATGAATTGGGTGTGTCAATCATATTTATGCCAAAAATCAGCACGATTTATTTTTTTTGCAACCAGGGTATGCAGCAGCTAAAGACCGACTTTTTCAATTCGAAATCTGGAGCGTCAAAGCCACCGGTTACACGTAGCTTGAATTTTAGGGCGAAAATGAAATTGAAGCGAGATATTGGTACTAGGCTATTTAAATTATTTCGTTGGCGATCTGACACGAAGAAAGAATCCACTATTCATGACGATTGGAGAAGTCATCATTTACTGGCCTTACTGCTTCAAGGTGTAAATGGCCTAACTATAGATGAAATCTTGGCTACTCCTGATCAGCTTCCAATAGATTCAAAACTGCTCAATAAAATAGTCCCTGAAAAATGGGACTACCTATGTGCGTCATATCACGGTCAAACCAGGGTACTTTATGAGCAAACATTAACTAGAACTTAACATAGCACGCTGCAAGCTAGTTGAAATTAGGGAAGATAAAGTCAAGGACTTATATTGGTTTCACCAAAAAGACCAGTTTGATAACCCTTTGATCCAAGTTATCAATCAGGACACTTTTTTATTTGATGATATTTTTAGAATTTATATAACGCCTTTTCCGAGATCCCAATTAAGTTTCGAGGCCAAGTGATATACTGCCAGAAATACCAGACCTGCATGTAACGGGAAAATGCGTTGGGATCTTACTAGCCCAACAAAAAGAAGATCCCCATCTTGCGATCAGGCAGTAATAACTGGGTAGTAGGTGGAGCGCTGACAAGCCAGATGGCAATACCTATATGGCCCAATGATCCGCCATCGAAACTATTGCCGTTTCCGTCGCTCCGATATTATGGTCCCATGTTAGTGGCGCCGGATGGAAATGGTGATTGGCGGTGGTGAGCCGGAAATTTCCGGGGAATTTCTATCGGAGCACAATGAAATATGGTGCATGGGGGCTGACTGTTATTCAATACAGATAGTGAAGATTGTTTATGTATACGATTTGAATCCAGAGATAAAAAATCCAGTACTTAACAAATGGAGCTGGAAGCATGGAATGTCATTACCGGAAGGCGAAATCAAAGGTGAAGGATCAAGCTGAGTAAATGTTAGAACTATTCTATTACCCGTTCATGGTCCAGTCACCTATGTGGATTCGGTGGCACAATAAGGCTTTATGCCATATCGTGCTTGCTTGGCTCGAACCGGACAGGGGATCACCGTATTTGGCCTCTTTGCGGAATGGATCCAGGCAAAAACTTGGGAGGGGCAGTTCCGTTGGAAGCCTCTGAACTATAGCCATATTTCGGTGAAAACATTTGATCTTGGGCAGACAAAAAAAGGAAATATTGGTGCAGGTCGGTTGGAATTTTGCGGACCATCCGCAGAAATCAATGGGCTATGTCCCAGTCCCAGGGAGATGGGAGATATGAAATTTGGGATGGTTATTTTGCCAATAATTCAAAAGCCAAACACCTTAAATCCTCAACAAGGCTTTCTTCGCTTCGGCCAATCAAACGTAATACAGCCCGATTTATGAGCATTTGGGATGCGGTTTGGATATCTTGGCGGATCCATTCGTGGAGATCGGACTCAAGGAAAGTACTTTTTGGCGCAGGTAAAAAAAATTAACTATGGATGAATATGAAAGCCTTACAAGTTGATTTATCATTCCAATTCCTGCACGAATTCTTTGTGCCTTTTCCTACTAGACCTTTCCCCTTACAGGCCAAATCTGCCTGAAGCGATGGGACAGACTCCGCGGATGGGATTTTACCATTGGGACCAAATTTCATTGAAGCAGGGCAATTTATGATAGCCTTTTGAAAATAAGAATTAGCACCCTTGCTTAGTTCAAGATTTGTTCCTGAATCTGGGAAGAGAATCTATCGCAGGACAACTGAAGGAGGTTCACTTGATTGGGATCAATGTACCTGACAGCAGGTTTGGACCAAATCCGGATCAGGGGCAGAGATACAATTTCATAGCTTGATGCTTTTAATCAGGGAGTTGGAGTACCTTCGAAAAAACGCTAGGTTGATGATATGGAGGAAGGTGGGCAATACGGTCAGGAGAAATTCCAAACACACCTTATTATGGGCACATGCCCTAAGTCAAATTTGCTCAACGAGGAGATAAATCCAAATAGATTCTTGGTCCATTAACCTAGAAGCAACCGCAAATACGCAGAACAACCGGGCGGAAACAAACAGACAAAGTTCAGGAGCTTCATTTAGGATAATTATTAAATACAGGAAATTGGATTGAAGCCATAAGCACAAATTGGTCCGGGCAATCCGGAAAATCCTGAAAGCCCATTTTTACAGAACTTATTCGAGCCTTGGGCAAATGATCAGTATTTCCCGGTTTATTTTTCCCGCAAAAAAATAGTATTCTGTCGCGGTTGAGCGAACCGCTATTGCAGTCCCAAACAACTTAGATCATTTTCAACTAAAGGGAAAAAATAAAACGAAATAAATACTCTTTCTTGGATGTATAATTTAAAAGTCGGATTGAAAATACATTAACGCGGGAACAGTTTGGCGTATATTCATTGTAAGTCTGTTCACAGACACAGCAGTGAAATGCTGTACTCCGATCCTGCCGATTTATCTAAGTCAATTGCGGTATTCCATTTGTGCTTATTGGAATCCGAAGGAGTCGCAGAAGCAACAGCAGGGTTAAGTAAAGGGCTACTTCGGCAACTTTCAGGGACTCTTCGGGCAAATGCGAGTCCCATTGTTCAAAATTGGCTATGCATTTAGCGCTATTTTCAAAACCAATGATGGCAAATTTTATTTAATCCAACTTTGGATTTTCTTGCTCGGAACAATTGACCGTTTTGGAAAAAGAATTAGAACAGGAAGCTGAGATGCCATACTTCAGATGAGGCAACCAACACCAAAACAAGCAAGGTTTTTTGGCTTCATCGTTTCAATGGACACTGGAGCAGTAATCGGACCTTTCTTTGGCTTTTGATTTTATTTGTTACTTATTTTCCCGGAAGATTACAAAACTTCTTTTTCTTTGTAGCCTTATCCCTGGTTTACTTGCTTGTTTTTTGGCTTCGTTTTATTGAAAAACAAAAAAAGTCAACTGAAATTAAACCCAAAAGTTGCCGTACCATTTTTTTCGTTTTCTCAAGTTATTGGAAAAGAAAAAGACCCATCAGAATACAAAAAATTAATCGTTGGTCTCTCGGCTTTAATACACTATTCATAGGTTCTGACGTTTTTTTCTTTTTAAAAAGCAAAACAATTCAGGGACTGAGGACCCAATGTGTAGTCGGCGTCTAATATTTTTTATAATCTTATTATGCGACTATTCGCTTTTTCCCATTGGAATTTTAGCGGATAAAAGTGGGACTGAAAAGAGGTCTTTTTAATGGAGGGCTATCTACTTTTTTCAGTGTTTTATTTTGGCATGTCAGGCAAACACCAACCTTATATGTATTTTTTATGGATTGTTTCTTTCTATATGGAATTTATGCATCTGCGACGGAAGGGATTTCAAAAGCCGTGGATTTTCAAATATCACAGCAAAAAAAGATACCAGCCACTGCGATCGGACATTTTCAGGATTCCGAGGCATTTGCACCATGCATAGCAAGTTCATTGGCAGGACTTATTTGGCTATCAGTTTGGAAAGCAGAAATACTTTTTTAATAACTGCCATTGCCAACGGCTTCATTATGATTCGTTATATCCCTGACAAAATAGCTCCGCCTCCAGGATAGTTCTAATATCTCAGCGTTAGGTTATAGTCATTTTCAATTTTGACTGCACTTGTACGGTAGTAGACTTGAAGAAATTATGGTACTTTACACGAAATTTAATGGAAACCATACTTGATTATTTGATGGCAAGAATCTCTGGAGGATAAGCGTCCGGATGGCTGAGGACTTGCGGGGAATATTTCGGTATTTGGTTCTGCTTTTGCACGCACGTAAAGAAAATGACTTAGCTCACGAGGTTTACGAGGAGATCCAGTCCATTTTTAGGTGGAAAAGGACGGCACAAAATTCCCTGTCTCCTCCAACTCAAATCAATGAAAAAAAGCCTCCAGCGGAAGAAAAGACGAGGCACAGGGTTTTTTGGTTACTTTATTGGCCGCCAAAAAAGTGACAAGGAATAAACCTCATTACGAAAATGGATGAAGTGACTCAAAAACGTGAATCTTACGCCCGTATTAAATGAAATTTTAGTAAAATAGATATCCTTAATTTTTTCGTATAAGATAATTATAAAGCCAAAACTGCTTACTTCTATTAAATTCGGGTTAGAACCGAAAATTATCACCCTCTAAAGGTCCAATCAAAACTGGGATTTTTACGAACGTCCTGTTGGAAATTAGGGCCTAGCGTACTTATTCTGCAATTTCTCATTTTGTTGGAATGGAATTCATCATCTCAAAAAATCTGAATTTTATAATAGTCCCTTCATGACTTACTTTGAGAATGCTTCTCTACAGTCATTCCGTATTTATTTGAAGTTGCCAAAGAGCTGAGGCTTCTTCAAAAGCAAGCCACACACTATTATCAGTCAGCCCGCAATTAGGGCAATCATATCAAATGCTCGAATCGCGTACGAAGATGCCAATTATTCCACAGAAAAGGAATACCATTTCATTGACTCTTTTGCAGGTTGATATTTTGTTCGCCATTGGAGGAAGCTGTAAAAGATTCAGCGGCCAAATGAATTGATTGCAGACCTTAGAAGAATGGCTTGAAAATGTAAAAGGAAGACTTAATCATTGGTTGCCAGCACCACCGTACGCTGTATTATTATTCAAAAATTCTATTCTGCATTTCACCAACAGACCTCCGGAATTTGAAAAATTCATTTGCGTAATCGAAAACTCTGAAAAAGTATAACAAACGCATACTACCCAACAATGAAATCCGACATTAGGGGATTGTGAAGTATTTCAAAAAAAGAACCACCATGATCGTATACCGATTTTTCATGACGGAATGAAATCGTTGCTGGTCTGTGCCACGACAGTGAGAATAGGCCAAGTCTAAAACCTATTGACGTAAGGAATTCTCTGTCCAATATCCAGTTGGCGTTGCGTGGAATTTTGGATCAGGGAACCTTATTGGCACTTACCCAATGCGTTGAAGGAACCTGAAATTCAAATTAGAAGACCTCAATGTGAAAAGCTTCCGATTGGCGGCGGAACTGAAGCTTTGAAGAATTATTTTACTCGCAGACTTCTTGTTATTGACTTCCCTTCCCAAAAGAAAGTCAATTAGTAAAGAATTAGGCACTAAAGAATTAGTGAATTGAATATCACCGGAACTTTCAGGTAGAAACGAAAATTTCTTTTTATCCAGCGAAAGGGCTCGGAGGGAAGTTGGATTGACCAAGCCAATTCCTGGAGATTTGCCCTTAAGCGGCTATAAACCAGTGATTGATAGCCTATCAAGTAATGGTATATATAAAATTATATAGACAATTACCTTTGAGCTATCGAAAACCTTCAAAGGCGCTCAATCACTATTTGTGAAATTAGTAGAAGGCTCCAATTGTGGCCAAAAACATAACGATCATCACGTTGCTTCAGGACTTTTCGCCAGCTTGTTGCAACCAGCCCTTTACTGGCAAAATATGGACTTTATCCAGAGCGCTCCAAAAAAAATCAATTTTAAAGAAATCGACCATTGAATATGTGGCGATATAGGAGTTTCCTCCCAGTGCTGGAGGATAAAAATATTGTTTCCTTGAATGAAGGATTTACTCCTATTATTTAAGATTAGAAAAAGACAGCCTCCCGGCATACGGATTAATACTACGGTATATCTTAAAGATGAAGGCATGAACCCGACGAGGCTCGTTATAAAGCAAACGGGCCAAAGTGCCGCTATTTCAAAAGCTCATTGAACTAGAGTGTGGACAAACTTAGCATCACCCAAACGGCTGGAAAATGCCGGTGGAGCCATGAGTGCTTATTGTGCTAAAGCCGGGAATCAAGGGCTTACCGTTTGTAATTGCCACTCCATCACCCCATCAATAATTCAGGACTGAGTGCATTTTCATTTGGTGCGGAAAGTCATATTAATAGGGAGGACGGGTTTTTGATTAATGGACTTGTGGCGGCAAAATGTTCAGAGTAATATAAAAAAAAAGACGGCTGACGATTTTTGACGTTTTCTACCCATTTGGAAGGAGCCGTTTACCGGACTGGAAGGAAGAAAAAAACGATGGGCTATTGGAAAAAATTGCAGAGCAATTGATTGGCAATTTGCCTGATGTGATATATTATTCCTGCAGGTGCGTTGGGAACAGGCTTGGATTGGGGGAATATGGGAAAGCTTTTTAAAAGAAATGGGAAAGGAAAATGGGGCGGGATTTGAAGGTGCACTTGCCCAAAAAAAAAAAATGGTGGGGGGGCCGTGCAGTCTTTGCAAAATTGTCAAAACGGGTAGTAAAAAGCCCAATGGATGGAACCTTCTTGGGGGAATTTTCCGAATGAGTACCACGAAGGGCAAAAAGTCCTCATCGCTTTATTGGGCTTAGCAGTCCCCATTTATTTGGCACGACTTGATGATGAAAGTGATTCAAAAGAGTTCAAAAGATCAAGTATAGCCCGTGGACTGAAGAAGATATAAATAAAAAATATCTCTCC
>Ga0163217_1097902_pt1 | contig 15946 bp, 7 predicted proteins | sample SynspAceP_FD_185933 | JGI IMG/M metagenome (GOLD analysis project Ga0163217, IMG submission 185933) | Saline lake microbial communities from Ace Lake in Antarctica - Synechococcus sp. Ace-P (PacBio error correction) | ecosystem: Environmental > Aquatic > Non-marine Saline and Alkaline > Saline ... | reverse complement strand
TCGGCCAGAAATATACTTGAAGAAGTAATTTGGTAAATCGTACTTTCTTAAGCTTATTTAAAACAATCGTGTAAATAACTTTTTAACTACATAAAAAATGAATATCGGAAACTATAAAAAACGCAAATGAACTGGTATATTTGGTTACAAACCATTTTGGTTGTTCCTAAAACGTCCATTCTTTAACTAAATATAATTATGACTGACAAACTCTTACAAAAGGCAAACATTCAAAAGAACTGATCACCGTTCTTTCAAACTATTCTGTAATATCATCCATTTAAACTTCTTTTTAATTAGTAAATAATAACAATCTGTATTTTACACCTGACTAAATATGGTTCAATGAATTTGTTGGATGTTCCCGAACTTAGTTCAAACTCGGGGCTACTCTGTATTTTTCATACTATCAAGAAAATCAGGACGTGCAATGATTAAAAAAATAAGGCGCTTGAGCCTGTATTTTATACGCCTTATATACCTTCGATTAGATTCTATCCTTCAACTTATATAAACAGTCTTTATTCTGGGTTTACCTGATCTACCATTTCAACTTTTCCCCTGTTTTACTATTTTATTGTGTATTTACTAAAACATGTTAAATCTTAAAATGATTTATATTAATATCATTATACCCTATCCTGCTCTTTCTGCCTATTCTTGGCAGTATACACTGTCAATCAAATAATTGCATCTCCGATAATTATGTGTCTGTTTTATAAAACAGAATATCTTTTATCTACTATCATAACATTTTTAATGGTATTGGGTATATAAAACTGGAAAGAGCCCCGCTTCCTAATTTGATAGATCGCAACAACTAAAATATCAGTGGATCAAAATTTGATATAGTTATGTTACCATTGCAAGGATTCAATAGTTCAACACTGATAGTCTTGGGCCCTGAATTTTATATGAAGATTAAACCTTTGTATCTATTTCTTTTTATTTTCCGTATTCATTATGCAGTACCGTATTGCGTTTACAGTTTTGGATGATACCGCAAAGCAACAAAGAAAAAAAGTATGCGAATTCATCCCCTGCTGACTCTTTTGATCTTTCAAGCAAATTCAAGAAGCGTCAGAAAAACAGCTGGTTTCTTGATTCACATTAACAAACACCCTGCAGACAACTCGAATTTTCCTACATCATATATCAACAGGCTATTAATCAGAACAACCCAAATGAGCTTCACCCATTATATCAACAATATAGAATGAATTGCGAAACTAAGCTTTCTCGAACCCAAAAGCCATACAATTATTCAATTCTTAGGTTATGCTTTACAGTAAAAGCTGCTTCTAACGCTTCAAAAAAATGCGCAATGACTCCACCGATTAAAAAACTCTTAATTGTGATGATTAGGTAAAATACTTGATTTCAATTTATAATAATAATAAAAAGTCTCCATAAATGAAGACACTTTTTTGTTTGATAGGGGAAGAACGCTAATTTGGCCCATCCCAAAATTACATTGTCCCAACAAATAAATCATTTATAACAATTTAAAAAGAAAAATCATTGATTGGGGCAAAAAAAACTACTACTCTGATATACCTTGAATATTGGTCGGTAAAATAATTTTTTCTTTTTAAACAAAAAAAAAAGCCCCCCAGGGACAGACAATGACATCTCCATTATAATTCGGGATTTACAACGGGTCACCTCTAATTTAAAAAATGCCGCGAAACCTAAAATATCCCTTAGCGGAATTTTGCAGAATACAGATTACTAAAAAGTATCGATTCTACGGAGCAGTTCATCAGAACTAAGAAAAAGGAAGTGCGAAAATGTAAGGAAACTATGTAAACTCTTCCACACTGTAAATTCATCCAGTTAAGAAAATAATATTAGCAGACCTATATGGACGCTTTTAAGCAAAAAAGGACATAATCCATCTACTTTGGAATCGAAAAATGGGATTTTGGTGCATCTAGGCTAGGGTATCTGTGTCATAATTAGAAATAGGCTACGTATTCTTACGTATGTTGATATTACTAAAAACGATAGAGGAGAATAAAAAACAGGCTGTCCAATGACTTCTTAAGCTTTAAAGTTTAGGCCAACAAAGCCAACAAATCAATCTGAGCGCCTCTTAGGCCGATTAAAACATCATTCAAATCTACCACCGATTGTTATCTATATATTGTTCGGAAGAAACAACGAATAAAGGTATATGTGCCATGCTTGCCTTATTCATTTATGTCATCACCCAATTAATTGGACTGGCAGGGTAAAACGATATGGCGTTTTTGTCAAATTTTAATAACTGCAAGGCAAGGATCCTCTTTTTATTTATGGCTGGTGGTATTTCCCTTAATATCAAAGACAAATTAATTTATAACGATAAAAATAAGCTAAGGAAAAACAAAGGATTTCTGAAACAGGGTTCTATTGTTCTGATTATCTACCTGCCATATATGCCTTTATATTCTACATAATTACGTTTTCATATCTATACTTGCCCTTATTGATTTCAATACGTTCGAAAAAGTTCTATGGAATTCATAGTTGTACAACGGTTTATCCATTATCCTTTTATGTTTAAAACAGTTGTATGGAAAGCAACCATTACACCGATTATTGACATTATCTCTTCTCCAGAATACTGGAATGTTCATCGTGGTCCTTGGTCGCTTTCCACAAGCATATGCTGGGAAAGACAAAAAATAAGTAATAAAATAACAGAAACCTAATCTATTTTATCATAACCCAATTCTTTTTAGTCAATGGATTCTTTAGCTCCCTGCCATCGCTGCACTAATACCAAAGTCTGGTCGAAAGTATAGCTATCTGGGAACAGAATCATTACCACCTATCCATTATTATGATTCAGTTAAGCTGGTCTTTTACAATATCACTATGCTCTGATTACTGAAAAATTGAACATAGAGACGGATATCAATTCTGTGAAAAGGGTCAAATCATTACCCACAATAACTTCACGTTTTGGAGCATTTAAGGTTACCTGCGTTTTGTGAAAACAAACTAAGACAGATGTTGCTTTTATAGCCATAATTCTTATCGTCTCGATAATCTTCTCCATTTATGAGTCAGGAATGCAAAAGGCCCCATTTCAATGAATGAATTAAACCAAATAAAATACATTAAAAACAGTTAACAATGGAAAAATGATAAAAAATTATAAGAGTTAAAGAATAGTATAAAGACCTAAGCATAACAAGCCTATTAAATCGCGTCCAGCAGTCATGTATTTGACAGGAAGACAAGACAAATATCTATTCAATACGTGATTTAGATACCTATAAAAACCGGAAAAGGAGTATTCCGCCCCAAACAAAAAAGGAAAAAGACTTACATCCTTTTTAAAGACATGACTTTTTATTCCAAAATCAGAAGGCAAAAAAGAAAAGAACTTACACCCTAAATACAAAACGTTGCTTATGTTGTAATGGCCGATGAGAAGAAATGGTGAAAATACTAAAAAGCCCTACACATTCAATTTAAAAAAAATCCTAATACTCAAGTATGATATTAATAGATAGGGGCGAAGTGCATTATATAGGCCTATTTAATAAATGAATGATGAAAAAATATAAAATATTAGTTGTATTTTATTTGCCATCTGTTTTCCACGACAACATAAATATAGTCCATCCGAGATTAAAATCAGAATTTTATATAGACAATACTTCATAGGATGATCTCAAGAGCTACACCTTGGATTATAGAAGATAATTCTATAAAAATGGTAAACTACGTTTTTCGGAATGAACTTGACAACAATCCAAACTTTATGATGCTGCTCTACCTAAACGCGCTTGACAGAGTCCGTAAACTTTAAGGATAATAGTTTAAAAAATTGGAAGAAGGCACAAACAAATATAGCTAAGAACGGTCTAGAGTATGTTTGACTCTATTTCTAGCAGAACTGAAGAAGAACTATATAAAGTCGTTCTATGGGGAAGATTCAAATTTTTCCAGTTCTAATAACTAAATCTCGAAACCCACGAACAAAAGGTCGACAGCATGAATATTGCCTATTGAGCTTCATAATGCAAAAAAAGCAAATACAACCAATAATCTGATAATAAATGAATGGCTGGATAATGCAAGTTCCACTAAGAAGCATCCACTTTTGAAAACATGTCCTTTATTAAGTGTTCAATATGTTAACATCAAAAGTGACAGCATAATAATAAGTTGATGGTGCATATTACTGGATTTCAGAACAGTAAAAAAGACCTCATTATTTCCTTTTCAATAGCATGTCAATCAGTTCTAAATCAGATATAGTACAAGAGCGTTTAATATCTGTTGATCGATCCTTAGGTTTTGATTCAATGCTTTATCAAAATAACACCTGTGTTATTTCATCTTGATTAAATTCACTATTCGGAATAAGTCTAAGAGATAGAATATAAAAAATCAACTAAACTTTTTAATAGTATTAGTGCAATCAGATGGAAATAATCCTTGGAAATTTTGAATCGAATTGGACTGTTTTTTCAAAACTGGCAAACGTCTAAGTAATTATGAAATTTTGGGTTCAGTTAGAAAGAATTAATTTAAGTGCATTTTATCTCGAAACGTATTATCAGTAATGAAACAACTAAATAATAACAATTAAAAAATGAGTTTTACACATAAGTATCCTTATTTGAAGGTCCTCAAATAATGACCTTCGTTAGCCTTTTTTATTTTCAATATTAGCCTAATTTCATGAAAAACATGACAATAATTACTAAAAAAAAGAAATGAAAGATACAAGCTCTAATTTAATTTTTCTTATCAATCATACTAAAAAAACCAAGTTCTGTCCATTGGAGTTATATGGGGCTAATGCCCTTCATGCTACTCCACTCTTTAACCAATGAATTGCTATTGTACTTGGCTTTTTTGCTTCAAGACTTACCTAATGGCATGTCATAGAAAAGAGGCAACGAACCAAAGAATTATGGCTTGCCATAGTCCATCATTCTTCTAAAGTTATATTAAAGTATTTCATTTCGGCAATATTGGGAGGCTTACTAAGTAAAGGTTTTAATACCAATGATACTATTAGGTTTAATTCCTTTTCAACTATAGGTTGACTATTTTAGTAGCGCCAATTTCAAACCATGGACATACAGAAACTTATTGAAAACTAGTTGGCTAGATAAATGTAATACACCACGGTGGCATCTTGTACAATCACGTTCAAATAAAAAATACTAATAAAAAATTATGTTGTTTTTTTGATTGTTGGGATCGTTATTGGCCACCATCAAAAAAAGGAAAAAGTTGTAGGTTGTAACCAAAATTAAATACTAACAAACCCCCTTTAATATAAGAATAGATTAAAATATTCCTAATCTAAAAACAGTTTAAAATCAGAAAGATAGATTAGAGATAAATCTTTGAAATTTATCATTAGACCAGATTATTCAAAGAATCAAATAATGGTAGTTTAAATAATTAACATTTCACAAAAATGAAAAATACTAAGAAACAAAGAATAATTAAAAGATTAGCAAGAGCATTAGCTGTTATTGGAAATGAAATCGTAATTTCAAAGTTTACTGGCGAAAACGACTCCTGATAAAATCTTCGCCCAGTGTTTTTGACGGGAAAGCGCAGCAACATTTTGTTTAGCAGATGGGACTTGCTTTAATGACAAACTCTGCATATCAATCTAAGATTCAGCGAAATAAAAAATTGCTCGAATTAGAATAGCTAAAATACTTTGTCTCGTTATTCTTGGAATCTTATATCACAATTGGCCAGGCAATATTCTACTTTTAATTTAGTATTGGCAATTCATAATATCTCAACCTTAAAGAAATAACCTATCCTAATTCAGTATTCTCCATTAATTGTAGCCATATCCGTATAATACATTTGAATACGAGACAGTTGGATTTAACACTATAATATCAAGATTTTTAACGTAAAGGCTTATTGAAAAACTCTTATTTAATGGTTTCCAGTTATTCCATTGACTGCTTTTTATGCTATTGGTATTGGTTCGAAAACAGATGTTACACAACGACAATCGGAAAAAAAAAAACATTGGATGAGTACAATCATTTTTTCTATCAAGTTTTCCTAATCTGCACCAATTATCAGAACGTAAATCAGAAGCTGCTTTGGTAACTAACAGAGATTTTGGACTAAGCCAATGCCACAACTACCCATTTATATGTTTCATATATTTCCATTCTTTGCAATAATTTCAGCCTTTAACTGTTGCCAAAATTTAAAAACAGTTAACATTGATGCTTTAAAATAAAACAGGACAATAGCATTCCCTTTTACGTTAGCACCCACTTCCATTATTGAATTGGAATTATTGAAGTAATTAACCCCTCTAAAGTAGAAATTATTCAATAATTTCAATTTGTATGCCATCTGTTAGTTTACTGTGTATCTGTTTGCGGTTATGGTGGAGAAAATATAAAAAATTATGGGCCCCTTGAATTTAATGAAAAAGCTAAAACAGATAACCGAAACTAGTGAAAAATAATACGTAAATATAACTTAACTGATAGTCGTACGTTGAAAACGGCAAATATACGACACTCAAAAAAAATCAAAGAAAATACTTTTTAATAACATTCCTAAAATTTAATCCTTTAAATCAGATAGATTGACAGAATAACTAGTAAAACTTAAAACCAAAATATAGTGAAAACAGAGGAAAAACGATTTTCAAGTAATATTCTATTCTGTATCTCCGCCAAACATCCTAAATCTACAATAATTTTGTATATTTAACTGATTTTAAAGTAGTGATAATGAATATTTCTTTGGGTTCATTTACGACGAGAAGGATGGCAAGTTGCATTTAAAGACCAACGTGATAAGGAAGGGTGTTGCATGCCTGCCAATGTCTCAGCACTATGGCTTACAAATTAAATGGGAGCTACCACAATGTAAATCCTGTAATCACGGGAACCTCCCTGCCTAGCGTACCATAAGAAAGCTCCCAAAACTACTCGTTAGGACATCGGTTACAGACAATCCTTTAATAACTACAAAAAATGCTTTTCCATAAAAGATCCAACGACAGCTTGGCTAAAAGTACAGCCGTCTGGGCCATGGTCCACAAGCCTCCGGTAAGCATGGAACAACTGATGACAGGATACTTGGAAGGATGATAGAGATGGAAGCACTTTACCATAAACCTCGCACAGGGCGGCATAAAACACAAAACGCGGGGAGGCAGCAAGACCAAGTCCAAATTATAGTAAATGGCAGAGAAAGTACATACTGAAGATTTGACACGGAAAGTAAAATGCAAGTCTTATTTTAAGGCCAAAATATTGAAGACCATATGGGCCGGGTAACCGACGATACCTTGGGCCAAGCCATCGATGTAAGGACATGTTTTACGACAAAAGTACCTCTATTTAATATTGCCGCATTATGTGAAAACAACATCAGCAAAAATCAACGAACAGGACCACCAAGGAAACCCTCAATGGTGCATATGCAATAAGTAATGCGAAAAAAAACTTTGTGCACCAATTCACAAGATCAAGAAAAAATCTTGCTTTTATACCTAACGGGATTCGTTAATAACTGAACCAGTATTTGGAACGAATCTTTATAGCTTGTTATGCAAGCATACAATGCAATGGACACTAAACGGGAATACAATATTCTATTAATGGGTAAAAACTCCAATTATCCATTTATGATTACTTTATTAAATTTTATTATTTTTTTTTTTTTCTATTAAACGGGGGCGGGGGGAAAAACTTATTTATACTGGAGCCAAACATTAAAAAGGCTTTTGAAAGGAGAAACGACGATGGAAAAAACAACACCGATGAGGGTTAGTCTCAAGCTTCTATTTTCATAACAATCCGCTTAATATTCTACTTTCCATAATGTTTAAATGCCAAATAAACAACTCAAAAATCATATGCGGACTCTACAGTAACATCTTAATTTATTTTTAGCTCTCTTCCTTACCACCAATCATGTATTTTTGTATTTCTTAATGGTATTGAAATTATAAACTCTACTATGTTATTTGCTGAAATGGCCTACAACTAAAATATATTAGTACCATTACACCAGACCATGCACACCAAATTAAATCAAAAAACGCTGGCATCACAATATTAAAAATCATCAAAAACTACCATGAGTTGGGGTACTTATCTGCGACTTATCTGAATAGGCTTAACTTTCCAGGTTTTCTATACACCAAAACTGCTTTATAAAATCCCCCTCCTCGAACACTAAAACGCAACAGTAAATCTTCAAAAACTCATTCATCATAAACAATATGGAACTATTAAGTGGTAAAATGCTAACCTAATATTTAATATGAACACTAATTAACTGTCTACATACAAAATCCCACAAAGTTTGTAAAGAAAATAAAGCTGGGATAGAAGAAACTCTAGATATTTTAAAAATGAGCGAGAAACCAATAATTTAATGGCTTCCTTGCTTGAGATGAGAAAATATGATAATTGAAAAAAACATTCTAACACTTTACACAACCTTAAGCTTAGTATAACGCACCTCTTATATGCTTGTGTTCCGATGTTTACCGTAACAAATTAAACTCTAATCATATAAAATACGAATATGAAATCAAGATAACAGAGTTTATTGTTCATTCCTTAATTATTAGCACTGGCCTACTATTGCTTTCTCCTATATTTATATATTACAACGAGAGGATAGCTCGGTAAATATAATATTTTTTTTGATATTACCAGACCTTAAGTATAAATCATGGGCATAGAAGAAAAGACTTAAATCGAATACTCCCTTAGCTTTCAATGCTATTAGTATGTATGCTATAGTTCTTCTCCCTATTGTGATTTCATTTCTAAATAAATAACCGAGAATATTGTAATGGAAACAATAACCTCATAAATCGAGCGGAAACAAAATTTCTATTTCCAAGTAAGGAATTAAACAACAATTGGACTTTTTAACTAGAACTAGACTCAATAAAAATGTTGGTCTGGATATAAAAAATCCAAAAACGCAGTTGAATGGTTAAAAACAACCTTAAAAGTGAATATTTCATTAAACCTCTTCATACTTAAAAATAAATATAATGTAAACCCACCTTAAATTGATGGGATCTAAAAAAAGAACTCTGTCAAAAATCCTTATAAATAAACTAATGAGCTTGGAAGTCAATTAAGTATAATATACTTGTTCAAAGCAAAGGCATTTACTGAACTTTGTGACAATTTGTTATTTTAGTTTCTGAAAACGGACTAATAAACAAATTAAAACTAACCTGATAAAATTCGAAGAATTCTAAGATAAGCACTTTCCAGGCCATTATTATATACACGTTTACAATTCGTTGTTTTATACCCGTTCTATTATTAATTCTGAATTGGGATCAAAATCCTCTACATTCTTTATTCATTCCTATTGAATATTGAAACAATAACATATCTCGTGCACAAGTTCCGTTTATTCTCATAAAACAGCATCTTTGTCCTCTGTGGGTGAGTTTCTGGTCAGTGGAAATGCCACCCCCAAGTTTACCCACGTTCGAGCCAGTTTACCACCGATTCGAAGCAATGGTTACCTGATTCCTGAGTATAGTTACCAGGGAATAATCAGGGCAAGAGTTACATTTTCGATCGTTAATGATTTTGGGAAGATGTAACGTGCTTTATAGGCTGACCATTCCGCACCAAACGTTTACCAAAAATTCGCAAAACAGAGTTTACCACCAAATGAAAGATCATATTCTGGGAATACATAGGTTGAATAACCAACTCCTTAAAATCAGCCAATAAAACCCTGGCTATGCAAAAAATAGAACAATACTAATCAAAACGAGATCTATCAGACTAGGCATCGGGAGCAGACTTGCTCCACCTACTATTCATTCCTACCGGCAGTCTTGGGAACCATGGATTTGATATGAAAACACTTCTTAAACTAAAGTTCCGAACTCTTATGAATTGGGTAAAAAACAAAGAAGTAAAGATCGGACCGACCCCGGGATCCGTTAACTATATTTTTAAAAACCAAACGATATTTTATCTCCTGAACTAGGCGGCGGACTCGTTTTACCACTACTGCTCTCGTGCAGCATTATAAAGATGACCAAAGGCTTTGTCTACTCTCTTTGAATTATGGAATATCCAGATCTTTGAAAGCCGACCATGCTTAAAACATATCCCGAGAGCTGCTGGAAATGATTTTCGGTCCAGTATCTATTGCCACTCACGGGGAATCATTGCCTGCCGGTACTTATAGCGTACCCCTTAGGATGGTTATGCAAAAGCATTCTCCATGCTCCCTTCCAGTATCCTCCCTGAACGACATCTTAAATTATTTTAGGTTCCGCTCAAGCCAGATCATATATTATAAAACAATGGTGCCGATACGCAGTTATACCTACGTTCCCCATGCATTTGACAATGGGCCCTCACAAACCCATAATTGTTCCACAAGTAAGCCCCAAAAGATAATCCATCGGTTAGAAAAACCAGTGAAGTATCACCATCGCCGGGTGTTCCACTATCCTAACGACTTCTACAGCATCCAAGAGCTAAACCAAGGATAAGAAAGGCTTGAAGCCCATCAACATTCAACTCCAGAAGAAGTCTTTTACCGAAGAGCTCTTACCGCCCAGAACCGTACTGCCAGTCCTCCCGAGCAATCCATACCAGTTCTAACCATCTCACCAGCAAGGTCCAAAAACTATCATGTGTAATGAGGGAAGACTGGGGCACTTTTATAGATTTCCCTACACCACGTGGTAAGAAATAATATCATTTACGATACAGAAGTGTGAAATCTATATCAACGAGCGCATTGCCGGTTGCACCGGCGCCAACTATAAAAACATGTGGATAACCACCCTTTTGGAACATATGCCGAACACATCGCAAGAGTGCCGTCAACGTGGATGACCCGGATATTATTAAAAACAAGCGCGACAATGCGTTCCCCATACCAAAAATTCTTTGAGAAGCTTATAAAAAAGTAATATCTCCGTGGGGCAACCAGGCCTATGCCCCTTCCTGATGAGCGGACTGATCAAACAATATGGCCCCTTTGGAGGGCAGCTAAGCGGGCCCTACCGGGATAACCGTATACTACAAATTACCACTATCCAGAAAACAAATGGACCGATAGAAAGAGAGCCGCCAGAAAAATCACCCCAGTTACCCCATCACTAAATCTCCGGCCACAAGCTTTGTAAACAAAAATGAAACTATTAATAAAATATTTGGATATGAACCAAAGAAAACTTTACAACAATTACAGCCTAAGCCTTAACCGGAATGCCAAGCGTATCAACCTACTAAGCCGCCCAACACCGGCAGGAGGATGCCCACACCATTCGCCCTGCATGTGCCAGGCAGAACATGAGTATCGTAGGACAAGCAGAAATCCGAGCGATGCTCAAGCCGGGAAACTTCGCGTATCGGCCGACATGAAGAAATTATCGTAAGCCCCGGGAAAGGAATACAAAAGAACCCTATTACAGTGGCCGAAGGACACTATCTGAAAAAGACAAATTACTATCCACGGCCAGACCCGAATCCGGGAAAATCCTTCCTGGCCTGTCACTGGGGCGCTTCCGGCCTGTCTATGGTATAAGACTCTACCTACGATGAACCAAATTTTTAGACTATTGCCAACCAAATCGGATGCACTTACTTAAACTCATCAATAACAGTTGACGCCAAAAAGTTCATCCTGATATTTGGTCTGAAACCTTATCGGCATCTAAACTGACCTATTGACGTTGAAACCGTTAGCATAGGGTCGGTATCATAACCTCTCAACTCCTTGACCATTTACGCTTTCTTGACAGCACCTTGCAGCAATACTTTACAATCAGCAGCGGCAACATAATATAACTTAAAAGAACTTTAAGAAAAAGAAAATAATGTTGATATAATATGATTTTTTAAACCGTTCCGCTGAAAAAAGTGATGTAACTGTAACTTATACGCCAAAATTACTGGTAAACTTTAGAGCGAATTGAAACCTTCCTCGGGAATATCCATCAGCAAAATAATAAAATTTCGCTTTCTCTTATCAATCCGAAATAGTCTACTCGTCATCAAATTAGAGTATCCAAATTGTTAATAAAGTTTAATAGTTTCATCCAAATGTTTATCATTTTGCAATCATTTCTTCTTAATTTATTGCAACTAAAAATGGTCAGTTTTCCATCCCAATTTCCCGTTCACCCAACAAGATGCTATGCAATCTAATCGCATATCCAAGTGCATTAAATTTTCGCAAAGGTCATATTCTAGGATGCTCTAAAGGCAATTTGTCCGCTGCATTGGGGTTTCCTCAAACAAGAATTAAATACTTACGGGAACTTCCATCGTCCAAATAGCCTTAATAAAATTATTCTGTTAGGCAAACAGAGGTATTACGAACAAAATAACTAATAGCTGTTATAAATAAGTATGTGTTTCATAGTATTAAATTTAACTTTATATAGATATACTTTAAATTCAGTTCTCAAAACTTCCGCAAATGAATGCAACTACCCTCCCCTACAAGTGGAGTTGCTTGTTAATAACGTCTAACTTATAAAATGAAACTAATAGAAAATCTGAAGTTTTCGTAAGCAAAGCTCGAACCAAGCAAATTTTATCCGGTGGCAATTTATTAATTCGATTAACCCCAAATCCACTTGGAAATCATTAATGCTTTCAATTCTCAATAACCAAATCACTTGATTTATGAAATAATCTCGACACCTCTTCGGCTAATGAATAGTTTTATTTATGAATCTTTTAATGCATATGGTATTCCGTTCTCCACCCATTGGCAACTTACTTTAATTCCTATGAAAATGTAAATTGTAAGTCAGAATTCCGCTTTGCCCAACAAGCCAATTACTGCCCTTTTACTTTATCCCCTATTTACTTTAAGACTATTGTATTAAATGGTCCCAGAAAGCGCAATAATCATTCCCAATATCAAATAATAACATAATTCCTGCAATTGTTCTGCCGGTTAAATACCGAACCATCTTCTGATATGGGCATTCAATAGATCTCTTTTATATCTACAACAATCCTCAGACAACCGATAACTTATTCAAACCATTCCATACCATTTCCATTTTGTAATATTATTTTGCATATTTTCCATCATTGTTACAAAAATCCAATCGTAGGGCAAAACGTTGCGAAAGAACTTTTCCATTAAAAAAACCCTGTCTTATACCTTCTGCTTCATATTAACCCATTTCCCTTTTTGTTAATATGTAGCCTAATGAATTTGTTATTGAATATCTATAAAATTGTGTCATTATTAAGTAGCTAACAGATCCCAATTTCCCCTTTGTATATGAAATAAAAGGTCATAAATATTTTTAACATATTTTTTAGGGTTTTAAAGTCAGATTTAAATTAAAGAAACTCCAATGATTCGCAGATAAATATGAATCATTTCTTCCTTAAACTAGTCGTTCAAATTTTATTATGTAAATAGAACAAAAATGCAATCGTAATTCGCTGATGTAAACTAAATATTTCAACTTTCATTAAATTAATGGACTACGCTTATAAATTATTGGAAAAATATTCAATGCGTAACGCAGATAATTTATTATTCCCTAATTAATACTAAAAAGAACGGTGTGCTTCAATAGGGAAACCAGATCTTAGTTTACATAAAACCACTTCCAAAATCTCATAAAGATTATTCGATTCTCAATATTTTAACAACTTTAATTTAAGAAACAAATCCGATTATATTGTTCATATCTTTGATAACTATCGTTTAGTGATAAAATTGTTTAGAAGAAAAATGAAAAATTAATAGTCCAATAACAGATTCTTTTTTAGAGTTAATAACTTGCTATGTATTTTCTGAATAACAGCATTTTTGTTTTCAGATTTCTTTCAGTAGCGAACCATCAGTCTTAAAATATCAAAAAATTGCGCGTATTCTATTTCCAAACTTATCAAGACAATGTGTTTCTGAAAACGCCTTCTACCTACCCCAATACTGTCATAGCCATTAATAACTTCTTCGGGTTTAATTACTTGCCCAAATCCCACTCGTCAAGTCCAATTTTCAGAATGCAAATTCAGAAGCAAATATTTTTACATTCTTATTGTTCCATTTCCTTGAGGATCTTCCATACCACGTAAATCCCAAATCAGCTGTATATAATAGTTTAAAAGAATAAAAATCGATGTACATCCAACATATTGCACTGCTTTTGTCATAATACTTAAAAAGGTGATATTCATTCCATTTCTCGTTGTGAATACTTATATTATTTTTTCCAGATTCTCTGAACCATTGCACCAGATATATTCCACAATTCACGTTCTTTAACTTGAATATTCTAGTAAATCATCAAATGCAAGTTCTAGGAACCTTAATCGCTACAACGTCGTTTCCAAATATTAGTTTCCTTAAATAATTCATCTCAAATTTATATTTTTGCTAGTTTTCTTCATTGACTACCATCCTTTAAATTTTTAGAAATTATAACCAAAATAAAGACCAAACTCTCCAATGAAAAATTGAATAGTTATCATCAATACTTAAAAGATCGGCATTTTCGTATATCCCTAGGTAATTGCAACAGAGGTTCTATAAAAAAATTACCCTGAAAAAGTAATGTAATCCAACCATACGTATTAAATATCTGATAACCTCGTCATTTTTTTATCCATCATCACCTACAAAAGACGCAAGCATTCATTTGAACTGAACTCCGATATGAAACCTTTCCACCAAAAACGTATATCTAGCGCAAATCATTTCTCTAAATTAACCATCGAAATTTTGTTCGGGGCTCCTCTTCAATCCATACGGATACCAAGAGACCAGCCATATTCCAAGGTTTATTCTAAAGGAAAACCACATCCTTCCATCCAAACGAAAACTAGGTAACTTGAACAAAATCGGTTATATTGAGGTAAATTAACCCAACATGGCAAAATACCCAAACAAAAGCATCTAAAATATAACTGATTATTCATATTGTTTGCATTAATTGAAAACTGAAACACAAATAACTAAAAGAAAAAAGATATGTTTTTTCATGAATTTAAATTTTCTTATGCAAATTAAAGTGAACAATACTAGTCTCGTTCATTGACTAATAAACGATGTTTTATCTTTGTTATTACTAGAGATCTTCTAATTCGACTCCAATGATTGCGAGTAGTAAACCAAGAAACTAGCCCAATTGGGTATTGGGGAAACTCTTGAAGTAAATCAGTCGTATATTTTGTTCAAATTAAATAGCATCTTTCAGGTATTATTGTACATCGTAAATTTTCTGTCATCCGACATAATTACACTCCATAAATTCTGCCAACAGAACATTCATTTGAATTTTGGAACATTCTGGCTTTCAAATTCAGGGATTTTACACTGACCAATTTCTTCTCAACCACTCTAAATATTGCTCTGGGCTATTTTTTTCCGTAGTTGTTTTTGATACACGCTGGCCTGCATGAATTCAAGGTTTTTCTTCTCCGTTCCTTTAAATCAAATATCTTCTAAGGCCAACCCTTTAAAACTTAAAAAACTTTCAGTTGAGAATTATTCTTTTAAAAATAAATGTCCTTCTCACTTCAAATTGGTTAAATTTGCAATAACAACACTTGAAGTTCCTCGATAGTTTAATTATTGTGAAAATATATTAAAGTAATCATTTCTTCATTTTTTCCTTACTAGTAGGTAATTACAAATAATTTTTTAAAGTTTATAATGCTCAAAAAACCATTAATCAATTCCAAAAACATTTATAATACGGTCAAAACTGATATTCGAATATATGCACTTGTTTTGGGTCCCAAAAAACAGGCCAACTCCGGAAAAGATACTTTGCAATTATATAAAAAAAAAAAAATATTTACAACTTCTTTAAAAACCTCCTCTAAGTGACCTCCTTGAGGTCAATTTCTGAGTAAGAGTTTCACTATTTTACTGCCAAAAAAATGGTGCCACGGATAGTTCCTCTTCCCCAAATAATATCCTCTTCCCCTTTTTTTTTTTG
>Ga0163217_1031479_pt1 | contig 15947 bp, 17 predicted proteins | sample SynspAceP_FD_185933 | JGI IMG/M metagenome (GOLD analysis project Ga0163217, IMG submission 185933) | Saline lake microbial communities from Ace Lake in Antarctica - Synechococcus sp. Ace-P (PacBio error correction) | ecosystem: Environmental > Aquatic > Non-marine Saline and Alkaline > Saline ... | reverse complement strand
CGAAAGGTCCTCTGTCGCAGTTTATGAACCGCTGCGGTGGCCTATGTCCGCGAACCCTGTTCAGTTGCGCTTGCGCTCTTTGGAGCGCGGGAAGACAGCGCGGGGCAAATGCCCCGTGTGGACCGATAGTCACGATGCAAGGTTAAGCGCTGCTGAGGCGCATCGGTCAGCTTGCGGGCGGAGGCTGACAGAGAAATTGACCCCGATCTGCCCTCGGCGTATCGCTAGACAGAACCTTTCGCAAAATCCTGCCGGAGCACGAGTTAACGGGCAACTGCATGCCACCGGCCAAATTCGGCATTGCATCCGCACCTAATGGGCGATTATCTCGAACGCATCTTGGGCACAAGCCCGCCTTTCCAAAAGCTCGGATGGTTGCATTGCTCGGTCGAGCGCGAGTCTTTCAGAACGTCGAAAATTTCTTGGTTCGTTTGATTCATGGGGACGTCTGAGGTGTACGAACAGATATTCTTGCTTGCGCACGATCTCCTTGCGCGTGATGCGAACGCTTCGAGATCGAAAAACCGTCGAACGGTTTGACGATATTTAGTCCCCACGCGCCAGCAACACCAAAAGCTTTCGCTATGACTTTCATGTGTTCTTTACGCCGGTCAGCATAATGATCGTACAAAATTTCGGTAGCCTTAATTTGGCGGGAATATGAGAAGGATCAGCTCTATGCCGGTCTATTCCGGCATCGGATGTCTAGAAGCCAAGCAGTTTCGGAATATAATCGGTGCCACTGTGAAGACTTCAAGGGGCTTCTTTACGGAGGCGGCCGTCCGGACATATACTCGTGATTCACTTGCCGTCCGAAGATATTTCTTCCAACATAGCTGCGCAGATCTCCTGGACTTAGGTCCTCAACGGCAAGTATCCTTCGATACCAAAAAACTCGGCAGTTTTAGTTCTCCGTTATCGGAAGCGATGCTTGGTCTGAATTGCAGATTGATCTTGCGGCGATCGTGCAAGGTTTTCCATCACCACTACCCTTGGTTACGTCATCAACATGCTGATGGTGAGCGACACATTTGCTGGATTTTTCAACTTTTAATAATAATAAGCCTGCGTTAACCAGGTTTGTTAATGAATTGAGAGATTTTGAGGCGCTGCCACGCTCAAAAGTGTGGATGCCAAGCGGGTGAACTAGATATTGATCAGCGGCCAATTGCACGCAATGGGGGGCTGGTCGGAAGTGTGCGTCTTGAGTTTGTAGCAAATTCATGGCGACCGCTTCCGAGTCAGTTGACCCGCGCGCGCGCCCAGCCTGTATTAAGCCGCCGCTTGGAGGTTGGTGTTGGCTGGACCCCGCAAGGGGAACGCCTGTCAGCTTCGGCCAAAGGACAACCGCCCTCTTACCGGCCGCCGCCAATTCTGCAGGGCTTCAAAACAGGAGAACAGCCCTTTTTGAAAAGACCCTGACTCGTAATTGCGGCGGGCGGTTAAAGGGGCGTGTGTCCCTTTGGCCGAAGCCTGACAGGTTCCCCCTTGGCGGGAGTCCACCATGATCAGGCCAATCAAGCGGCGCTTTATACGCGCTGCGGCGCGGTCAGCACATTGATGGGAAACTCGGTATTGAATTTGCTACAAAGTCAAGACTGCCATCACTTCCGCAAGAACCCCCCATCTGGGTGCAATTGGCCCGCTGACTCAAAATCTATTCACCGCTTGCATCCAACACTTTTGAGGCGCGCACGCGCCTCTAAAATCTCCGTCAATCATTAACCAAATGGTTAACGCGGGCTAATTTTAAGTTGAAATTTCAGGCAAAATTTGTCGCTCAACCATCAGCCATGTGATGAGTAAACAAGGGGGCTAGTGTGATGGGAAAACCTGGACGATCGCCCGCAAGAATCAGATCTGCCATTCAGCCCGCATACGCTGTAAACGATAACGGAGACTTAAAAAACTGGCCGAGTTTTGGTATGAGGAACTTGCCGTTGAGGACAATTCAAGATCTGCGCAGCTTGTTGGAGACACTATCTTCGGGCACGCCAGGATCAGACGAGTATGTCCGGACGGGCCCCGTCCGGCTTAAAAAAGAAGCCCGTTGAAGGTCATCTTCACAGCTGCAACGATATATATTTCGACTGCTTGCTTCTAGACATCCGAGGATGGCGTCGAAGAATGCGACCGGCCATCAGCAGGTGATCTCCTCATTATCCGCCAACACTTAAGGGCTACGGAATTTTGTACCGTATCATTACTCGCTGGCACCTCGGCGTTAAAGAACAATGAAAAGCATAGCCGAAAGCTTTTGATTGCTGGTCGCGTGGGACTATATCGTCAAAAACCGGTCGAGTTTTTTCGTATCCTCGAAGCGCGCATCACGCGCAATGAGAAGAAATAAAGCGCAAATGCAGGAATATGTTCGTCACCTCAGCGACCGTCCCTCTAATTGAATCATACCGAACCCATGAAAATTTCCGACGCTCCTGAAAGAACCGCGCTCGAGCCTGAGCAATTGGCCACCATCCGCAGCTTTTGGAAAGGGGCTTGTTGCCCCGAAGATGCGTTCCGAGGGATTGCCTTATGGGCGGATGCAAATAGGCCGAATTTGGCGCGTGGGCACCCTGCAAGTTGCCGTCTGAGTCCGTGCTGCAGGATTTTGCGAAGGTCCTGCCTCTAGCTGGTTACCCGGCAGGGCCAACGGGTCAATTTCTCTGTCACGCCTTCGTCCCGCAAAGCTGACCGATGCGCCTCAGCAGCTCTAACCTGATCCGCGACCTATCGCGTCCAAACGCGAAGGCATTCTGCCGCGCCCTTGTCTCCCGCTGCTCAAAAAGGACGCAAGCGACACTTGAACATCGCGGACATAGCCACCGCAGCGGTTCAGGGAACTGCGACAGGAGGACCTTTCGTTATTCCGGCATCACGGTCAAAGGTGTGACTGATTTGCTGCGCACAAAGCGGTTATCCGAACCACAGACAGCGGGACACGCCATCGTTCGATGCTGGATCAAACTTTGGACAAGCTCCTTGCGCGCGGTCACCGCCCCGTTAAGCGCACCCCAGGTCAACTAGGCACCCGACCGGTTCATCGCCAGCGCACTCAATCGTGCTTGGCATTCTGCGCGGACGGATGCGTATGGCGCGTTGGGCAGCAGGTAAATGATCATCACCATCCCGACCGCCGTCCATAAAAACGCGTACCACAATGTCGGCGCCGCAAAAAACTGTAAATCCCTGTTTTTTCAAATAATGGTGGATATGCTTTGAAGCGGGCGTCCAGGCCGGAAAACGTGCCCGCCTGGTTACGCCGAAACCGGTTCTTTGCTGCGCCGTTCGAATCCAACATGACTTCCTACTATCTGTCGTAACCCCTCCCTCTGCTCCAATCTTGCTGCCACACGCGGGCATTGGTGAATTCGCCGCCGCGGAGTCCTTTCCGCCAGGCCTGGCGGGATTCTATACCGGGTTGGCCAGCAGCCGTTCAAGCGTGCTGGCTTCACCCCACGTAGCGATGACGTGTCTTTAGGGTCAAAAACTCGGCAAATGCCTCGCGTAAAATCTCTCGCTTTTAAGAAGTATCGTGAAATCCAGCTGGAGCCCCCGGACCTCAACCGTCAAGGATAAGCTTTCCCAAAGAGCACGGGCTGTTGCGATTACTCGGGCACACCGCCAGTCAGTGTCATGATAATCCAAATAAATCTGCCTCTGTTCCCGCCCAGTCACATCGGGTGCATCGGCTCCCCTCTCGCCGCTCGGATTAGGCAGAATTAGTTAAAATTTGTGCTGCATTGCCGCGGTTGAACCCCGCGGTTAAATAAAGTATTTGGGGCCAAGGATAGACACAAAGAAACGCGATAGATGGAGCACCCGGAAGAGATGTACAACAACCGCTCGCTGATCTGCCGTAAGGGCACGCGAAATCCGCTGGTGATTGGATGCCTGTTAACCAAACGCGACAGCAGCACAATCGCGATTGGTTCAAAACCAGTCGCGCACAATCAGAACCTTGATTGTCCTACCAGCCCGTCATGGCGCGATGTAGAAATCCGAAAAGTGCCTTTACGAGGGCTTTATCCGGATTTTGGACCCAACGGGGCGGGCCCTCCCAGCTTGGAATTTATTGCACCTCATCGAAAAGACGCAGGCTTGGCCGGGCGAGATAAGACCGTGCTGTGCGCTTTCACGCGGGCCGCTACAACGGCCGGCTGGAGCCGTAACAAGAACTTGCGGCTATCTGTCAACATGTCAGCCCGCTCTATCGGCGTATGGCGGGATGGACGACGTGCCTGAATCGTTGGCTCTCGCGCGACGGGCACCATTTTTGCGCGAACGGCTGATCTACGGCAAATCAGCGAAAAATTCCGCGATTGCAAATGCCAGAGCTTGTCAGCAGTTTTATGACCAAGAATGGCCACGCACACGGGGCGTTTGCTATTGCCCCTCGATAACTTCGGGGCCGCACTAACATCGCTTCCAGGCCTATCCTTAAAGTATATGTCCTTTTTGATGGATCTTGAAGGATTGACGGGCAATTTTCGTGCGTGGTATCACCTCCCACCCCGACACCGTGCGATTGTATCGATCATGCGTCTCATTCGCGGTAACTTTTGGACCTATTGGTATGCGTTGCCGAACAGGTCGAAAAATTTCGAAGAGGATTCGTCGCGCTTCGTGCAAATTCTCTTGGACGTCGACTGCCAACAGGGGTTCTATACGTGCCAGAGAGCTGGCACTCTCAACCTTTTTGGCATAAGTCGACCGATATTGCTTCAACACAAACGCGATAGGCCGACAGGCTGTGATTGCGGCCATGTGTAAACTATTAGGATATGTCCAAAGCACTACGAAGGCCCACTCTGGGAGGAGCGGATCACCACCGCGTTAATACCCGCCTGACAGTCTAGCAGTTCAGGGTGAAGAACACATATGACCAACGTCGCTCACGCATCCGCAGCCCGCACGGCACGTTAAGGCGAGGTTTCAGCGGATCTTTGCAAACACGCCTGCACATGATCTACGGTGCCGCCAGTCCTGAAAGAGATTCGAATCTGTACACGCGCGAGGTATTGACCCTTCCAGAGGTTAGTTTGAACGGAAACTATTTGGCCAAGTTTCTGACGCAGACCCAGGGCAACAACCCTGCACGCCAAAGCAACATATCAACGCTGGGCCTGCCCATCGAGGAAGCGCGCATGGTTCGATCAACCAAAGTGTCGGTTCGGGCTTGCGCGGCGCCGTGGCGCTGGCGGCCCAGCATATCCAAACTGGGCGTATTGCTGATATCGTAGCCGCCAGACGTGGGCAGGCGAAAACATGTCGCATGAGCAACCCACGCGGCAAAACCTCTGCGTCCGGGGTCAAAAACATGGGCGACATGCAGCTTGATTAGATACGATGATCAGCGACGGCCGTCGGCGATGCCTTTCCGCCATGGCTACCATATGGGCAACAAACCGCCAGAAAAACACTGTTGCAGCAAAATGGGAAAAATCAGGCCGCGACGCCCAAGACGACGTTTGCAGTCCGGCCTCGGCAAAACAAGCCGAGGCTTCGCCAAAAGACCGGTAAGTTCCAAGAACGGATCGTGCCTTTTCCCACCGTCAATAACTCGAAAGGCGAGATATGGTCGATCAAAGACGAGATACCCAATCCGCCATTCGTGCCACCCATGGGAGCCACCCTGCAAAAGCAATAATGCGCCCCGCTTTCGCCAAAGACGGATCTGTCACAGCGGCCAACGCGTCCGGGTCTAACGATGCACGGCGGCAGGGCGGCGGTTGGCTAATGGTCCCGGCAGGATAATGCTGAAAAAAACGGGCGTACTCACACCGTTGGCGCCGCATCTCGGCATCCGTATGCGCACGCGTTCAGGCCAATTAGACCCAACGATCCATGCGCGGGCCGGGTCCGATTACGCGCTCGCGCAAAGCATTGGGAACAAAAATGCCGGCTGGAAAGAAGCAGAAGATGCTTGCGACCCTCGCTCGAATGCCAACGAACTTTTGCCGCTCAGCGCCCTGTGCAGTTAACAAAGACATGGGACCTGGGATCCTTCGATCTGTGAACGTTCACCACCGGCGAATGCGCAATTTGCTAATCGGTCACCCGATCGGGCGCATCCGAGCGCCTGCGCATTCTCAATACGCTTTTGTTTGAACATTGCAGCGTCGCGGCGCGAAGAAAGGCTCGCCCACTTTGTGGCATTGGTGGCTGCATGGAACGTTCGCGATGTTGCCGTTGAGCGCCCCATAAACGCCTCCTATAATCTAAGCTCTCGTGGCGCGCGCTTAACGCGACTTCATCTGGCCACGAGAAAAACAAAAATTTGCTCTTTCCTTGCGTAAACTGTTGCAAAGAAATCCAAGCGTGACTACCAAAATTTACCTTCACTAATATTGAAATTACGAATTTACTACGGCAACGAACAACATTGCCCACTAGGGAAGAGAGTTTTATGCTCACGTGTTGCCACTTGATAACCGGAGGCGAAGCGCAGGGGATCGGCGGCTACCTTTCCACAGCATTGAAAGACTGCCGGATTATTACTGTAGCGTGCGGAACTTACTGCACGGCCAACGACGATCTTTGCTGCTCCGCGCCAATTCACGCAATCAACCGGGATTCAAAAACTTATAAGTGAGAACGTCGCAGCACTACGCAGGATTCTCAAAGCCCGGAATCGCCAAAGTCGAGAGAAGATCTAGGCCCCGTTGAGGGTGGTTGTTGCGAACGCGGGCATTCACACGCCCGACGCGCACTTTACCACAAAATGACGACGCTGACCAAAATGGAACGAAGTCGTTGGCACAAATCTTGACCGGCGTTTTTCAAATTACCGATTCACCATTTTGGCCCGGTATGCGCGACCGAAGTGGTCGGTCGGATCGGCCGTAGGTCATAAGCTCGCAAAATCACCAACGCGAGGCTAAAAAGGTCCAATTCGCCATCAGGTAAACTATTGCGGCGGAGCCAAAGACGCGTGACCTCGGGCATTGTGAAATCCTCTGGCTCAGGAACCAGGCGCGCCGCGCCGAATATCACCTCTCAGCGAACAGACCAATCTGCGCCCGGCGTACTTACTTCGCAACGGATTATCCGGTTGTAATGGCGTGCTCGGAAAAAGTGCGCGATTTCCCATTCGTTGGCAAGCAAACTATCCGACAGCCGCCTTGGGCGAACCGGGAGAGAGATCGCGCGGCGCTGTTGGTATTCCTTGTTCCAAGCGGATGGAACGGCAGAGGACAATTGTGATCAACGGGTCGAAATTACGCGCGAATTGGTCCCAGCACCTTGGTCTGAGGAACCCGTCGTAGAAACGCCGAAAGTACCAGTCCGCGCATTCAGCACTGGCCTTTTCTGCCCCGTCGGCCCACCCGGCACGCCGGTCAAACGTATAATTGATTATCAGCTGGAAAGCCGAAGGTTAATCTTCCTCATTTCAACCACGCAGCTTTCTTTATTTATATTTCGCAACCTTCCAGGCCCGTCGGATTACTCGGGCGCATCGTTGAAGCCTTGTTCTACAGCGGTCACTCCGTTGCCAAAATGCTTGCGTTTCAGAGCATCCAGATGTCGCGTCAAAAAAAAAGACATGTGAATCTCTCCTTTTAGGTTATGTTGCGTAGGATTGAGTGAAGCACGAAAGTGATGGTTTCAACCTGTGTTTCACGCACCGGCACCCGCCAGCGAAAACTATCGACAAGTTGAGACTATTACGGCGGGAGGTTGCTGTAGAACGGCAGCGCCGGCGGCCTGCGCGCAGGACCGCCCGGGATTTGCGGCACTAGCTGTTCGCCTCCGCCATATGCCGAGGCCCTCGTGTCAGTTTTCACGAGCGCGGCATTCAACCGAAATGCACCCCGGCGCGCGGCTTTTGCGTGGACCCGTAAGATCACCAGCTCGGCCAAGCCGTCGAATATGCCGCGGGCCGATCGGCCAGCACTGTCGATTTTACTTGCCCCATATCATGAGGTAAAGCGCGGATAAGATCGGGCAGCCGTTGCGGCGCGATGGATGAAATGTGCCTTCCCCTTGGGGGCCAGGCGTTTGGCCGCAATACTTGAACCCATGTTTCCCAAGTCGGCGTAGGCCTCGCCCAAGTGCCCCGTCTCACGAACCTAAATTCGTCGCAGCAATAAAGAAGCGTTGAGATCGAAATACGGCGGCACGTTGGCAAGCACAGTGAAGCTCAAAATGTCGCTGGCCGCAGCCAAGCGCCAAGTGCATGGCAGTCGATGTCGGCTTTGACCACTTCGAAGAGCCGGTCAAGGATCGTTCAGCCGTGCGAGCGGCGGCATAGGCCGGCTGGATCTCGACTCTCTGTGTTCAGCTTGCAACCCCGATACACCGCCCGCGCCCAACGAAAGCGACGCCAGCCCCCTACCCCGCACTCCCAAGTCGTCACGCCCCGCTTGGGTCCTGCCCGCCGCCAAGGGAATGGTTGCAGCCAATAAAAACAGGGTCCACACCCGCGCGATATCCTTTGCGTGGCTGCCACAAAGCCAATTTCCCGCAGGAAAGCATCCCGCGTCAGGCGATGTCCCCTGTGCGGCCGAAGCTGTCCATCGTCGTTAGCTCGGGCAGTCTCGTGTGTGGGGATTGCATTATCGCGCAGCACCCGTGTCTGCTGGCACCTGTGATCATCGATCGATGCACCATCAGAAAAACGCCACTGGAGGACGAGAAAATACCTGAATCCCGCCCTCAGGGCCTCTGCTCATGTTTACGGTGCGTAGCGGAAAGCGAGTCCACTAATCCTCGCCTGGAAGAATGGGCGCTGGCGAAAAGGCGAAATTATTGTCGGATCGGTGTGCCGTAAAAGTTCCTCTCATACAGAGGAATGTAAGCGGCCAATCAAGTTGATTGTCGAAGCCCTTCCAATTTAAGGCTTCGTGTAGATGACGAGCGAAAACACCCGAAACCGCGAACTCGCCGTGAATGATCAAATGCACGTGCGGCCAGTCTGGAGGCCGAGATATGACTGCCGTGAATGACCTTGATCGCGACCGCATGGTGGCGGACCACAAACGCGACTGACATGCATCCGCGCATCCCCGGAGGTCCACGGCGGCCCACCCTGCGTCGAAAGGCGGCGGCAAACGGTTGCGCCGATGCTCACGCTCGCCGGCGGCAACTGCGGTCTGCTGTGCGGGCTATGACGGCCCTACCATGTTGCCATCTGGCAGCCACGGTAGCCAGTTTATTGCCCACCACGGCAACGTATGCTGACACGATGACGTGGTCGAATGAAAGCGCGCCAGCGGCGCGGGACGAGCGACGCGAACCTCTTGGGATGAGAACAAATCGTTCCGGCGTTGCTGAGTGGTGGACTAAGACCTGTTTGCGCGCAGTTTTCCAGCTGATGACCGAAAACCGACAATATGCGCGTGCTGGCGATCTTGCGATATGCCTCTGCCACGATTGGCCGAAGGCGAAGTGCGTGCAACTGAACGGCGGCCCAGATTTGGCGACGGACGCGAAGGTATCTACCTGAGGGTCGTTGGCGCGGGAAAAACCGCGGCGCTGTTACTCGGCGGCGACGCAGGTGGGCGGGGCGTCATCGCCTCAGCCCCCGACGCGCAGGTCCAAAGCGCTGTTTCAACTACGTGACCGCCTTGGGGCATCTGCTGTTCCAGATGTTCGACGATTTGCCTGGAAACGATTACCAAACGGCGATCGAATGCGACCGCAAAAAACATCTCGGTGTGACGATGTCCCTGCGCCGTGGCGGGCAAGCTGACCCTGCGGGTTGATCCAAGCGATTGCCAAAAAGCGATGCCGGAAGAAGCGCGCCTTCTGGGGCCCGCACCATCGAAAGAGGACGCGGCAGGAGGAAATGGCGATCTGGGACCCACGCGCTTGTCGCGGGGCTGCACAAACATGGGCACGCTAGGCCGAGACCCGCAAATCAGAGGCGCTGGCCGTGGGCGCGAGAAGGCCAAGACTCGCGCTCGACCCCTGCCCGATCACGACCTGACCCGGATTGCTGCCCGCGATGGCTGGGCGCCCGATTACGTTCGTGGCGCGTACAACTAGGCTAGCACCGGCGCGGCGACCACCCACCACGGCGCGCCTGCGCCTGGATGCTTGTCCGCGACACGGGCGGCGCGCGCGTTGTAGCAAGGTATCGCTTGCCGGTGGCTGCTTACGAGGCCCGAAAACAGGTGGCTCCGGATCCCGATATACGGGCCAGCAACGCATCCTGAAGGCTGTGTAGGCCAAGCCGTCCGCGCCTCTGGCACCAGTTGGACTGCTGGAGCCTCGAGGTTCATTGCGCTCGTCGGCCAGGCCATGCGGCGATATTGCGTGTGGACTGCCGCGGAATTCGCTTTCTGGGCACGCTTCTTTCCGGCATCGGGCGCATTGGCGGCGGCCCGCTGTCCGAGGGTCCGCCCGGAGATACTTCGGTGTGGCGCAGACGCATTTCAGTTTCGGAGCATTGATCAATTCACACGCCAAACAGCGGCGGCAGCACTTAGGGCCGCCCAGGTGCTCAAAACCTCGCCCCGATCCCCTCCATCCGCTGGGGCGTAGTCATACAGGCTACAGACCGGCACGGCATCCGCCCGCCATGCCGGGCGGATATTGCATCGGCGGGGTACGGGCAGCCCCAGTTGGGCGATGTAGCCACAATGCAGTGCGTCGCGGCGGCGTCGGCTGATCCACCGCCTGATCCCCGCCGCGGCAGCGCAGAATTTTTCGTCAGGTTGCAGCCGCGCCCCTCTGCCAGTGCCAGCGTCGAGGCAGTGCGCGCAGCACGCACGACGATGGTGCGGTCATCATTGGCGTGGCAGCGGCACACATGATGGGGCGTCGACACCTGAAGACTAGTCTCAGAGCTGGTCCACCTCGAGCGGCGTGTACCGCAGATCCGATCACCCCGGACCGCCGGCCGTTACGAGCGAAGGTGGTGGGTATGCGTGTCGAGGAGCAAGTGAGTGAACGCGGTCACTGCACGCTGCGCCTCGTGAACGGTTGCAGCGTCAGGTTTCACCTGGCCCAAGCGCTCCGGTTGCTGGCAACCCCGAGGGGATGCGGCCTTGCCGGCGGTCATTTTTCAGGCGGAAGGCTTTGCTAAGAGGTTCGTGCCTCCCTTCTTCGGGCCCAATTACAGCATTTCCAGTCCGACCTCGAGCTTGCGCCGCTGCGTTTCGGTCCGCTCGCTGTTTCCTGAGTCTTCGGGGATCGACGGAAAGACAGGCGCGGCGCCATTGGAATTCGGCCTCACCCGTTGGCGGACCCAGGGAACCATAGACATCACACAAGTGTCGTTCAGCACCGGATCCACCAGCAAACGAAGCTACTACCGGCCGGTGTCCATCTTGGGTCTCGGCTCTTCGTAGGCGTCCAGCCGGTTAAAGCGACCCAACCAAGAGATGCGAACGATATTAGCCGGAGTGCCGCGGCTGGCGTGCGAGCGGCGGCGCTCATCAATGTTTCAGCGGCTGTCCGATTGCGGAACCTTTGTTCAACCAAACGAATACCCAAAAGAAGTAGTTCCCAGTACCTGCGGTTGGTCGGGATTGATCTCGGATAGTCGCGGGTCGAAATCGCGTTGCGGATGCTTCGCTCCGGGTTGCAGCGTTCTTTCGGCTGACCTGCCAACGGCGCATAATTACATATACCCAGCGTTGCGGAGTGCTGGTCAGGTGTGCAGTTCAATCGCCTTTTGTCGGGTTAGGATTTTTATCGCGGCCTTTGAATCGTCCTGTCCCGCAAGCGCATTCTCGCCCAAGCGGAAATGGACCGACCGGGTGCAGGGCGTCCCATGGCTACGCGTCAGTAATGTTTGCGATGCACCTCGATCGCGCTGGCCTCAGGCTTGGGTTTACTAATATGGTTGCTTTATGCTAGGACCCGCCGCACACGCACACGCGACCGGTTCTTGCGGCGTGCCCAGTTCAGTCTCGCACAATGGTAAGCGGGCCGTTGCTCCTCGGGCGGGCACGTGCTGCGTTCCTGAATTAGCCAGCCTCGTCTGGCCGAATGTTTATCCAGAGGTCCGCCGTCGGGCAGCAACAGGTCCGTCGATGTGATCGGGGCGCATGGTTAGGCGCGCGTGGGCGCGAATACAAGCACGAGCATAGGTTAAAGTCACCGGCGCTTTTCGATTGCGCAGGCACAGCGCGAAGGTACAAGCCCACAGTCCGCGCGAGTAGCCTGGGCCCTTTAGCATCGGGGATCTGGGGTAAAGGCAAACCTGCCCGTCCCTTGCAAGGCCGCGACCAGATCATCCGGAAGTTCTCTAGGTCACTGTGGTCACCAAAAACTGGGTCGGTCAGCAGCCTGCGAGCGCATGGTTGTCATCGTTCACCGCCCCCAACTGGCCCAAAATTTCACGCGCGGATGGCGGGATACCCCAGCGCTCGGGTCTGCCCGGCGGCGGACCCCGCTTGGGCTCGCGGCAAAGATTGCTCTGCCCCCTCATAATCGCCGACAGACGCCAACGGCCAAAGCGCGTGGCTACATTCACGAAACCCCGCTGCATCCCCAGCCTCCGTACTCGAGGGATCGGAATTGTGGCAAGGGCCCGGCGTCATATCGCCGAGCGCCATTTGCTGCCCAGGCTTTGACCAAGCCCGTCGACCAACAAAGGGCCAATGCCCAGCCTTCGTCTGCCCGATTGCGCCGATTCAGGCCGCATAGTCTTCTTCTCTGTTGCCATTGCCTGCGGTGGTTACCAGATAGGCAAATTTGCCCGGTTGATCCGACCGGCCGCCGATGACCCGCGGGCGCAAAGGGGCAAAGCGCGTTCGATAATTTCCGAGCGGACAAAAGCGCCCAGTACCGTGCTTTCAGGAAATTCAGGGTTTTTTGGGATTCAAAGCGCCAATGGCCTCGCCATAGTATCTCGCGGTGATTCCGCAAAATCGCTTACGTACCGCCACGCATGATCTCCCCGCGAGATAGGCACCGGCTGCCGATTGCGGCCTGTGCGGGCATCGAACAGCACAGCGTCAGCGCACAAAAAACGCTAGCGGCTCAACAATAGGTTACGGATCATACTGGCACGCCTCATTTATATTTACGGCGCAAGGCTTAACATGGTTCGCGTTCAAGCGCATAATGCGGCCTATCCAAAGGGGCATACCTTACCCTCCTTATCGGCGTGAATCCTAGCATTGAAAAAAGGCGCGCCGAAAGCACGCCTTTGATCGAAATTGTCCCGTAAGCGACGCTACAGTTGGGGTAGTTTCGGGCCATCCCCACCCTGCGGCGTGGTCCAGACGATATTCTGTGTCGGGTCCTTGATGTCGCAGGTTTTGCAATGCACGCAATTCTGGAAGTTGATGACAAGCGCGGGTCCTTGCCGGGTTCTTCCTCGACGAATTCATTTACACCCCGCGCAGGGCATTATCGGCGCCGAGGCGCCTCGCGGTATTCTGGCAGGTTGATGTTCACGGCACCGATGGTCCTTTGAGCGTCAAGAGATTGGCGGCAGCTGTTTTCAATCGTGGTTGGTGAACGAGAACGCCACGTTTGGTCAGGAAACGGTTCAAAGGCTCAAGCTTGCCATCGGGCTTTCGGGGTAATCAGAAATTCTTTTTGTGCTTGGCGGCCTTTTCGGTCGCCCTCGCATCAGATTTCCATGCCCCAACGTCCCCAACAGCGAGTAAGCCAAAATGTGTTGGTCACATGTCGAAACCCCACCACGGCGAGCGACGTCATGAGGCCGTATGTTGCTCCAACAATGGTTTGAGCGTTACGGACGCTTTTTCAGGTCTTTGGCCGCATTTCGCCGAATTGCGTACATCGTCCTTCGTAGCGGTCAGCCGGTCGCCTTGCGCGGCCTGCGCGAAATAGCTTCATAGGCGCGTTCGGCCGCCCGCTTTGCCCGACAGCGCCCATCGCATTGTCGGTTAGTCCCTTGATGCGCGGCACGTATGACCATGCCCGCGACCAGGCAGCCCGAACGCCACACCCGGTGCAGACCATTTGGGCATGCGACTGATAGGCCGCCCTCGGTTTGATCGCCACGGCGCCAAAGCGAGTGGCGTTTGCCGCCTTTCAGCAGCTCGGCTTACCCTATGGAGGTGATGCCTTGAACCGGCTGAAATTCCATGTAACCGGGAAGACGATAGCGGGTTCTTATAGACCAAGGTGAGAACAACGAAACCGACATTTGTACACCTTGATTGTTTCAGATAGTGATAGTGACTGAACGACCGCCGCCGCGTTCTTGCCCCATAGGCGCCGCCCATGTGGTGCGTGACGGTGCCCTCTTTGTGCAATTTGGCGGCGGGTCCGAGTCTCCCGAGGATTCTTCATCCGAGGCCGTATTTCTGCGCTCGTTTCCGTGCACCAGATCGGGTATTTCGCGTCACTGTTTCGAGAGGCTCCGCGGGAACGCCTTCGGAGAGGGCCAACACATTTACTTACTGAAGCCTCACATTAGCCGGGTTCATAGGCCGTCGCACCTTCGGTGCCCATCAGCGCTGGATGCCGAAATTTCACGGGCCACGAACGCGCCTTGGATCTTCGCCGTATCACCATTTTACACCATTCAGATGCAGCTCATCCGGGGAAGAGTCTTCTACGCCCAAGGGCTCTCAGGACCTGCTGTCGGCCATCCACGACAGACGTTGCCCATTGCGGAAAAGCGATATAGTTGCCGTGGTTATGGCATCAGCGCGGCATGCGGGAATGTTCGGCACGCGGGATCTTCCCGCCTTCGCCCCAGCATATAGAAGTTGTCTTCTTCGACCCTTGGTTCTTGATCGGCGCGCCTTTTTCTTTCCAATCCGGTATCCAAAGCGTTCCAGACCGACCGGATCCAGAAACCGCGCCGGACAGAATATGCGCGCCCACTTCGGAGCTTTTTTTCCAGCACGACCACAATTGCAGTCGGCGTCCAGTTTGCTTCAGACGGATCGCGGCGGGACAGCCCGGGCAGGGCCCGCACCGACGGATTTAACGACGTCATTATATCCATTGCTTCGCGTTCAACTTCGGCCATTTTGGGCTCCTTCTTCGGCCCAGGAAAAAACCGGGTTTGTTTATTTCGCTAAACCAAGCACAGTAGGCTAATTGCAATCGCAACACAGGCGCTTATAAAATTAGCGCACCCACGACAGTTGGCTGATCATATTGATAATTGGCGAGGTTGCCAGCAATATTGATTTTCGCCACGGCAGAAAGTAGCGTCATCCGGCAAGCGGCTTGCCCAATTACGGACCGCTGCGGATTGCCGCGCTCACAGGCTAGGACACACACCCTTGCATTGGCAGGGCGAGGTTTGGGTCGTGGATTAAGGATTTTCAATTTCAAAATCCGGGTTTCCGCGATTCCCTCGGGGACATTCAATTCCGCGGGCTGTGCACCCTAATCATTTGCGTGGACGGCCCCCGACTGGAAAAAAAATCCGCCCCATGAACCCGCGGCCGGTCACACGGCTTTGAAACCGAAAACGGTGAAGGCAGTCCTGTAAAGGTCGGTTGAGACGCCGCCTAACATTCATCAAGGCCATCGCCGAAGCCCCGCGAGCAAACGGCGATCTGTCGGGAAAACGCAGAAATACCAGCTCCTCTGCCAAGAAAAAAAAGCAGTCGTTCAATCGAAGGCCCGCATCCAAAGAAAGCTTGAGGGTGCGATTTCCCTTTGCTTGGACGTTGAATCGACCCTTAAAAAAAAGATGTCCGGCAGCGAATCAAGTTCGGCACGCGAGGGTGACCTTGGTTGACGACCAGGGACCAAACCGACGAAGAAAAGGAAACTAATTTTCAGATTGTCGGTTTGGAAATTACGAGGCCAATTATTGAAAAAAGGGGGGGGCCTGTGCCCCTTCGAATATCTAGGTATCCCCCAATCGGCCCGTGCGCCCTGATCGGCCTCAATAGGGGGAAAGGGAAGGGCCGGGAACCAAAGGCGGGTTTCGGAAAAGTTGCGGTGACCGGGGGCCGGGGGGGGGGGGGGGAAAAACCCAAATATAAATATCCCCCCCCCCCTAAAAAATAATTCTACTTTTTCTCCCCCTTTTTTTTTTTCCCTTTTCCTTC
>Ga0163217_1041284_pt1 | contig 15948 bp, 4 predicted proteins | sample SynspAceP_FD_185933 | JGI IMG/M metagenome (GOLD analysis project Ga0163217, IMG submission 185933) | Saline lake microbial communities from Ace Lake in Antarctica - Synechococcus sp. Ace-P (PacBio error correction) | ecosystem: Environmental > Aquatic > Non-marine Saline and Alkaline > Saline ... | reverse complement strand
TGGAACATTCATATTCATTATTTTAGGATAGGCTAAAGTTTCAGCTTCTTTTTTCGTAGTAGGATGGATTGCTGAAAAGTATCCTGAAATAAGTCAAGAGAATGATTAGATGAAAGAGGTTATCAAATAGGTAAGTCTACCCATTCACACATCATGGCTTATGTCAGATAGAAAAAACATTTATATAATGATGTAGAAAAGATCGATTGATTCTTAAGACTACTTGAAGGATGTAATAGCAAAGAAGGTTGAGGTTGTCTTGGGCTTTCCTGGTTTTTCAATATCGAAAGATAATTAATGGGCTTTTTGAAGTACTCATGCAGTATGAGTCATATAACCACTGACTCCTCTCGTATTATTCCTATTAGCACTCACATGGTGGTTTCTTAAAGGATATCCATTCACGCAAAAACCATCATCTTTTAAAATAATAACGGCTATCACCTTAAAAGAATTCCAATTAACTCACATCTGTGATTGGGAATAAGATGGTCTGTCTGGGGAGTGGTATTTTTCGACTTTGCTGCCTTAGTCAATTCATTAAGAAGGCTACATCAAAATCTGATTACGTTTGAGTTATTTATCATCCGAGAAGATTTTTGACTTTAATCAACCATTGATAAGGATTTGTCTTCTATCAGAACGCATTATAAATCTTATGTTAAGGATTTTAAAATCGTGTAGGGGGACCAAAACTTGAAAAGTTGCCTTTAGTGATTTCGAATTTTATAGATATTAGCAACCGCTAGTGAAGCAATTGATCTGGAACAAAAAAAAAAGTATTCTCTTTTAGATAAATAGATGAAAAAAATTACACTTTATTGCTGGCGCAAGGCCAAAATTTTCATGAAAATAGCGCCCTATATATTTCATGCGATTGGAAGACAGCTACAATCTAGGGTGAAAGAAAAAATATCATATCGTTTGGTACATTACTGGCCAGCATTATGAATAGAAGATGTCTGGAACTTTTTTGAACAATTTTAGACGTATACCTACGCCCGATATGAATTTAGGGTGCAGGAGGTGGTTACGCAAGCAAACCACAACTAGCCAGTATCATGATAGGTTTGAAAAGGGGAAACTATTGGCCAACCCTGCCGATTCGGTTGATCAGTTTGTCCAGGGTAGGATGTAACCTCTACCATACGGCATGTGCCTATAGTGCACCAAAAACTGCATACTAAAGTGGACTCTGTTGAAGGCAGGTATTCGATTCTTATGATGGCACAATGCCGAAGAGATCAAAGGGTTGGTACAGATGCCGATTACCAATTACTTTTTTTACCACTTCAGAAATTGCAAATGAGAATTTACTTCGTTAAGCGGTCTGTAAAAAAAGGAACACATTTATTTATGTGGGTAATACCATGATAGATACTTTATGAAGCAACGTTCCTCGCTTTCAGAAACAGAGATTTTGGATGAGTTGAAGTTGAAAGAAAAAAAGAGTATATGGTTATGGACATTGACCAGGCCTGCAAAATGTTGACCAAGAAGAACAGATAAAATCATTGATGAATGAAATTATCGAACATTCTAAGATGTTCCTTTAATATTTCCTATTCATCCGCGTCGGCCACAAATTTTAAGAATCTTAATATCCATCACCCAAGAATTACATATGGTTGAACCGTTAGGGTATTTAGGAATATCCAATTTACCTAGTTGAAAAAAAGTAAGCCGAATTACAGATTCTGGCGAATAACAGAGGAAAACTACGGTTCATGGAATTCCGTGATACATTACGTGATAATACAGAAAGGCCAGAAAACCATTACAGAAGCACTAATGAGCTTATTAGGAAACTGACCCTAGGCAATTGAGACCTGCTTATGAGAAGCTTTTAATGGAGAATGGAAAACCGGAACCATTACCATTTTTATGAACGGTATACAGGCTAGGTTTCCGTATTGTCGATAAAATACTGGATTTAAATAATTATAATTGAAGTGTCAGCTTAGTTAATATATTAATATTATAAAGGTTATAAGTAGATATTGTATTCTACCAAATAGATACTATAAACCACTAAAACAGTGGATTTTACTACCAAGGGATAGTAATTTAGTAGATTATTATTAAATTTTCTATGCAACCGGAAAAAACAATACGTACTACATTTTGAAGAAGAAAAGGAATCATTACGACCCTAAAAGGAAGTAATATCTAAACTATTTGCCTTACTTGGCCTATGGTTTGTGGTACGCAGTCCGGTTTTTTGTTTTTTTGTGTTCTGGGCGCCATAGCTTTTCGCTTATTTAAAATATTCGCCTGTTATTTATAAAAACCGAGCGAAGATTAAGATATGGAAGATTGCAATGAAGCCAGCGTTTGTATAAAGAACGTTATTTCTATTGCGAAATGCAAAACCCCTAATAATAGGTTGTTGGGAAATTCAAAACCAAATATGGCGGTTATAAAATCGTTATCGCTTATTGTATTAATGTAGTTAGTTGAGCTCAAATTATACATAACTTCATCATAAATCCAACGTATTTAGCTTACTTTCAGAAGTTTTGCAAGGTACCTTTTGTAGGTAGAAAAATCTGTTTTCAGAAGAGTTGATTAAAAAAACCCTTTAAAGTATGTTATAGTTTAAGTAGCAACAGCTTTTAAATATTAGGGATGAATATGGACTCTCAATTTGTAGTTCCCTATATAAACGACAACATCTAAGAAAGGGTTGGCCATTTAGTATTCAGTTAAACAGTAGCGATAAACCATATTTAGTACTTAGGGATTGATAAATTTAAAGTCGTTCTTGATTCTAAGAAAAGTACTTCTTTAAACGTTGGCAGAGAAATTGAGTATTCAAAACCCGAAGACAATAGTTGTGAATTTTAAATTATCCTTGACATGGCGGGAAAACAGCAAGCGTACTGAAGAAATATTTGATCGTAATAATGATGCATTATAACAAGATGGTATTCTAGATAGGCAATTGGTTATCAAAAAGGACCTTAGAGAATAATAGAAAACGTTTCGTTTTCTAGCCAAGAATTTAGATTCTAATAGAGACAGGAAAACAAATTTTTTAAACAGGACCAGCAACATTTTATATTAATTCAGATTGCTGTTAATCTTTCATAAAGAAGGTCTCAAGCAGAAGTGAAGCAAGTACGATTTAGGGAAACTCAAGTATCGTATTCAAACTTTTAAAAAAGGACCGTTGCCCAAGAAGCAGAATACAGTTGTTGCCATCCTGATATCGGAGACTAGCTAAATAGTGGATTAAAACGACATGGTATCAACGATTACCAATGAAATCGCTCGGGAGCGTCAGAGAATAATAAAACCTCGTGGGATCCAATCATTCCTACCTTATAAAATTATCTAAACAATTAGAACTAAGGCAAGCTTAATATTCTAAGTACCGTAAACGATATACGAATCGCAATTAAGCGTTATCTCTTAGCGTACGAATCGAGAAAAAAATTCCGGAAGGTTTACAGTTTTTCAAGATCCTGGAAACCGAAGAATGATTAACCGTCAAATAGAGAAGAGGACAACAAGGTATTAAAGAAAAATTTACTTATGCTATGCAGAAGCGTGAAGACGGCAACGACTTAGATGATGCATTTCTACTGCGCCGGACTATTAAGATTACTTGAATACGGCCTTACTAATATTAATCCACTTTGGCAAAGCAACATATAGTGTATCCTTTAAGGTTTTTACTTGGATCTTGTTTTGCCGTTTTTAGTCCTCAATATATCAGATTTTCTACAGATAAATTATTCATGAACGTTCAGAATTCGAAAAATTTGAATTCCTGAAATACCGTAAGTCGCTGAAATTCCATTCTTTGAAAATTGATTAAAAAAATTGCATTGACGTTAAATGGACTAAGGTCTGTATTGCAGAGTCGTCAGGATATTAGAGTGCTAAGTACACGGCATTTTATTAGCTCCTGAGAGAAGATGAAAGAGAGTAAGGTAATTACTTTACCCCTCTGCAATTAAAGGGAAGGAAAGTCGTTGCTCCTTGCCTTAATTCGTTATCTGTCTGGCCTATGCCAGTATAGCGTAAACGAGTTTTACTTAGTTAGGTGGTGATTTAAGAAACCCGACCTTACATTCGTATTTGAATTTAGAAAAGAATAGTGCTGGCTTGAGCCGGATTATCTTGCAGGAAAGTATTAGATTTTAAAGACCATTTTTTTGAAGGGTTTTAATTCAAATTCTGATCATAAGAATTTTTCTTGAGTGGAACAGTACCTTCCAATGTTCCAGGTCCGTTATATTCAGGAAAGAATTTTGCAGGCAACTTATAGAGGAAAACAAGGAAAGATTATGATTTTTGTAATTATAGATACCGCACCGACCATGTTATGGTACACAGATACAATTATTAATCGCCAAAACAATGCTGATACTACTTTATTTGCCGTTCGGTTGCTGCGTGGTAACCGATAAAAATCGTGCGATGAAGTTCTCTAAAGAACTAAATAAAAACCAAGAAGCTGAAAAACATGGTTTATGTTAATGAATGGCCGTAGTCACAATTCATGAAATAGTAAAATTAATTTTTAACCCCGGGGGGTATGGTTGACGGTATGAATGGTAGCAGCCAGTAAACAAAAAAATGGTTTAAAAAGAGCTAATTGATTCTACTGTTAGGTACTTAGAACCATATAATTTTATTACCGATTTTTATGAAAATAGGCCTTCTTATCACAGTTACCATACGTGCAGCTTGATAAATTGGCAGTTAAGAGTAATTGAACGGTTATTTATATAGAGATAAAACAATTAGATTTGGTACTTCTTCCTTACTAATGATGAACCTGTTGATTTTGGAGGTTCAAGTGCGTCAAGGGAAATATTAGTTGCCGAATGATTACAAGATTAACTGGGGTTTAGGTATGTGCTTTACTTTTAAAAGTACATATACTTATTAGAAACCAGCTATTATTCAAAACCCCTTAAGGACCTCCACTAAGAATGTATTTTAGAATCGTATAGACATTTTAAGTTAGATCTTATTGATTAAAATGTGCAATGAGAATGCGTTCATCTGTATATGGAAAGAATGTTATCAAAATGATCTTAAAAACTTACGTTTAGACCCTCATTATAAATTCTAAGTGTTACAGTCAATTCCAGTGTGCTTTTCATTTCCAGCCATGGTGTGTGGGAAATGTTATTTTAAAGAATTTTAGTTTAAAAAAAAAAACAAAAAAAAAGGGACCAATGCACCTGTGGTTCTTTATGAAGTTTTGAAGAAAAAAGCAGGCTAATAAGGGCTACTTTACTTAGAATAGCGTAAAATCCTGAAGGAAATGAAGTGCATTGATACTGCATATTTCATCGAACATTGGTCAATGACAGAAACTGCTTACCCCATTGTAGCCAGAGGGGTTAGTGTTCATTTGTGTTTTAAAAAAACCTAGCGGAAGTTTAAAGAAATAATGCTTTAGCAAGTGCAATTCTTAATTCTAGTAATGAGAAGTTTGAGAATAAAAAAATTATTTCTTTTCAAAAGTCTGAGTTTATCTATGCTCTTTTTATGTTGAAATTTCTTAATAGTTATCGAAAGGTTATTTCTAAAGTGTTTAAACGACGTTAGAGTTGCTGGACTATTTTACTGGCTTCACAAGGCTTTTTTGAGCATATAACTTCTCACCAATACCCTTAAAAGATGCACTTAAGATGACATTTTACGGCCGACCAATTTCTTTTTTCATTACATGAAAAAGGAGTATCTGTTTTTGAAAACTCTTTCTATTAAAACTACAAAGAGGTTAAAAAATTAGTTGCTGGCATTTTTAAAAGACGGCACCAATTAATGGATATTGGTGATGTTCTCGCATTTTAATTTTCATTGTCGTTTCCATTTACTTTTTGACGAAAATGGGAAATATTTTTGATGCCTGAAAGTAGTGAGAACAAAAAGCTTGCAAGTTTTTAAGGCAGTAGCATTTTCCCTTTTAAATGGGAATTTGTTTCACAGCGTTTGAGGGCGAAGCTTGTGGGAGATGCTTTTTTTCATATCGATGAGGAAAAGAGCAAAAAATGGCTATTTCATTGAAATAAGCAAAGCTGCTAAACAGCAGCTATGGATAGCGAGTGTGATTTATAAGGTGATTCTTATAAGTTCATTCCTTTAATTCACATAAACAGAATCCGGTATTGATTGATGCGTGTGTGGCCGCGTAAATGGAAGGGTCTATTTTTTAAACACAATAATCAGTCTGTACGACCATGCGCAAACGAAATGTTGACGGAAATAATTGGTAGAGCTACTCAATTATTAACAGGGTCGACAACACTAACAATTGACGAATATGTCATAGAAACCCACGATTCAAAAATATTGAGCCCGATTTCGATAACAAATTAATGGCGATCTTCACCTATGTGGCGAATCAGGTTGCAATAGGTAAATTTCTTCTTCGATGCAGCGTTCGATATAGAGATTGAAAAGTTAGATTAGTATTGATTAATTTGTCATCTCCATCCAAATCAATATCATCAACCAGTGGTTGCATAGGGTAGTTATTACCTATACTGGGGTAATCATCTATAAGAATCTAGTTTATCAGATTTTGAAGTTGTGGGACCGTGATTGCCTCACCAATAAGTGCTCCATTGACTTTCATAGACGCATTAGCCGCGTCATTTCTTTTATTCACTCCTTTTTAAAAATTAATACTCTACTTTGAACCATTCGTTAGTTGGATTAATGGAATAGCTCATAATTTTCTATACCGCAAATAGGTTGTCTTGGCCAATATCTCCTTGAAACTGCCAATAAGGTGGTTCTCTAATAATCGGTTGCCATAAAGGCAATTCATATCTAAAAACCTCTTCATAAGACAGCATAATTCTCAGTTTTTATATTCCCAAATTAGCGCGCCAAATATTCTCTTTACCTTTATAATGAACCGGTCATTCAGTTTTTCATCCAATAGCGTCACTAATAGAAGTTGATCAGGATTTTTCTTGATATTGTTATTTGATAGGCGCGTCTGTAGTTACCTGAATCGTAGATTTACACGATTGAAATAAAAAAAGGATATTGTTTTCATTTTTCCTTTCGACCTTTACATTTTTTGTAAAGATAATTGTCTATTGCTGGTCGCCACCATCATATAAACGGTATGTATTTTTGGCCACTTGCTCTTATCGTTAAATAGAGGGATCTAAAAATGAGGTAGGAGGGCCCAAGAAAAACATGTTACAGTATCGTGGTACCGGTTATATTGGTAATCGTATTTGTTTGAGATAAATGTACACCTTCAAAACCAGAGCCAAAAGTATTTAGCAGTATTAGGCTTGCAGTGTTGAGCTGAAGTTAGAGAGAGGAGGACTTTTCTGCTACAATACTTGTAACATTCATTCTTTACTACTTTTTTTTTTAGCTTCGTATTGGTCAGTAGTATTGTTTCACAACAATCAACATTTAAATATGGTTGTCTTGGAACAGGAAATTTTAATTGAACTTGTTGAAATAAGAAAATGTCACGTGATTACAATACTCTGATACTAGGGTCATAGTCTTACCACAAGAAGAAAACTTAAAGAAAAAATAATGGCTGATAGGGGGACGAAAAAGGTTTCTGAATATTTAAATCTCATGTAAAAAGCAAATAGAATTTTAGTGGGCTGAAATAGTAAACGCATTCCGAAAACTATTTAAAACTTTATTTACTTAAGATGAAAATTCGATATATATTCGATGAATGCACTATAAAAAAGTATTAGAGCCAAATGTTTAATAAACATACGCTTAGGCTATAAGTATGTCATGACTTATATCTACCGCTGGGTAGCATAACTACGAAAAAAAAGCAGAGTGGTTGTCAGTCTTCACAGTTGCACTACATTTTTAAAACATTATCAAGCACTGATATATTTAAATACTATTGGCAACACCTATAAACGTAATATTCAGCAAAATACTGGTGCTTTAATAGACAACTGAATTTAAAGTTACCTTAATTGTTAGGTAAAACTCGAACCTAAATTTAAATGGAACCCATCTTGCCCTAAGTTTGAATTAAAGTTGAGTTAGTATGAATAACCGATGCATTTTCTCTGATGGTCCGGTTATTTAATATAAATACCTATTTAGTTAGGAAGAAGCGAGGCAACGATTTTGAGATTGAAAATACGAAAACATGGTGGTATTAAAGATCACCTTTATTTTCGTATGATTCTAAAAATCTGAATGCGAAGAGATTTTGGAAATGCTGACAACATTTCTTGGTGGTCTGTCGGGTATTACGACGGCCAATAATCCAAATTTTTTGGAATATGCTTTAGTGCTTTTCGCATTAACTCCTCCATTAAGCATTCTAAAGCTTTGGCGTAGTAACGTCGTTCATCTTTACTGAACATACGGTTTATATTTCGGTCATTGTTGGTTTTGCGTCGGAATCAAAAATAAATGAAAAAGAGTTTATAAAATGCTATTAGTTATGATAAGATATCACCAAGGAATTAAACATCTAAATAATTTTCTTGACCTTTACGTAATACAAAAGCCATAAGAAATTAAAATTTGCAGTTATACCATTTGTCTCTGGTTTGATAATATCGATTGCATTGTTCGCAAAACATGTCCTTTTAAAGCTGATGTTTATGAAATCGAAATATTTTTTTCAATTGTTTTTTATTGTGGTACTGTCTAAGGGTAAGCACAAGCATTTAACAGTAACATTCTCATACGATCTATAAACGAATTTCCTTTTTGGAAAAGCTATCGGGCGCAGAAGTGAATCTATTGAGGTAGTTTTTTTTACAGAACGGTTAAGCTTCTTGCTCGCGCCATGAATTGAGTGGATCTGTTAGAAGATAATAAACTTTCAACGAATGTATTTAGCACCTTAAGCAGTTTTTGGATTAGGCGATTGTTATTCAAATAAAACACTTCAGTTATTGATAGATGTTTAAATCCGATGCGTATAAAAACACTTGATGTAATTGATTTTTAAAAGCGTATCCAATGCATTACTGCTAATACCGATATTGAAAATTGTAATTTCTGGTAACAGGACCAAAGATTATTGAGATATATTATCCAGTGTGATTGCTTTTGATTACTCAAAGTTTAGAGCCATATATACAGATACTGCTACCTTAAATAAGAAGCTATGTTAGCCTAGTTTTTAGATTTCCTCTGAATGGCAATGGAAAAGGAAGTTAAACAGCTACAGATTAAACGCTGCTTGTTCATACCAATTGCCAAAGCACATGGGTTTAATAAACCCATTCCGGTTTTGGGGCGACTTCCAGATTCTAACAATTGCTTGGAAGCTTTTGCCGATATGGCGTAGATTTTATTAATACGAATGCTAGCGGAATGGTATATGTATGTGAAACACCTTAAAAAGAAAGGGTAGTGCGAAATACGGTTTTTTCTGAGGTTATCATCCAACTTTGATCGGACAAAGCAAGAAGCGGAACCTAAGAATATTATCTTATGATTGGTTGAGTGTGGCAACGGAACTACTCAGATTTCAGCAGCCACGGTGGCGAAGAATGGAAGACTATCCTTTGAACACTAAAAAGCATCGGTTTTATTAAAACCAAATCTTGCCGAGGATTTTTACTTACTGATTTGCGGGAGCAGGCAGCGGCAATCGCTTTCTGGTGAAAAAAAACCAACAATAGAGCAATTCCGTACTAATTGCCAATGGCAAGTCGATTCCGGATATCACAGAATTTTAACTCAAAAAAGATTTATTACGGGGTCATCACTACAGATGAAAATTACAGAAGCTTCACCTTTTCATTTTTGCGCACAGAACAGGACCGTGCAATGGCAGAAGAAAATTGCATCTGACTAAATACTTCACAATTAAATTTATTCATATCCAAACGACATCTGCCGTTAATGGAATGATGCGGCGGTTCATTGAAAAGTGATGTAAAACCATTGCATAAGTTAAGGGAAGAAAAAGTAGGGTGCATGGTTGCATACTACCAAAGAAGAAGCTTTGGAATTCTTATGTGAAAAATTGGCGCTAAGCACCAAAAACGGATTGTCATTCCTTCAGAATAAGGAAAGATGCCTTTTATCTAATGACCGAAGCTGCAAAATTGATGTACGGCCATGCAAATGATTATTATAAGGTGTCATACCGGAAAGTATCTCTTTGACAACAGCAATTACAGAAGCTTGAAATTTTGCCAGGATGCCGATTAAAATACCTTGGTCATTATCACTGCCGATCACGAAACTGGTGGGTTTAACGATCCTCAAGGTACTATGGCCAAACATGAAATTGAAGCGATTTACGACGCATGCCCATTACAGGACGTACTATGGTTCCTATTTTTTGCTACGGCTAGTGTCTTCAAGAATTTTCAAGGCGTTATGTGAAAACAATGAAGTCTTTCATAAAATTAGTAAGGTATTGGGGCTTTAATAAACTCACTTTTACTTTTTACACTTGTTTACTATTACCACTATTAATGGTGGAAGCTTTACCAATAATTTGGCAGCATTTTCAAAAGTAATTTGAACGGTGAAAGGCAGTATATTTCTAAGGTCGATTTAAAATAACAGCATTGTAAATTTCTTGAAACAAAAATCTATATAACCTTGGGTTTAACTTTCTCAGATTGATATCACAAAATTATACTATAGACTTTCTATTTGATTTAAAAAGGGTTGGTACGATTCAATTTTATATTAAACCCCATTTCTTGGCGTAAATACACGTTATTCTTAAGGGAATTTAAAGTTCAACGATGTTAATGAAAAGGGTCTGTTTTGGCTGAATCTTCAATTTTGGCTCGAACGTGAACTTTATGTTGCCAAGGACTAAAAAGTAGCCTAGGTATGTTGTTTAGTTCACCCTCTGGAGTAAGAGTCTTATCGCTTATACCGTGTTCCGTAGCCTTTTACCGTATCAATAAAAAAGTTTTGTTGGTAGGTGCTGATCTTACGAGTCCGGAAATTCATACTTATTTCTCGATGGGTGTAAATAAAAAGGCTTAACCGATTATTTGCAGCATCCGAGTCTTACATTGCAAGAATACGTCTATGCTGGTTTCAAGGATAGGAAAAATACCATATATGTCTAATAGTGGTTCAATAACCAAAATGCGCGCAATTACTTTCTAGTGGTGCATTTTGAACATTTTATTCTATGCAAGCAAAAGGTTTTACGATATCATTGTGTCGATACGGCACCGGACCATGCCAGACGTACTTGTTAGATTGCTGATTATTGCGATGTTACCTTATTTGTGGGCAAGAGCGGGGACGTTACGAATAAAGCGGTAGCAACAGAGCGCGACTGAGCTTAATCGTGAGTAAATGATTAAGAATATGGCATTGTGCTGAACGCATACGCAGATGGGCTCGAAAGATTAATATTCGACGCGTTTATAAAGCAATGTAGAAAGCTCGTAGAGATAACATACAATAGGGCTTCCAAAGAAATTGTTGAGGCCCTTAATTTTCGTTAGTAGTAAAGTTGATTGATTTCAAACTTCATTTTTGAAAAGTTTCATTCTTAAATTCTCGTTTCGTAACTTGAAAATGGTTGTCGACTTATTATTTTTAACATCAGAAAGGTGAAATTTCCTATAACCAAAAACTTCCTACTTATTACTTGACGTATAGTGTATCGTTAGAATGGAGTGATTGGATGAACTACAACTTTTGAAACTAAAATTACACGAGAACCTATGAAGACCACTTTTTTATTTCAATTGCTACAGTGTTGTCACATCCATGACCATGATAGGCGCAACAAAGACCAACCCGATGTGTGTTTAATTACATTAGATGGGGTTCGTTGCGCAAGATGTTTTACAGGAATCGACCACCACTTTATTGAACAGTCGTATACCCATGTATAAACAGCATTGTCTTGAAAGTTTGTTGTAGTCTATAGAAGAAAATAGAACTTGGTTAATGCCTTTCTTTTGGAATACGATAGCTAACAAGGGCCCTTGCATGGTACAGAAATAAAGTAGCAAAGGTGAGCCTCCCAATAAAAATGCTATTTTCATACCAGGTATAACGAGATTTTTTTAACGGGTTGGCGATGTATGCAGACCATTGATAGAATGATAAAAATATATACAAGAATGTAACCCTATTAGAACGGGCGAACTTCTATGAGGCCTATAAGGTAAAGTTGCAGGGTTTGGTAGTTGGGACGTTTTCCGATTTATTATCAATGATAAGAGAAAGTGGCCTGTTGCCTGTAAATGCAGGTATATGATGCTATTGAAATTAACCCGTCGAGAACAATTTTTAAAATGAAATCAACGCCAAACACCCTTTATTTGGGGGAGCGTGCGATTAGATGTTTTTAACACATTCGTATTGCAAAAGAATACCTAAAAACGAAACATCCGAAAGTGTCGATATTTCTTTGGAGACAGATGATTTCGCTCATTCGACGGCATTTTGATTTTTACATGGAAATATTACTACTACAGATGGCTGATTGCCGAATTTGTGGAGATTATGTGCAATCGGATTTCTTGTATAAAGACAACCCTATGTTGTTATTACTACGGATCATGCAGAGGAGTGTATAAAGAAGGTTTCTAAATGGACCAGTCATGTGCAGATGTTGTAGGGGCAGGGAACATACGTTCGGGTTGCAATTTTAGGTCCTGATGAGACCGCTTCAGGGAGAAAGCAAGTAACGAGCACTATTACCCCAACAAATTGCACCCGTATTAAGACCTTGAACATGAAATAGATAGGCTAATAAAATGCCGGCAAATTCATCGATTTTAAGAGGCCTTTGATGTTGTCTTAAACTATTAGGCTGTTTTCGGGTATTTCTTTATCGCTAGTTTATAGTTTATGAATTCATTGGATAATTATTTTATAAAAGTATTACACATTTAAAATGTTGGTACTTGGTATAGCTGTTATGGTTTTGTTGCGTTGTTTTAAATTGATTGCATAGATTATGATTCTTTCCATCTTAGAGGATTTAATTATTTATATAAAAATAAACTACTGCGCACTTCTTTTATTAGACAGTTTTCAGTCTATGTGATTATAGCGGTAGTTCGTAATTAAAGATAATCCTGAAATCTGTATTACTAAGGCGCGGTATTAAAAAACGATCTTATCTATTCAACTTGGTGTGTTTATTTCGATTAAACTTCTTGTTTGAGTTGAAAATTAAGGTCTTTAGGGCTTGCTATAGTGTCTGATTTTCGTGTAAATATATTTTTTTGTATGTACTGAATTTATTTACCATTGCCGCAAAGGTTTAAATACACTAATTTATGTTTGCTTACCCGTGTTTGATGAAAAATTGAATTTTTAGTACAGATAAATTTAATCCCCCACTATGAGAGTAAAACTATTTGCATAATTGATGTGATTCCTATTTGTGTCTATGGGACTAAGATTCACTTGGATCATAATAATTATTTTTAAACTTTGGTTCAAATATATTTTGGTTACGAAGATGGCTATGTAGGCATTGGGTAAACCTTACTGCCTTAGTGATTTCTGGAAAAAAAACCTTACCAGATGTTCATTTTATTTTAGATTTAATATGCGGTTTAATGATGGTGGGAATTTAGATGAATTGTGGAAGTGCCATTAGAAATTAAACCGCAAATTTTCTATAGTTAGTTCACCACTTTGAATTAAGTCAAATCAAATAAAGGAAATAGCTTATGGGTTATTGCAGTGATTATATTTCAAACCATTGCTATGGGGGTCCTGATCTTGCTGATTTATTTGAAGTGTAAGACTGTGAGTATTTAATGAATGGAACAAGCTAATGGGAAATAATCTTTTATATCTACTATCAAGTTTCGATTAAAGGTTCCTGTAGTTGGTAAGGTAGTACCTAAGCTATTAACAAATAGATTCAATCAAGTAAAACTGCCGCTTTCAATTTTCCAAATCATAAACATATCGGTGTTTTATAAATTTTAGATCCAGATATTTACTCGAATACATTAAAGGCAGAGGGGTCTAGTACCTTTTATTTGGCATCACCTATTAATTTGGTTTTGTGAGAGGTAAAATTTTTTCACCCGAATAGGTTGACTTTTAACTACAGTTATTTTTTAGTAGGTTTCTAAAAATCGGTTATCTGGTTTGAACGTAAAACCATTTAGAATTCTATGCTACTCCAGCTACAATGGTTAGGGGTATAATTGCCATATTCAAACTATTGTTGCTTTGGCCGATGATTTTTGTTCCCGACTTATCTAAACCAGTTAAATAGAAAAACTTTTTTAAACTTCTTAAGTCGTTGAGCTTGTTCAGGTTTTCTTCTTTAAATGTTGGTGTTGGCTAAAGGTTAATGGGGTAAGATGCTCGAGCATTTTTTAAACGTTTCTATTTGACTTTCCATAATCGTTGAGTATTATCTAATTTTAGAATCGTAAGATGAGGTAACTTTGCGAGTTGTAGAAAATAGCATCCGTTATTTGAGTTGCCCCAAGGTCGCAGTTACTGGCTATTTGGGATGCTTAAGCATTTTAGGCAATTGAAAATCACTATCACTAAAACTTTTTTAAATTAAGTGCGGAGACTTTTAAATAGTGGGTTTTCACTTTCTTTGTATTTAAATGAGTCGCTATTTTGTTATCTTAGTATACTATCTTGAGATGCGCAGGCAATTGCTTAATGCTGCGATAATATCTGTTTGCTATGATTGTTTGGAAAGGAAAGATGAAAGAGTGATTTTTCTAATCCTAGTTCTCCTATAGTTTTATCAAGTACGAAATACCATTCTCGAATCCAACCCAATATAGATTATAATAGCTTCTTTGTAGGGTTGTTTTTTTCATCTGGCGGCATCATGGTTGTCGTCATCTTCGGTAATTTCATCGGAATAATAATCGCTCTTATCTGCATGGCTATTATACCACGGGACCATTTTCACCCCGCTTTCTAAGATACCTTGTTTTGTGTTTAAAGTAGTTCTCTTTTGCTTTTTTTAGCATTGTGACAAGCTTACGCATTATTATTGGAGTATGGGCTTTGAATAACAGCAATTCATTTCACAAAATGGCAGCTTCCGCAATTCTCCACGGTTAATGCCACTATTTTCTTTTCGCTGTCTCAAAAAACATTTCGCTATTCCAAGGGCAGATTTAGTTGATTGGAGTAGGCTTATCAAAATTAATCTTCTCCATTGCGAATATTTACCGCCTTGAGTGCCCGGTAAAGGAAATCAGGATTAAAATGAAGCACAGGATATAAAAACCCACTGGAATCTTTGTTAAAAAAGGCAAACATGGATTATTCTATTAGCTTCCGCCCACATTAGAAATGAAAAATCGCCGCATAGTTCAATACCAGACATAAAGATGAACTTATTTACAGATCGAAAAGACATAAACATTCCTCTAAAATAGATGTAAATATCCCTGTGGTACAAGCTAAAAACAGGCGAACAATATATCCTGTCCATAAGACAATAAAGATATTTCACGTGGTCCTAAATCCCCTTTTGTTTTCCTATTCATCAGAACGTCAACAGTAAATCCGAACAGATAATAAAGCCCAATAGGGCAAGTGGAACCACTAAGCGCGGGAAAGTTTATCCAAAAAAGTTGTTTCTTTTAAAAAAACACTCCAGCTAGTGGCAAAGGCGGTTACTTTCGATATTACATTCGTTCTTTGATTTAACCTTCACTTATTAGTTAGGAGGTTTCGGGCCTTCTGCCATTGATTCCGCTACCGGTTTTGCTCTGGTATAAGGTAAAGTTAGGGCAATATAAATCAGCGGTCCGAAAATTTCAGTTAGTGAGACGTAATATTATTTTTTGGGTTTCCCAGTTTTTTTCGCCCTTGATTACTTTTTTTTCCAGATATCTCAGATGGTTCTATTCAGAAACGGGGCCCTTTTTTCCATTACGGGCCGCTTCTTGGGGTCGTTTTTTTACTTTTGGTGAGGCTTCTGCACTTGTCCCCCCAACACAGTTTGGCATTTTGTTATTTAAGAATCTCTCTTTCATGAACCATGCAAATATACAAGTTGTTGTA
>Ga0163217_1038893_pt1 | contig 15950 bp, 24 predicted proteins | sample SynspAceP_FD_185933 | JGI IMG/M metagenome (GOLD analysis project Ga0163217, IMG submission 185933) | Saline lake microbial communities from Ace Lake in Antarctica - Synechococcus sp. Ace-P (PacBio error correction) | ecosystem: Environmental > Aquatic > Non-marine Saline and Alkaline > Saline ... | reverse complement strand
ACCCGGGGCAGGGGCTATAAATCGCCTTGTCCTTTCAAGGATAACTCCATGCACGTAATTTACAATTGTAGTGCTTGTCGTGCGTTTTGATTGTGGTCGTGGGTTGGCTACAGCATTTTCTAGATGCGACGGGGATCGGGATGGAAACATTCCGCGGCAAGAACTAAAGAAACGCCTGAAAAGGCAAAAGAACCGAGGACGACATATCGGAATTGAACATTACCTGACGGTTAGCGGCGGACGCGTGTTCGTCATTGGCATTTTCGGGCTTATTCCTGAAACCGCCAAGAACATCATCAGTTCATGGTGATGTCGATCGAGCTGATGCTCTTGGCGGAGTGAACATCAAACTTTGTCGCTTTCTCTTACTATTTCGGGTGATCTTGTGGGGCAGGTGTCACCACTGTTCGTGCCTGGACCGTCGCCCGCTGGCCGAAAGCTGCATTCGGCTGGCCATTCTGGCTGCTTTCTCCGCATCGGGGGTACGATCGCGGGTCGAAGATGTCAACGTGATGAAGGGCTAGAATCATGGGAAACGTCATTCTTTTTTCGCACCACTCGTGCGGTGCATTGATCTGTTGTTTCCGGCCTGGAAGCTGATATTGGTGAGAAAGCCGGTCAGTATGTGGCAACGGTGTCTGCTGTTCCTTGCGCCACGCTAAGCGCGATCGGTCTTTTCTATGTTTGACGGCCGCGAATACCCAGCACATCCAGGATTCTTGCGCTGGATCGAAAGCGGCAGGCCTGCTCGACCGACTGGGGCGATCCGTTGGAACCGGTTGACCGCGATCATGTTGATCGTCAATCACCACGGTCTCCAGCTCGTGCAACCTTTATTCCTTTGGCTACATGGCCACGACGAGAATTTCTCTATGCGAAACCTTACCGTGCCCGCTTCTTCGCCTACTGTCATTCTTTACCCTTTCGCGATGCTGATGCTCGTTAAACAATTCGGACAATTCTTGGTTCAAATGTTCTTTTGGCTGGGAAGGCGTGGGCGTTCGCGTCTTATCTGCTGATCGGCTTTTACTATAAAAAAGCCATCTGCGAATGCTGGCCGGCGAATCAAAGCTTTCGTGGTGAACCGCCGTGGGCGACTTTGGCTTTCTGCTGGGGATCATGGCGCTGTTCTACCTCACGGATCTTCAATCCAAGTTTCCGATGATGTGTCCTTTGCCGGGACGCCTGATCTGGCCGAAACCACTTTGGGCTTTCTCTGGTCCGAATGGAACGCCGCGAACCTTTGATGCGATCCTTGCTGTTATCGGCGCGATGGGTAAATCGGCGGGCAGCTGTTTCCTGCACCACTTGGTTGCCCGACGCGATGGAGGCCCGGACACCCGTGTCGGCGTGCTTATCCCACGCGGCGACGATGGTAAACAGCAGGGGTCTCCCCCCCCTCCTTTAATCTGCCGGCATGTCGCATTGATGGAGGTCGCGCTGAGGCGATGATGTTTCGTTACCTTCGTGGGGGCCAACCAACCAGCATTCCGTGGCAGCGGACAATCGGTCTGGTTCAGAACGATATTAAAACGCGTGATCGGCCTATTTCGACCATGTCGCAGCTTGGCTATATGTCGTGCGCCGGCTTTGGGCGTCGGTATGTATTCCGCCGCGATGTTCCACCTGTTCACGCACGCGTCTTTAAGCAATGTTGTTTCCTCGGTGCAAGGGTCCGGTGATCCCACGCGATGCTCACGAAAACAGGACATGCGCAACTATGGCGCACTGCGTAAGAAATTCCTTATACCTTCTGGGCGATGATGATTGGTACGTCTGGCGATCACGGTGTCGGTATTCCGCTGACACCAAACTTCGCGTTTCGCGGGCTTCCTCTCCAAGGATGCGGTTATCGAAAGCGTTGGGTGCCCCGGGTCCATGTACGGGCTTTCTGGATCTGGTGGATTCGCTGCTGCGATGACAAGCTTCTACAGCTGGCGCCTGATGGTTTCACTGACCTTTCTTTCGGCAAGGCCGCGGCGATAAGCTACCCATGATCACGCGGCATGAAAGCCCGATGGTTATGCTGGTACCGCTTGGCAGTCCTTTAGCATTGTGCGATTCTTTGCCGGTATGGTTGTTGGTACAACAGCTCTTATGGTCACGCCGAGGATGAGGAAAGTTTCTACGGTTATTCCCGATGCCTCGAAATCGCGGCCGGTGGTTGAAACCCATGTCGAAGGGGCCGAAGGACGGACCACGCGATGCTGGCGATCAGCTGCGGCGATCACGGTGAAGACGCAGGCGCATCACGCGTTCCAGCTTTTTGCGGGCAGCACCGGGGGCGAGGGGCGTGTACATCGCGCCAGCCAATCACGTTTACTGGATGGACGCCCCACGCCGCACCGGCATGGCGTCAAGGTCAGCCGTTCATCGGCGATTGGTCTTTGGCCTCGTCATGGCGCTTGTGGTTCTTACATCTGCGAAACCCGAGCCTTGCCGGCCCGTCTGGCAGCCAACCAAACGCCCGCTGTACCTGTTCTTCCTGAACAAATGGTATTTCGACGCAGGCTGTTAACGTCATCTTTGGTTCAAACCCGCGATTGGCCATCGGCCGTCTTCTGAAGCGCGGGGACGGTTTATGTGGATCGACGCACGCTGAAACGGTGTCGCCCTATGGGATTTTTTCATCCCGTTCCTCACCCGTTCTGGAGGCGCGCGCAGTCCGGCTATATCTTTACCTACGCCTTCGCCATTGGTGATCGGCATCGCGGTCTTTGTGACCTGGATGACGATGAGGCGTGGGGGGGGCACACTAATGGGATCATCACTTGCCTTTCCATCATTACCTTCATGCCCCAGCTTTTGCGGCGCTTATTCTGGCTGTGTTCCTGCGTGGCCGAAGACGCCGCGGCGGGCGCAATGCAAAATGGCTGGCAACTTGATTCACCCAACAGTCACGTTCCCTGATCTTCGCTGTTCATTTTCTGTTTCGACTTTACCCGTCCAAACACCGGCTTTCCAGTTGCGTCGACGAGGCACAGTGGTTGGATGGGTTTCTTCAGTTCCCGTCTTGGGCGTACGGCATTTTTTCGATCCTGTTTGTTGATGCTGACCACGTTTTATGATGGCGCTGGTGATCGCTGCCAGCTGAGAACGTAGAGACGGCGGAGTCAAGGCAATACATGATCGCCTTCCTGGGCTCGAGACCCGCTTGAATGCTGGGCGGTGTTTCATGGCGCTGGATCTTCGTGGCTCTTTTACCTGTTCTTTCGAAGCAGGTCCTTGTATCCCGATGTTCCTGATTATTGGCATCTGGGGCGCGGGCGAAACCGTATTTACGGCATCGTTTCAAGTTTCTTCCTCTACACCTTCCTCGTGGTCGGTCCCTGTGGCTGGGATGGTTGGCGATGGTGATGATGTTATGCGGATGCGGGCACGATTGCATCGGAGGCTGCGGAAGTCAGTCTTCTGACGCATACCTTTGCATTCCGACACCTTCTCGGATTTGCGGGTTCACTGTTTGGTCGGGCGGTTTGCAGACCATGATGTTCTTGCGTTCTTTGCCAGCTCTGGGTCAAAATGCCATGTGGCCGGTCCAACGTGGTTGCCCGCATTGCGCACGTCCAGGCACCGACGGTCAGGGTCTGTCGTGCGTGCGGCAGATCTTGCTCAAGATGGGTGGCTACGGCTTCTTGCGGTTCTCCGCGTACCGATGTTCCCTGTGGGCTCTGACGTGTTGGCACCGCTGGTGCTGTGGATGTGGCGAAGGGGGGGGGGGGGGGGCGGGGGGGGGGGTTCGATTGTTCTATACCTCGCTCGCTGGCACTGGTGCAGCAGGAATGAAAAAGCTGATCGCCATCGTCGGTGGCGCCACTGGGCTTTGTGACGATGGGGATCTTTACCTTTAACAGCAGGGGCTGGACGGGGGCGATCTTCAGATGATCAAGCCACGGGCTTATCTCTGGCCGCGCTGTTCCTGTGCGTTGGTGTTATCTATGACCGGATGACACCTGCGAGATTGACCGCCTATGGCGGTCGGTGAACCGGATGCCCGCCTATGCGCTGGATGTTCCATGTTTCTTCACCATGGCAAAATGTCGCCTGCGGGCCACATCGGGTTTTTGTCGGGAATTTCCTGACGATCATTGGGCGCGTTCCAGGTTGAACACTTGCGGTCGGCAGCGGTTTGCTTTGCATCGGTGTTTATCTTTTCGGCGGTTACGCCTGTGGCTGTATCGTCCGCGTTGGTTGATGGGCGGAACCTGATCAAGGAAAGCCTGCGCACGATCACGATATGCGGCCGCGTGAACGCTGGATTCTTTGCACCCTTGGTTGCGATGACCTTTCTGTTGGGTGGTCTTACCCGGCGCTGGTGACTCGATATAATCGGGGCCTCGGTCGCCGCCTTGTTGAAGCTATGATACGGCTGGAGGCGGCAGGTGCCGCTGTCCAGACGGCCTCAGAAATAAAGGAACCGCGCGTGTTTCCGCTGATCTGAATTTTGTCATCCTCCCGAAATCCGCTGCGCGCTTTTTGCGATCCTTGCACTGCTCGGGCGCACGGTTTACACCAACAAGGGACGCGCTGCAGGCGTTCATGCGTCTGGCCACGGGCTATCGTAATGGGCATTGCTGGCTCTGGGATCGCGTTATGACAGCGGTTTGGCACAACGCGCATCGCGTTTATACGGTCTGTCATCGAAGACAGCTTTGCCCGTTTTGCAAAGTCACCATGCTGGCTGAGCGCGGCGGCGGTGCTGGCCATGTCGAAGCCTATATGAAAAGCGCGGGCTTGGCTGCGTTTTGAGTATCCGGTTCTTATCGCACTGAGCGTTGTCGGCTGCATGATGATTGGTCAGCGCGGGCGATCTTGATGACGTGTACATGGGACCTCGAGCTGCAATCGCGGCACTGGTTACGTCGTTTGCGTCCCTTACGCCGCGATAGCGTGAAGCCTACCGAAAGCGAGGGCTGAAGTAATTTTCGTTCGGGATGCCACTGTCATCCGGTCTGCTGCTCTATGCGGTATAAACGCTGGTCTTATTTTGGGTTTATGCCGGGCAACTACCCAATTTCGCGGGCGTGATGAGCCTGGCGAGCGAAGGCCCTGACCTCGCTTGGCCTGCTGTTCGTATCGTCTTTGTCGTTGTCTGGGCTGGCATTCAAAGTGTCCGCTGTTGGCCCTTCCACATTGTGGCGCCTGACGGTCTACGAGGGCCGCGCCGGACGCCGGTCACGCCTTTTTTTGCCACAGCCCCAAGGTTGCCGCGATGGCGCTGTTTGCCCCGCGTGTTGCATGATGCCTTTTGGCAATGCTGCGCCGATTGCAGCCAGATCATTCGCGCGCTGTCGGTGCGTCCATGTTCCTTGGTTTCGCGATTGCTGCAATTGGTCAGACCCAACAATCAAACGTTGATGGCCTATTTCTCGATGCCCACATGGGCTATGCGTTGATCGGGCTTTGCGGCTGGGGCACAGAGCTGGGTGTCAAATCCATGCTGGTCTTATCTGGCGATCTACGTGACCAAATGAACATCGGACCTTTTGCCTTCATCCTCGGATGGGAGAAAGATGGCCAGCCGGTCACAGACATCACTGCGCTGAACATGTATTCCAAGCGCGCACCGGGTAAGGCGCTGGCGATGCTTGGTGCTGCTGTTCTCGCTCGCTTGGTGTGCCGCCGATGCTTGGGGTCTGTTGCCAAAACTGGGCGAGTGTTGGCAAGCGGGCGTCGACGCGGGCTGATCTGGCTGGTCGTGGCCAGTTGCTGTCGCCTTCAGCCATCGGGGCCTACTATTACCTGCGCATTGTCTGATGTTATTTCGGGGCCGAAGGGGATGACCGTCTGACGAGGGTAAAAGAGGCCTGCTGTCGGAGTTGTGTTTGCCGCTTGCCGTGATAATGGTGGTTGGCATTTGGTTAATCTGTTCGGGCGTCGAAAACTGCTGCGATCTCTGCGGCGGCGACGCTGTCAATTGATCCTAGCGGTTGGCACCCCTGGGCAACACGGCTCCGGCATGAATCCAACAGGGGCCAAGGCGCCAACAGCGGCTGTGGCCCGACGGCTATGGGGCGGCAGCGTTTTCGATAGCGTCGATTCCCAACACTAGCGAAGACGGGCGGCAGTCCTCGCAGCTTGCCGGTGCGACATGGATCCTGGCGCAAGAACAGACTGCCGCACGTGGGCCGGCGCGGACGGTCCTGGGCAACGCCCCGGGGAAATTCGCCGCAACCTTGATGATGGGCGTCGTACGAGGCACCTTCGACTGCTGGCGCTGCGCAGCTTGTCGCGGTCCTTGCACTGCGCCGTGGCGTTGTGGCGACCACGCGCGAAGGGGCGCGTTTACCTGAAATGGCCAACGACGTGCTGCTGAACGGCGGCAAAGTTCGCTGGAATTCTGCTTGAAAGCATCGCGATTTTTCTGGCCATCGGGATTCGGGTCAACCTCCGCCATGCGCCGGGTGCGATCAGGTGAACCGGGGGCCTTTGCCGCCCTGTGTCGGTGTGTGGCAGAGACGGGCAAGGTCGTTACCGGCCGGAGGTTTTTCTTGATTTGCCTTGGCCGACGGAATACCCTGCTGGAAACACAGTTCCAGACCCTATGGTTTTTGCGCCGATCCGTGCTGCGGTGGCTGTCCCATTGCCGCGCGGTTGCGGGCGAGGAGATCGTCGCACGCGCACCATGAGGGATGAAAACCCGTGTGTATTTCGAGGAACTGTGATGCGCCAAGGCAACCTGATCCTGCGCACCCATAAGGGCCGCGTTGCCCATCACAGCGGCGGATGTATTTTTCTAAACGCCGAGCGAAGGGATGTGCCATTTGCATTGGCGATTGACTGCGAAATACCAATACAGTTCTTTCAATCTGGACGGAACGCGGGTTTATTGCGGACCTGGCGCCACATCAAACCGAATGGCCAGCGACGGTCTGACCAATATTACGTCTGCGCTCCAGCACCTGATGAAGTTTTCAGGGCGTAAAGGCCGATATCACGGGATGTGAATCATCAGCTCGACAGTGCCGGCGGGTGGTGTTCAATCTGCGTTGTGCTGGCGGATCGATTTTATAACACACGCCGATTGTGGTGGGTAAACCCGATTGCCGATTGCCCGTTGATGTTCGGTAGACGTGGCACAGGCCGTGGGGCCGACCGTTCTGTTAACACAGTTGCCGGGCATGATCTGGTTCGTGGGACTTGATTGTTGTCGATTTCGGCACCGCGACGACCTTTGACGTGGTAGACAGCGACGGGCCTAATATCGGGTGTGATCGCTCCCCGGCGTATACCTGAGCCTCGGAGGCATTGGCAATAAGCCGCAGCCGCCTTACACTCATGTGACATCTCTAAACACAGGCGGATCGTACAAATACCGTCTCTTGCATACAATCGGGGCATTTTTTGGGGTTTGGGGTCTATGTCGGGCCTCCGTCGTGAGATATTGTGCCCAAATAAAGGCTGAACGCGGCCGCGAGATGCGCGTGATGCGACAGCGGCTGGCCCCGCTGTTTCTAACAGACAGTTCGATCTGTTTGATTGCATACCAGATGGTTTGACGATTGCACGGCTGACCGTGATTTATAACTATAACAAGGATAACCGCTTAGTCATCTATGAGCAGCGAAAGATGATCTATCTTTGCCCCTCGGTGGGGGCAGGTGAAATTGGCATGAAGCCTATGTGTTGCGATACGGGGAAACCCGGCAAGGAGCGGCTATTTAGTTGTCGACCTCGGCGTTGCTTTCCCCACATGGGACACAAGCCCCGGCGTGGATCTGATCATCCCGATATTCGCCTGGCTTGAACAATCGCCGCGACCAGATCGAGGCGATAATTTATCACCCACGCCCCACGAAGACCACGTCGGTGCCGTGGCCCATACCTATGACCGTCTGCGCGCCCCCATATCTATACGCGGCAAGTTCACCGCGGAAAACATTGCCAAGCGCCAAGATGGACGAAGTACGGCCATCCCGAAGACGCGGTGGACCACCGTGGCCCGTGGCGCAGCAGACCACGGTCGGGCCGTTCCGGTCGGCTTCCTGCCCATGTGCCACTCAATATACCCTTGAATCGTCGTCCTTGGTGATCGACTGGCGGGCTATCGCCTGAATCCACTCGGGTGACTTCAAGATCGACATGACACCGGGCGTCGGTGAGGCCTATGACCCCGAACTTTGGGCCGGATGTGTCCAAGGGACGGCGTCAAAGCGTTTGATCATGTGACAGTACAAGTGTTCTCGCAGAACGCCGGGCGGTCTGAGGCCACCGTCGGGCCGGAGATCGAAAAGCTTCTGGGTACCGCACAGGGTATGGTTTGTCGCGCGACCCTTTGCCTCGAACGTCGCGCGTGTGAAGAACCTTGGCCGATGCTGGCGAACGGGCAGGGCGTTCCGTCGTTCTGCTGGGTCGTGCGATGAAACGCAGAGTCGGAAGCCTCGCTTAAACGGGCGTATGAAGCGACTTCCCACCGGTCGTGAGCCCGGAAGGAGGCCCGCGGCATCCCGCGTTGAAAAAACCTGATGCTGTTGGTGACTCGGTTTCGCAAGGCGAACGCCGTGCGGCGGTACGGCGCAGCTGGCGCGTGGCAATACATGGGGCTGTGAGATGAAAGAAGGGGACCATGTTCCTGTTTTCTGATTCTCCTCCAAAAACCATCCCGGGCAATGAACGTGGCGTGATCAAGGTCATCAACGCGTTTTCTGAAATGGGCGGTTGATATCGTCGATGGACAGTTTTCGGGTCTGTACCACGTGTCGGGCCACCGCCAACCGTCTGATCTGGAAACGCTGCATGATGGGGTAAAAACCTCAGGATCCTGTCCCGATGCACGGCGAACACCGCCACCTGCGCGAACATAACCAAAATCGCAACGCCAAGGGGAATGAAGTGCGGTGTTCTGGCCTGTGAACGGCATGATGATCGACCTATCGGGCAACGAGCGAAGGTTGTTGAATATGTCGGACAGCGGGGCGCACCTATCTGGAGCGGTCGACGCAAATTGGCGCGATGCGGGACGCGTTGTTACGCGACCGTATTTCGCAATGGCGCTGAACGGCCACGTCACCGTGACTGTTGATCATGGGACGAAAACGACGAAGGCTTTGGGGCGGACCCTTGAGGTCGACGCTATGGGCTTGCCAAGAGCAGGGCAGGTCCAAGACGTCGCTCGTCGAAGTGCTTGAGGCCGATTTGCGCAAGTTACCTTTGGCCGCGGGCCAATGCCAAAGACACTGCGCGACGACGACAAGCTGCACTACGACTGAAGCCACTGTGCGTCAGTCGGCTAATGATTGAAATCGGCTTAAAACGCCCGAAGTCACCATCTTGTCAGCCGTCTAAGCTAAGGCATCGACACACTAAATCGAAACGGCCGCGCAGGCCACTGCGCGGCGTTTTTGCGTTTGCTATGGAAGACTGATGGGGGGGACAACGCGGGCAGGGTAACTGCGCAAAAGGAAAAAGGCGCAGAGGGAATTTGCTCTGCGCCTTTTTATTAGAGGTCAGCGGAAGCGTAAAAGGGTTTTCGCACGGCGCTCGCAAGCTCAGGCCCGATGAACTCGGGGCGTGTGATCGCCTTAGACGACGACCACGGTTGTCAGTTGCGGTTGTTTCTGCTGGCGGCTGTTGTCATTGCGGGTTGTTAATCCCCCCGCCCGCCCAACCGGGGGCTCCGACGGTTTTGGTCGACTTGTCGTCTCCTTGCGTTGGCGTCCAACCTTTTGCGGAGCGCCTTTTTTCGGTGCTGCCCTGCGCAGGTTTTCCTCGGATTTGTTCGCTTGCGGCTGGGCCGCTTGGCTTGGGCTCCAGGCTTTCGGAGCGTCAGCCTTTGGGCTTGCTGGCTCTTGCGCTGTATCCGTCTGCGCACCGTATCTGCCTGTGGCGTATCTGCCTGTGCGCGGTCACTGTCTGATCGGCGTCAGTCTTAGCCGCTTCAGGCTTTCTTGCGGCTGCGCGAACGGGTCGCTTGGGTTTAACGCGGAGGTCCAGCGTCGCGTTGAAGCAGCAGGGACAATTCGGTTGTTGTCTTGCGTCTGTCTGGACGTCAGCTTTGACTTCTTGTCCACCCAACGGGGTTTTCCAGGTCGCGGAATCTCGCGCTTGTACAGACGTTTCCACGTCTTCGAGGTTCTTGTTCATCACGTTGGTACGGCAGATCATTGATCGCCTTGCCGTCCGCGGGCCCGCTGCGGCCGGTCCGGCCAATGCGTGCACATAGTTTCTTTCGGCATGGGACGGCACATTCAAAGTTATAAGACATGGCTGACCCGACGGCACTCAAGCCAGTGCCGCAACATCAGAAGCAACAAGGAGCGCAGCATGCCATTGCGGACCCGTCGAGGGTCTTGGTCCCGCTGGCTTTTGGTCCAGATCGCCTGGATTGGTGCGGCCGTCATAGCCGTATTTTTTCAACGACCTTGGGCCACGGTATTTCCACTCCATTTGCGGTGGCAGAAGATGATGGCGTTGGGTGCATTTTGTCGCCCTCGGCCGGGGGGGGTTTTTTTTCGGGAAAATCAACGCGCGCAGAACCTTGCGGCTTTTCCCGTCGCTTCGCGGTCCTTGCGCGGAGGGTTTGAACTCAGCACGCCTTTGCTTGATATTCTCGCTCGTGGGTCGCCTGACGCGCGACTTCGATACGCGCGGGGAGCGGACAGGAAGGTGTTTGTGATACGGTTTCGATTCTCTGGGGGCCATGGGTGGCGAGAGAACAGCGTCTGACGGGTAAAGGGCGTCAAATCTGGACAGATACCGTCGATATCCGGGATAAACCCCATGTCGAGCATCGGGTCCGGCTTGTCGTCGGACGACCATGATCTTGACGTCAGACAAGATCAGTTTGCCGCGTTTCAAAAATGGTCAAATTCAGACGGCCTGGGCGTCGCAATCAGAACGTCGACCCCTTTTTTTTTGGGGGGGGGGGGTCGATCAGCTTGTCCTGCTCGCCGAACGAACGCCGCCGATTCAACCAGGGCGCCTTTGGTCATTTCAGGGTTGCTTGGTATAGGTGTCGAAGTTTTTCGGGCGCCTGTGCTGCCAGTTCCCGCGTGGGACACAACACCAGACTGCGTGGCATCCGCGCGCGAGCGCGTCCACGGGGCAAGCAGGTGATCATGGGGCCAGGGTAAGCTGGCAGTTTTGGCCGGTACCTGTCTGGGCGATTCCCAACAGTCTCTGCCAGCAGGGGCAGTGGAATCGCACCCGGCCTGGGATCGGCGTGGGGGTTTCATACCGGCCTCATCAATGGCTTTTAGGACTTTAGGATTAAGGTTTAGATTCAGAAAAATTTTGTCATGTGTGTCCGATGATTAGCGGACGCTCATTTGGGCCCGCCGGCAGCATCATGTCGCCCGCATGGCCCAAGGGGCGGAGGCTCTCCGCGGACATTGTTTCTGCACCCATTAGCAAAACTGCCCGTCAGAGTCAAACAGATGCGGCAAGGCGCTTGGAAGCGGGAAATGTGTTGCCAGATGGTCGGTGCGCCAGATCGACTCGGCGCAGCAGGCCGTGGCTGCCGCAGTACGGTGCGCGTAATTGGGGAGAATCAGCTCAGACTTCATCGAAAAACGCGGCAGTCCCGCTCGCCACTTTCGCCCTCGATCATGAAAAGAGGTCATGAGGGACAGGGGCCTCCTTGGTCATAAGGGCATTGGGGCGCCAGTTCGGGGCGTGTAGTGCCTTTCGTCACACGGTAGCGATAGGCGGCCGCAATCCAGTCATCCATGATTTTGCATGGGCATGGGCCAGCGAGATTGCCCGTGGGGCATCATGACAGGCCAGCATCTCGCCTTTCTGAAAGACATTGTGGATGCGCAAATGCATGTTCGGCAGCCCTTGTTGGGACAAAGACCTACCCTGCCAGATGACTTGAGAAATTCCGCCTTTCAGGATAGGCCCCAAGGTCGGGTAAAAGCTCTGCCACGATGCGTGGCGCGGTCAGGGCCGCTGGGAATGAAATTCCTTTGAAACCAACAGACGGGTTCGCCCGACAGCTGTTCGGGGCGGACGCGGGTGTGCGGGCGGATCGGTGGGGGCACTGCCGCCAGTAGGGTCAGCGACGGGGCGGTCGGCGCAAGGTATTCGTCGACCATCCATATGGATCAGCCAGTCGGCCTCGCGCCGACGATTATAGGCGTGGTGGATTGGCCGTCTGCGTTGCTTGGTGCGCCTCGGGACGATCGTCGCTTGCGCTGCTTCCAATTAGGCGGCTCGTCGCAGGTAATGACGCGGATCTTGGGGGTGGCCGTCCAGATGGGCAAAAGGCTCGTTCGTGGGCGCATCAAGATAGATATACAGCCGGTGCGCGCCCGCCGCCAAATGATAGGCGGCGAACTGTAATTATGTCGCGCGGTCGTGCCGAATGGTAGGGCGTATGGCCCCATGTCACATCAGTTCATGGGGCCATTGCGGCGCGGCGTGTCGGGCTGGCAAGCCCAAGGTTAGCCATCATTTCCTTTGGTCGCGGTTCAGGACGCACATCACGATAGTCGCGGTCACGCGATCGATATCCCATTGCAGCCGCGTCAGGTAAACGACGTCGCCATCATTGATCGAGGGCGATTATGGCTGCTTGGTTGGCTTTCGGTTAAACTTCTCAACGGCTTGCGGTTTCACCGTTACCCAGGCGTTGCCGATGGTGAACTGTGAGTGCTCAAGCGCACAGGCAGGCATATATCCAGTTCAATCCGGCTGGCGAGCACTTCGAACTGCAATTGCCCGACAACGCCCACGACAAAGCCGGACCCGATGGCGGGCTTGAACCACTTTCGCGGCACCTTCTTCAGCGAACTGCGATCAGCGCTTTTTTTTCGAGGTGCTTTGACTTCATCGGGTTCGCCCGCACGATCGCCTTGCAGGCCAATTCCGGCGCAAAAGGAGGGGATACCGCTTTCGCGGATCGCTTCGCCTTTCGGTTCAGCGGTCACCGATGCGCAATTGGCCGTGGTTGGGAATTGCCGATGGATGTCACCGGCCAGGCTTCACTCTGCCAGCTCGCGGTCGGCGGGCAAGGAACATCCACAGGGTTGGTCACCAGACTGACTTTTTTGGAATCGCACATTGGGTCAGTTTCATGCCGCGGCGTAAATGGGCCCGAGGCAAGGCGGACAAAGGGCACGCTTGGTCGCGGTGCTTGGGGTCCATATTCGCTTTGACCTTGAAGACAAAGCCGGAAACCTTTGTTTCTTCAGGTAAAATATTCCTTGGCTGCGCCGACTGGAATTGTGGTTCGGCCCGTAGGTAGCGATGCCATCCATCAGTTCCTGACGCCCAAAAAGCTGTTTGATCGCGACCCGAACCAGATCGGCGTCAGTGACCCTTCGGCCATCAAGTTCAGCATTCCAAACGGCGGCATTCAGCTCAGGCACCATTTCCAGATCCTCACGCAGCTTTTTCGAGCAGCGCGGCGGGCACATGTTCGGCCAGCTTTGGGTCGTTCCAACCCTTCGATTCGCGGGATGCTTGCGGATACTTTGTGCGGTCGGCACGGTTCCATCAGTTTCCAGCCGGTCACGCAGGAGATGGTCATAGCAAACCAATAAAGTCGCGGCCCACGCCGATGGGCCAGCTCGCGGGGGTCACGTCAATCGCTGGTTTTCCTGAATTTCGTCGATTGATCTCGAACACTCGCGGCTTTCGGCGGTCCATCTTGTTACAAAAGGTCAGGATCGGACAGGTCGCGCAGTGCGGGCAGACTCGAACAGCTTTTTGCGTCTGCTTTCCACCGCCTTTCGCCGCCGTCGATTACCATCACGGCTGCGTCCACCGCCTGTGAGCGTGCGGTAGGTATTCTCGGAAAAGTCGGAGTGGCCGGCGTGTCCACAAGGTTTAAAACGTAGTCGTGCCTTGTTCAAAAGTCGAACGACATGGCGACGCCGAGGACAGAGATGCCTGCGGTCTTTTTCCATCGCCATAAAGTCGGGACCCGTGTGCGCCGGGCTCGCCCTGGCACGCACCTGTCCCGCCATCTGATCGCCCACCGAACAGGCAGGAATTTCTCTGTCAGCGTGGTTTTCCCCGCATCGGGGTGGGAGATGATTCCAAAGGTGCGACGCCGGAGCGATTTCGGCAGGCAAAAGCAGGGCGGTTTGAGGGGGTATCCCCAAACATGGTTGGCATATATCACGCCCGAACACACGCGCAAGCTGCTTGGATCAGGCGGTGGGTGCATTTCTTGGGGCGCGCGTTGAAAATCGTGTTACTTATGAGGCGCGTTTAGGGTCATAGAAAAGGGAGAAGACGATGGGAGCTGAAAGAGATTGCAGAAGCTTTTGGTGAAAGGGTGCCGCGGAAGGGCACGAGGTGGCGAACCTTGATCGGCTTTATGCGCGGATGCCGTGTCAGTCGAAGCGATGGATCACGTAACGGGCGTGAAATCAAGGGGCCTCGACGGATTCAAGGGCAAAGCATGCCTGGTGGGACGGCGCAATGGAGGTCCACGCGTCAGAAACGTCAGCGACCCGATGCTACATGGCGACGAACGCTTTGCCGTTATGTTCGACGTTGCCGCACGCTCCCGCACGCGCTACGAGCTCGCAAGATCTCTAGCACACTGGCATGGCAATATGGATAGAGAGTGAAGTATCAAGCTGCCTCGCGTGATCACTGTAGCGAGCTCACACTGGCTGACTCTCATATCTTACTCTCGCGCACGTACGCCTTATCGTTGCGCGCTGCAAGATCTAAGTAGCGCGAGATCCGCTGTTGAGTGGTTTCCCGGACGGGATAGCCAGATTTCAGCTCCGTGATTTGAGTGATACTCTGAGTAATGGGTAAGCAAAGCTCTCTGCTAGTTCGGACACATAATGAATCTCAACTCACCTCCGCCGATGCGTGGGCCAGGTGGAGAAGAATAAGATCTCTTAGGTATTAATAGTAATCATTCTCGCTTCTACTATCTCCTCGGGATAGAGCGAGCGCTTTGTAGGCACGTTGCTTCGGCTAAGCTCGAAATCCACATGCATCGATTAGTGAAGAATATTCCGCTGCGATCCTTCGGCCATTAGATGATCTGATGGGCTGTCAACAGCAGCTGAAGTAATCGACGAAGCCGCCGTCTGCACGCGCACTTGTATCACCGTTCACCAGATTGCCGTGCCTTGACCAGCAGTTCCCGAGCGGCCCCCGGCTCCCAGACGTCTTGGCGTTGGTAAATGAACAGGGCGGTGGTCCGGGGCTGACGATAGGTTCATTGTCGATGTTCAGTGTGCCCGCATTCAATCTGGCAGATCGGTGCAAACTCACCGACGGCACGCACTGTGCTCTGGCTGATCCAGGCGGATAGGCCTGGCACGCCATCATCGCGGGTTGGAGTATCTTGTCACCCACCACCAGATCTTCAATCGGGAAGCTGTTCGGCCGGTACCCATGGTTGATGTGCGTGCGCGGGTAAAGACAACGCAGGCAGACCTGCGCGAATTTCTGGCGCATGGTTTGGGTGTCGATGCCAACCAGCCGGTATTCCACTTTCGGGCGACAGGCGCGGCTTCAGCGGGAAAGGTAAATCGCCTCGGCGTGGCATCGTTCGGCCACCTCGACCAGCAGGGATCGCGCGTTGATTTGCCCATCGGGCGACATGAAGGTCAGCGCACAATCCAGATGCAGCGCTGCGCCGCTGGTGCCGGTTTGCGTATCAGGCGCGATCGGACAAGCTGCGATTTTGCTGCCGTCTGTATCGACAGCGCACAGGGGCCGCGCCATAGGATAGCTCGTGACATTCATCTAGAGCAGCTCTGATGCAAAGGACATCGGATTCGCCCATATTCGCACCATCCGTCGCCGTGGAATTTGCGTCGCATGGTTAGACAGGGGACGCTTTGCGGTGAGGAAGGCGGGGCGAGGTCATGGGGCGGCCTTGCGCACGAATGGTAAGGTTTAAATCGATACCGGTGGTCGCATAACGTCGGTGGTTATAGCATCCTTTGCCATAAAGAATTGTGTCTCATTGTGGGTCAAGCCTTTGGCCTCCTATTTCTGCTGGCCATTGTCGCAGTGGACCGCGAGTTGCT
>Ga0163217_1080298_pt1 | contig 15951 bp, 19 predicted proteins | sample SynspAceP_FD_185933 | JGI IMG/M metagenome (GOLD analysis project Ga0163217, IMG submission 185933) | Saline lake microbial communities from Ace Lake in Antarctica - Synechococcus sp. Ace-P (PacBio error correction) | ecosystem: Environmental > Aquatic > Non-marine Saline and Alkaline > Saline ... | reverse complement strand
CACGTACGAGTGATCGAACACCGGCGTCACCCAAACGTCGCCCCCGATCGCCCCGGCCCCAACCAGTTCCGGCCCAGTCAGAGCGCTGTCGGCGCTTGCCCAATCTGGGTTATGGGCCGTGGGGATGCAGCAGGCGGCGGTGGCGCAAGCGCCCGGAGAGAACCCCGAGGCCGACACCCCGCAGTTGATTCGCCGCGGCGTTGAAACTGCTTGGCTCCGAGGGAGAGTAGGATGCGCATAGGCGCGGACCCGTCCTGATTGAATTTTTGCTTGGATATTTGATGATTCGACAGTGACCAACTTTGCGGGCCGGACCCGCTGCCCCGTCGATGCGTGGACCGCCGCCCTCCGCCCGCCAGATGCTGGCATGGAATTCGTCGGTCAGGCAGAGGCACGGGCGAACTCTATATGTTCTCAATCAGTCGGAGCCACCGCCAACGCCGGCCAGGCGCACTGAGACCCCACCACGACTGCGCGTATACCACTGTCGAGCGCTCCCACCACGGTCTCTGGCAAGACGACCGTCTGGCCAGATCATGTCGCGCGAGCTGGGGGTGGTTTTCGGATGACCTTCGGGCCTGTGCTGGCCAAAGGCCGGCGATCTGGCAGCCCCGATCCTGACCAATCTCGACGGCCCCGCGATGTGTTGTTTATCGACTGAAATTTCACGGCCTGACCCCTCCGTGGCAAGAAGATATGAGCACAAGTATCTACTCTCCCGCGCCCTTGAGAGATTCTCGAGCTGACCCTCTCCCGTGATCGGCGAAGCGGCCCGCTGCGCGGACGGTGCGCCATCGAATTTTGCAGCCCTTTACGCTGGTTGTGCGCCGACAACGCGCCATGGGCCTCTGACCACGCCGCTGCGCGACCGTTTTGTGGCTTCCTACGCGTTTTGCCCAGTCTATACGAGACGAGTTGTTCATCACGTGCGACCGCACGCCCGCAAAGCTGGGGCCCACTGCGATGAGGGCGCTGCGCGCGAGATTGCCAAACGCGCCCGTGGCCACGCGCGCATACGCGGGGCCGGCTGCTGACGGCCGCGTGTGGATTTCGCTGTCGTCGAGGGTGAGGTCGCGTGACCGCGCCACTGGGCCGATATGGCGCTTGACGCTCTGGGGGTCGATCAGCTGGGGGCTGGACGGCGCGGGACCGCCGCTATTTGCGCCTCGATCGCGGGAAAATTATCAGGCGGACCTGGTCGGATCGAGACGATGTCAGGCAGCGGCTGGCTGACATCGCCGACGCGCTGGAAAGAGGTGATCGAGCCTTTTCTGCTACAGCAAGCCTTAATCCAGCGGAACCCCGCGGGGCCGGATGCTGGCGCAGAAGGCACTGGACGCATCTTGGCGATGGCCCCGCCCAAGCGCGGGCGGATTTGTTTGGCTGAGTGCCGGGGATGCCTTGGCGGAGAATTTAAGACCATTTGAGAAGTTGAGAGACAACCACAAGAGATCGAAGACGCTGTTTGCCCGAAGCGCACGACACCTATGCCTTTGCCGTGGGCCGCCCTTGGCGCCCTGTTCGGTTTGGCGTTTTTGATGATTCACGACGCTGACCGTGCGTTCAAAAGCGCGATAGAGGCGACATGCAGCTGGCGGGGCATAGCATGTCCGAAAACCGATCCGGAAGCTCGCAGCAAATCTGATTGATGTCTTCTTTAAGATTGGTCAGAGGCTGACAGAGGTCCCCCGATCTTGATCGGCTGGTCCGGAACCTTACCCCCTTGGTCAAAAGCTGGAGGCGGCGCGGGCCAATCAATACCGTCTGTTCCGGTTTTGGACGAGGCGGGGCGAATAAAGACCTGTTTCATTTTCCTGCGCATGGATGCCCAGCTAAGCGCGATGCCGCGCAGCTCTGACAGCGCTGGCAGATCGTGCAATCGTTTGTGCTGTGGTCTGCGAAATTGCCGCTGTTCGTGAGGCATCGCCGCTGCGGCTGCACGAAGGGGGCAAACGATCCTGAAGCCGAGATCGCCAGCGCTGTTGCGCTGCAGCCATGACACCTGTGATTGCCGCTGTAGGCCACAGGACCCGTCGCACGCATTGCGGCCTGTTCGCCCGGATCGGAGCCGCACAGTGAAGCCACCATCTGGTCCATCCGCGTTTACTATGGAAGATACCCGACATGGCGGGGATCGTCTATTACGCGAACTACCTTGCCGCGATATCGAACGCGGGCGCGCAGCGATTGGGTGTGCGCGAATCATCGACCCAGGCTGCAGTGAAGCCCGCAAGGTGTGGTCTTTGCTTGTGCAACGGGGTAGAAGGCGGACTATATCCAGCCCGCCGTCTTTGACTGACATGCTGGATGTCGCTGACGTGGCCACGCGATGCACGCCCGCACGCATGGTCATGCAGGCAAGAGGTCAACGCGGGCCGATGTGGTCCTGTTTTCGGGCAGGTCGGGTTCACGATCGTTTGTTTTCGCGGCGTCCGTAAACCCTGTCGAATTGCCAGTCGAAAACTTCGCTCAATCCCTGTCTTAAGCCGGCGGATAGCCCCCATAATCCTAGGCAATAGATATTTGCCTTCGGCTAAGCTTGTGCCAAAATAGCGCCCTTGGAAACAGGGCCGTTGAGGCAGATGAAGGCCCCTAATGGCGCAACGACACAGAGCAGAGACCGATGGAGCAGAAAACGCTGGCGCGGCGAGCGAGATTGATTTCTCGCTCTGGGCCTATTTCTCCGCGCGAACACATTACCGTAAAACTCGTATGATTCATGTTGATCGCTGCGTCCTCTGGTCGTGGTCGATCATTGTCCAGAAAAGACTGATCCAGTATCGCCATGCCAAAGCCCGAAGCGAACGGTTTCGATCAGGCGCTTTCTGGTCGGGCGAAGCTTTGGATGGGCTTATGACACAATCGGCTCGAACCCCGATGGGCCGCGAAAAGAATTTTCGCCGCGGTATGACGGAATGGCGTCGGTCGCATCGCGCAGGATGGCGGGCTGATCCCGCCGGTGCCACCGCGCGGATTCGACCGCAAGGCATGATGTGGCCCACTCGCCAAAGAAGCAGAGCGTCTGCCAAAAAGGCTTGCCCGTGTTTGGCAACCACAGGGTCCACTGCGCCGTTCGTCCGCGTCTGTTCGGACCGTATCGGGAATCATGAAACTCCTTTTATCGAGATCGCCGCACAACCAAAATACCAGCCTGTGGTCTGCCCCCCGGTCATCGCCGAGGCGCTTGCTGGCATCGGGATGGCCTTTGGGCAGCTCATTCCGGCAGTTATTTTCGTACAAACAAGCTTGAGCGCGGATTTCAGACCGCATTCGGGGCGGCTACGAAGCCTTTGCCATGAATTTGCCCACCCATCCTTAGCCGCCAGCTGATAAGTCTGCAGCCCATGCAGGTGGGGTGATGAAAAGCAGGCGGGGGTGGGCCGTGGCCGTTCGTCGCCGGTCGCGCGCAGCCGATTGGCCGAGAGATTAACATCACGCCGTTTGTTGACGTTGATTGCTGGTGCCTCTGATTTTCTTTCATTAGGTCGCCGGCCCCTTTGTTGCGGTCTGGGTGTGCCGGTTGAAACTGCCCAAGACTGGCCCGCAACGCCCTGCCTTCGGAGAGGAGGAGCCTATTTCGACGCGTGACCGCGTTCTGCTGACGGTCTGTGCAGCTTCAGAAGAACGAAAACCGGCGCGATGATCTGGTGTCAGCTGCGTGCATTTCAGCAAAGTCGTGCCCACAGTGACCCGCTCCTCTAGTTCTCTGCGGGACTGACCGCGGGGCGTAGAGCCTTATGCCGAGTCAAAATCCATCAGGAAAAATCATGGCGCCGTTGAACGCAGGTGGCTTAGCAACATTGCGTCTTGGTCACTGAAACCGGCGGGCCACAGTTGGACGGCACAGGCGCGTCAGGCGGGTAAAGTATTGCACAAGGGCGTGCATTACATCTCTGGCGCGGTTCACCTGCGGGCTCAGTCTGGCGGCTGTAGCTATGGTAAATCTTGTACTCGCGCAACCGGAACTGTGGAGAATGCAGGGAAGTGCGTCATTCTTCGGCCGCGCAATATGACGAGGATGGTTCGCTGCAGCCCGCCCAGTCTGCGCAGGCAGACGGCAGCCAAGCGAAGCCCGAGCCCGGAAACCTGCACCCGAGCCGGGAGCCCACCCCTGAACCCGAGCCGGCACCCGAGCCGAAGCCTGCGCCCGAACCAGAGCCCGTGCCGGAACCCGTTCGCGCCGCCGCCCTCTGAAGAGGTGAGCGAGCAGGGCACCGGAACTGCCGAGCCGCCGCAACATGTCGCCGTTCTCGCACCCGAAGAGGCCCCCGTCGGCAGTACCGCGCCCCGTAGAAACGTGTGCCCCGCTGAAACCCGTTAGAGACGCCGGGAACCCCGAGGCACGCACCGATGATGTTTTGCGCGAAGCAGCACACCCGGACGCACGCGGGCAGAGAACAGTTCGTGGAAGAGGGCAACAAAGAAGCCACCCGCTCCCGAAGAGGCCGGACGACCCACATTCGTGCACAGAAGCCGCGGAAGCACCTAAAAGCGTCGCCAAAACCAATCGGCCCGCCCACCTGCACGTCGCCCGACCCCACCCGCGCCGCAGGTGGCCGAGCAAACCTAGTCGAGACGCCGAAGCCCGAGAGCCCAAGCCTCGAACCCCAAAACCGGAAACCAAAGCCGAGGCCCCAAGCCCAAGCCTGAGCCGACAACGGATAAAAGACGCCCGATGCGGGCCAGCGCCTCGCGGACAGCTTATGGCTACACCTTGATGCGCGCCCGCGCCGTCGGCCCGTCCGGTCGCCCTTGTCTGCGAGTGAGAAAGAATCGCTGCCGCGTGGCGGTTCTTCGTGTTGGAACGTCTGTCTCTTTCCTCGGAGCCATGCGCACTACTGTTGTGGTAAGGCGCGTCGCCATGAATCAGAGATGGCACGCCACCGCAACCAATTCGATCAAGCTGACCAGCAGTTCAGGCGGTCGCAGGGGGGCCGCCGACTTCAGCATTCGAAGCTGGCACGGCCGGGCAATTACTCCGCATGTGCGTGCGCGCGGTACCACTTCCTGTAGAAAAATTCGGTCAATGCGCAGAATTATTGAGCATGACTTTAATCCTGAAAGGATGCGCATCAAATGAATTTGTACGAATTCTGAGCAATGTCTCGCGCTATCGGCACCCTCGGCTTGCGCAGCGCAGGACGGCCTTTGCGGATCGAGCATTACTGAAAGGTGTCATCGGAACCCTTGCCCTTTGGCCGTGCCCAGCTTTCAGCCCGAAAGCGTTGACGCAGGCGGGCAGGATGGCTTGTCCGATTTGGCGCTCGTGTCCGAGGATCTTGTTTGGCTCCGCGTCTACTTCCGCGAAAGTGCCGACCAGCGCCTATATCTCGACGGTTAACGATTTTACACGCAGCCGATCCAATACGCGACTGGAAGGCGAATTCAACGCGCACAGCGCTGAATCACCGGTGCCCGTTAAGCGTGTCGCGGCATACGCTCGAAACGTGAAATCCGTCTGTACGATGTGTTCCGGTTTTTGCCGAACTGGGATCGGGTCTGCAATTCGCAGGGGCCACCAGGTCGAGTGGCTGGCGCCGGAGGCGCATAATGTGCGCGGACGCTGTCTGATCGCGCCAATCATCTTGGCGAGGCGGCTATTTTGCACAGCCGCGTCGTCTATGTCTCGGAAACGGGCCCCAAGGTGACCGCGCGAAACGGCTGGCTGTGATGGATGATGAGGGGCCAATGTGCGCTATCTACCGACAGCTCGTCATCGTGCTTGCCGCCCGCGTTCTCGCCGATCGGGGGATCGATTTTGGACACCAGCTATGAACGTGGGTTCCCGCGAATCTGATGTGTTGGACATCGATCGTTACAAGCGCGCGTCTTCTGGAAAGCGCCGAAGGCACGATGAGCCTTGCGCCGCGGTTCTCTCCCGTCACGGGAATACCTCGTCTATTCGTCCCTGACCCCTAAGGTGGAACACGGATATCTTTGACGATGCGAATACTCGCGCACGGCCCAATCGACCCGGTCTGGACCAATACGCCCGCGATTGAAAAACCGCCACCCATGCTATTCGCCCGACGGACAGCCGGAATTGTCGTTTTCGAAAGCCACTCCGTCCGGAGTCGCAGGCAAGCTTTTACGTCATGCCCGCGTCAGGGCGGCGAAGCGACGCGGATTCGTTCGGCGAGGCGTTATGGCCCACGCGTGCCTGGTCGCCGCGCGGCGAATCTGGTGGCTTTACCAAGCAGAACAAGGGCCCCAGTTCCACATCGTGTTGATGCGTCTGGACCGGTCCGAGGAACGTCTGCTGGGACCCCGCCTCCTTCCTGGATTGAGGGCCCGTTCGATGGGCGCGCAAACGGACGGGTCAATTTCATGTTTGCGCCGCGGAAACCCAAGGGGCAGGGCGCGCAGGCGGTCGTCGCTGTATCTTCGGTCAGATATTCTCCGGCCGGAACCTTCAAGCCTGCGGACAGAGGCGCCTCCGACTCCGTCATGGTCGCCGCACTTTCAAAAGTAAAAAATGAAGCCATAGTGCCTTGGTGTTTCCCAATACCAAGGCACTATGGGTACCACCGTCACAACCGAACACACCAAATGCTATCGTCAAAAAGGCCCAGCCATGAAACCGCAATTCTTACCGAAACCTTCTATTGATCGCAGCCTTGGCGCGTTTCGCGGCGCCTTACCCAACCCGACCGCTTGGTGCGGACGGCGATGAACAACGGTGGCGCCGAACGGCGCGGCCTCAAGGGGGTTATCGTTCCTGGCAGCGTGAACGACCGGGCGTCCACGCCTATTCCAACAAGCCATCGGTGACCGCGTCTTGTTCTGATCGACCAATCTACCCTGAACCCCCGGAAGGACAGGCGACGCTCTGGGACGCGTCAGGGCCGCGTGGTTGAACACCAAATTACCGACTACCAGGCCGTGATGAAGTTCACGGCGAACGAGCAGGCCACACGGGAAACAACCTTGCGATTGGCGCCTCGCCGTCAATGCCGCACGCGAATATTCTGCTTCTCTCGCGGGATCGCAATCCAGCCGTTCTGCGCGTTGTAAAGCTTGGTAAGGAACGCCCGATTCGACGATTTCGTCGAACTATCCTGCTATGCCAAGAACCGTCGGGCCGTGACCCGTACTTGCGGGCGGTCTGACCAGCTAAGTTGTCTACATAAGCGTTAGAAATTTAATATTGCGGTTTGCTTTGATTGTCAGGCGCTTGGACTGGCCTTTGGCCGGTGACGGCGGCAAGCCGCGAGGACGCGCAGACTTTGGCGGATGTGCGCGACAGGATATCTATCGCACACGTCTATCATATATAAACTAGTCGCCCGGGAAAAACTCTCTATCTAGTGCGAGACCAATCGTTGCGGTTTACTGGTGGAATCGGTGCTTGAGCGCGTTGTACAACGCCCAACTAGAAAGCCCGAACTGCAACGCCTGACCTCAAAAAACAGAAGAGCTGGGAAAACCAGACTCAAACCGGGTGCGTCACACGATGGACCAACCGGATCGTGATCTGAATGCCGCTCCGTACACAGGTGCACCGTCGGGGACACCTTCGGTCAGACCGTCTACCCTGTGGCGAGGGCGAGAATGCCTGCGACCATGGCACCGGCCACCGCCCAGTACCGGGCACCGGTTGATCCTTTGACCTTCCAACTCTACCATCAACAAACACCGCGGAACTTGCTGTCGGGGAAAAAACTATGACTTTGAGGCGGAGTCGAAAGCGGCGCCTCGGCTGACGGTGACTATTCGCACCGCCGCGGACCAGTTTGCGACCTTTTTAATCAGGAACCTACCCAGGCGGGCCGCTAGGCCCCGAGCCGATCTGCGGCCGCGGCGAAGCCTTGGACGGAATTAGGCCGACACGCCGCGAAGCTGCTCGGGCCTATCTTGCGAGCTTTAGCACCGGATCCAACGGCCCCGTCGCGGCAGAGGCGCCTTGTACCAGCCTTGGCATTCCTTGGGGCACTGTGGCCAAACCCAAAGAAAGCCTGCGTCACACTTGGCGAAGTCGCGTCCCGTTTTCCCAACGACCCCTTCGTCGGCCCAAAAGCCAATCCGAACGCAGTGTGCTTGGCCTGCCAGTATCTTATGACTTCGGGCCTTGCGGCACCAAAGAGGACGCCGCCAGCTTTGAACCTCGCGCGCCCGCCGGCCCTTGGGTTTGGCGGTGGTCGGGGCGCCGGGCGATTCAATCGCCGCTTTTGCATCTGTGAATGATTATGCCCGCCCCCGCAGGCGCATTCCCCTTTTTGCGGCCCACCGTCGATCCCGTCTGCGCCCCGAAGCCGCCGCAGGAGGCCGCTGATGGTTGGCCGATCAATGCACGCGGCTTGGCGTCTTCATGAAACACTGCGGTGGTCAGATTGGGACGGCAGCCGGAAAACCGCCAGAACGAAGCCGCAACAAGCCTCACTCAGGTACCAGCTGCTCTGCTGATGGGCGCGTGGGCATGGTATCGGGGCCGTTTGCATTGGCTCACACCGCTGACGATCAGGCCGAAACATTGCGTGATGCGTTTGGGGCCGGACGTGCAGGGGTCGACGGATTGTCGGGTCATGCCCTGCCGTCTTTGCACCGCCACGGTAATGCGGTGACAGGCCTTGTTGGACGCACCGTCGGATGCATGATCTGCGCCGTCAGCTTCTCAGGCTCGCGGGATCGCGTGGGCCGAAAGATCGAGCAACATGACGGCACGACGAGTTTACGCGGCGGGCGTCCGCATCCGGCAAGAGGCGCTCACTTGTCGTATTAACGATTCTGGGCGCGTGATCTGTGAGCACTCTTGCAGACTGTCTCGCGTAACTGCGGATGCCCGTTAGGGCGTCCTGACTGTGCAGATGTGCGCCGCTGGCAGCGTCGCCCTTGCCATCATAGAGTGCTCGGCAGCAGCTTGGCCATCGACTGACCAGGGTTTGCGCGACCTTCCCGACAGAAGACCCGCCCGCAGTCTGGTCCACGTCACGCCATCCGCTCTGGTCAACGGCGTGCACCCTACGCCCCCCGCATGCAGCGCGTTGGCCGACAGGGTGATGGCAGCGCTTTGAGGACGGCAGGGTGCGGCGACGGAACTACAGGGCTGCGAATTGCGCGCTGAAGATGATAAACTGTGGGGATTTTCAGGGAGTTGCAGGCTGTACGGGCCCTCAATGTTGCCCCGGCGTGGCATGCGCTTTGGGATGGGCGTTGGCGCATGAAACGCCTTGCACGGGCGATGTTCATCCCTCTTCGGACCAGCCCACATCCGGCCCTTGGACGCAGATCGTTGCGCCAGCTTACGGATGGCGCGATCTCGGTGCCGCGGGGCGTGCTATTGTCCCTCTCGGCGGTGTGCAGGGCGCGGAACTGGTCGCCTGCCCCCTTGCGGTCGGTCGCCAAAACTGGCAAGCAGTGCTCGAACGCGGTTAGATGCCTTTTCGCCGCACATATGACGCATATGAACATAGCGTGCGATCGCTGTCCTCCTTCACGCACACATCCGGTGCACTAGTGTTTGGTGCCGTCCCCCGGATTTTTAGGAGACTTTCCTTGCGTGTAATATGCGCCAGATCTCGCCTTTGGGTTGTATTGATTTCGCTTTCGCTTCTATGGCGCCTGTCTCCAATATGATTCAGCGGTTTCGGACTGTGCCGGGGATGCAAAGCCGCCGAAATTCAGCTATCTCCGAATTGGTGACCGCTGTAGAAGCAGGCGACGTGCGCAACCGTCACGCTGGGACGGCATACAGGTTCGTTTCCGCTCGTTGCCGATGGCCCAACGTTTGATATCGATCACGTATCCGCCCGAAGACGCCGAAGTCATCCAGCACTGCTGATGTCAAGGACATTCCGCCGTGCGCGCCGAGCCCCCCCCAGCAACACAGTCCAGTTTCCCAGACATTGCCTGAGTCGCTGCTTGCCGATCCTTCTGCTGATCTGTTCTGTATGGATCTATTCATGAACCGGCATGCAGGGCGCTCGGCAAAGGCTGGCGGCGATGGGCTTATGGTAAGTCAAGGCCAAGATTGCTGACCGAAAGCCCATGGCCGCGTGACTTTGCACGACTGCGGGCATCGACGAAGGCAAAAGAAGAGCTGGACCAGAGATCGTTGATTCCTGCGCAACCCGCAAAAAATTCAGCCGTTGGGCGGCAAGCATCCCCAAAGTGCCTTGCTTGAGGGCCTCCCGCGGTACCGGTAAAATGCACTGCTGGCACGCGCGATTGCGGGTTAGGCGGGTGCTTGCCGTTCTTCACCATCTTCTGGTTCTGGAACTTTGTTGAGATGTTCGTCCGGTGTGGGTTGCCTCCCGCTGTGCGCCGGACAATGCTTCGCGAACAGCCAAGAAAAATCTCTACCGGTATCGCTATTTCATCCGTACGCAAAATTCAAGCCGTTGGGCCTGTCCCGTCGGTTGATCGTGCGGCGCCTATGGCACGTGGCAAACGACGAGCGCGAAACAGACATGAACCAGCTGCTGTTTGGAAATGGACGGCTTTGAGGCGAACGAAGGCGTGATCATATCGCCGCGACCAACCGCAAACGTCTGCGGAACCCGCCTTGCTGCGTCCCGGCCGCTGTTTGCACGTCAGATCACCGTGGGGCAACCCCGACATCCAAACGGCTCGCCGCGAAAAGATCCTGGAGGTGCACGCTCGTCTTAAAACCCCCGCTGCCCCGATTGTGGATCTGTCGCATTATCGCACGCGGCTACGCCCCTGGCTCTCTGGTGCGTGATCTGGCGACCTCGTGAACGAGGCCCGCCCTGACCGCGCACCGCGATGGGCCGTCGCTTTGCTCGCGATGATGGTATTTCGAAATCAGCGAAGGACAAGATCATGAATGGGCGGAACGCCGCTCTATCGGTCCTGACGCCAGACCAGAAGACACAGACCGCCCTACCACGAACCCGGTCACGCCATCGTCGGAAATCAAGCTGCCGAAAATGTGACTCCGGTCTATAAGGGCCCACATCATCTCCGCGCTGGCGGTCGCCTTGGGTATGCGTGATCGAGCCCTGCCCGAAAAATGGACAAGCGCGGCAGATGCAAGGACGAACCGAGCAGAAAAATCTCTATGACCTCAGGGCGGGCAAAAGCGGCCTGAAATATCTTCAAAGTACGGCGCTTAGACCTGTCTCCCTCCCGGCCCGAATGGGCGACTATCTATGCAGGCCAGTCCAAACTGGCTCGACGGCATGGTGATGCCGCATCGGTATGTCGGAACAAGGTCAGAAACATCGACTATTCCGAGCCAGCACGGCCGTGTTATCAGGCCAATGGCGGCGCAGGCGTGTTCAGCCGGTTTACTCCGGCCACCAAGGAATGATCGAGATCCGAAGTGAAAGCGCATCATCGACGAAGGTTACGGACCTGGCTTTAAATCGATCCACTGACACGAGGAATGAATTCGAACGGTCTGGCCCCAAGGCTTGCTGGCGAATTTACGAAAACCTTACCGGCGAAGGGAAATTAAACGCCGTGATGAGTGAGCAAACCGCCGCAAGGACCCGATGGTGAGGATACCAGTGGTTTGGGAAACACCACAGCCCTGAACCCGCCGATCTCTCAAAGGCACAAGGGCAAAAAGACGCCCTCTCGCCAAGCGCGGATGGACGCCTGAGCAAGCGTCCTGACGCTTTCGCGCTAAGTTAGGTCTTGAACGAACGAAAGGCCTGCACCGCGGGCCTTTTTCTTTTGGTGCGGCTCTTGCCCGCAGATTGCCGACACGCATCACACAAGGGCACGGTGCGCAAATTGCCCACGATGAAAGAAACGAATCTACGGCTACAATTACGTGGCTTCGCCGTAGGTGCCGAAACTCGCCAAAGGGTCGCCGCGCAGAACCCGTCGACCGCGGGCCTTTTGCCAGCTATTGCCGGTGTCGGAGATGACGTCACGCGCAGGGCTGACCCGTCTGCGTCCTGGTGCGTGAGACCAACTCTACCCCAAACTGCACTCAACATCCCGGAACATGTGCGCCAAGCTGTCGATCCTGTCGCCGAAGAGCCATGGCCCTGATCTCGGCAGGATATGGGGTTGACAGCTGGACCCGTGCACCCTTGGCACGTCCTATCATCAAAGGCCATCCCCAGTTCACCCATGTGCCTGCCCAATGCGCCGGTTTGCAAGGCAACCTCTGGTGTGCGGTACGATCACGATTGACACGGAAAACCGCCCCTGCGAGTTGCGCTGGCCCTGGTCGGCGAGATCGTATAAAGACAGTCCCACGGCCACGCCCCAAGTTCAATCCGGCGCTAGCCCACCGACGGGGCGCGTGACCGTCTGGATCGAGCGCGAGGGGCTGCTGAGGGTCGGGATACGCGCGCCCTATGTTCATCCCGAATTCAACCCGCCTTGCAGGCACCGGCTAAGACCCGTCTTGCGGCGTTATCATCGCGCCCTTCAACGGGCAAAAACCGACGGCACGCCCGGCCCGTCTCGCACGGCTCAAGAGCGGATATGCTCGGCGCAATTGCGCCCTCTGCCCATGGCCTCCGCAGGCATACTTGAGGAAAATAGAACAACACAGAATGCCGACGGCGCATCAGGGAGCACATATGACATTAAATCCGACATCCAAAATCGCACGCGAAGCAGCAAACGCCCATCAAGAGATCGGGCAAAAAACTGCGGGATCAGCAGCGTTGATCTGCTGCCCTACGGCACACAAGGCCCAAAGGTATCTCAGAAGTTCATCAACTCTGTGCAGGACCGGCCCCGATGGCAAGCTCATCTTGGTACGGCGACCAACCCCAACCCCCGCGGGTGAGGCAAGACGAGCGCGACCGACCGTCGGATTGGGTGACCGGGCTGCACCGCATCTTGCAAGAACGCAGCCGTTTGCATCCGCGAGCGCGTCGCTTAGGGCCGAATCTTTGCATGAAGGGCGGCCTGCGCGCAGGGCGCAAGGGGTATGCGCAAATCGTTTCCGATGGGAAGCAGATGAACTGCCAAAATTTCACGGGCGACACCTTCCACGCGATCACCTCGGCGCAAACAACCTGCTGGAGCGCGATCGATCGACAACCACATCTATTGGCAACGGCTTGAAGATCGATCTGGCGCCGCGTCCGTCTTGGCGTCGTGTCGGTCGAATGAACTCGACCGCGCCCCTACGGCAAGATCCCGGCATGCACTGCGGCGGTGTCTCTAACGGTTCCCGGGCGAAACGGGGTTCGACAATCCCCCAGTCGCATCCGACGGTCATGGCGATCCATTAGTCTGGCCAAAGACCTGAGCCGATTCCAAACAGCGTCTTGGCGATGATTTGATCTGGTAGCCTCACCCCGCGACCCAAACCCATCTATGCGCGCGATCATCAAGGCAGACTGCGCGAATGACCGCCCCCCCCATGCTGCCTGAAAGGACTGCGATGCCACACCGAAACCTTGTGCAGCTACGGGAACGGCTGAAAAACAATCCTGCCTTCGTTTACACGCGGGCCCATTGCGTAATATTCCGCCCACGGGCCTGCAACTCTGTCATCGTCGACGAACCACCAGCGCTTGAATACTGGCAAGATTTACGTGGTGACCGAAGCCGGATTTGCCCGGCCGATACTTGGGGCTGAAAAATTTCCTCCTTCGCCCACCTGAACATCAAAATGCCGCAAAGCGGGGCTTGCGCCGTCTCGACGTTGGGTCGTGCGCCCACCGTGCGGGCGATGAAGACTGAAACCGGGGGCGTTGCCCAAGCCGATCTGCGGCGCTGAAAAAACGCTCCGAACGCGGTGGCAGGGGCCGGCTGCACCCCAACCTTGGCCGCCCATATCGAGAACCTGAAAATCCCTTTGGCGCTGCCCGTCGTTGTTCGCGATCAACCATTTCGTCACAGATACGGGAATGCTGAAGGCAGGCGTGTCAAGGCTACGTCGCTTCGCAGCGGGCTCGAAGGCCGTTCTTTGTCACCCGCCATTGGGGAATGGGCAGCCGCAGGTCCGGCTTGAATCGGCGCAAAGTCGTCGAGGACGACGAGAAGGTTCAAATCCAATTTCACCACGCTGTCTATCCCGGACGCTGATGCGCTGGCCGAAAGTATCAACACGATCGCCACAAGAGATCTACCGCGCGCGACGCGGGCCGGTCAACTGGACAGAAATATCTCTCAATCAAGGTCTGAAGGATCTGAGGAAGAGCCAGGGGCTATTGGCGATCTGCCTGTCTGTATGGCCAAGGGGACGCAATTAGACCAGTTTTCACACCGATCCGAAAGCCCGCGGGCGCGCCGACCGGCTTTACCATCCCGTCGCGCGAAGTCCGTCTGTGCGGGTCGCTCAGGCTTTGTCTGTCGCCATCTGCGGCGAGATCCTATGATCCATGCCGCTCTCCCACGGGGCTGCCTGTCTGCCGAAAATACTTCGTTCTCCAATGACATCGGCGCATGTTGAAGGTCTGCATTCTAAAGCGCGTCATGAACATGGGCGCGAAAGGATCGCTCCTTCGCGCCGTTCATCTGCTGTGCAGTCCGATACCAGCGCCACTACAGTACAAAGGACGGTCCCTATGACAGCGACGATCATTCGATGGCAAAAGCATTTGCAGCACAGATGCCGGGGGCAGGTCGCCCAGGCATGATACGCGGCCTGAAAGACGATCACGGATCAACGCGCGGGCTGGCCTGTGGCTGTTTGCGTCGTGCCGATCCCGGCGTCGAGGTCTATGTCCCAATCCAAGCGCGCCAAAAGATGACCAAAGGAAGTGGCAATTGAAGTCGGCGACACCGGCTTGGGACACACCAACATCAGAGCGGGGAACTGCCTTTCCTCTTCGATCGGGACGCCCTGCAACAAACGATGTACACGCACCTCACGGCCATCCTCGTGCAGCTGCCCTTGCCCCGATCACCACTGGAACGAAAGAACCTCGTGATCAAGCGCGATTGAAATCCGGCCCAAAGATGTAGAACGGATTTCATATTCTCGAACGTAGGGCTTCCTTGGGCACAGACAGAAGCTCCCATCGTGGCCCTGCACGCCTGCTGCTGCCTGATCATTGCGCTGCGCGACAACCCACCACGGCAGCCCTGGTCGGGGATGGATGCGGTCGTGATCGGGCGCAGCAATATCGCGAGTAAGCCGATGGCACAGCTTCTTTGCTGACAACGGACAGCTGCACCGTCACCATTGCCCATTCACGGACCAAGGACCTCGCCGCCGTCGTGCCGCCGCGCTGACATCGTTGATTGCCGGCCGTGGTCCGCCGACCCCGAGATGGTGCCCGGCGACTGGATAAACCGGCGCGACCCGTCATCTCGACGTAGCATCAATCGCCTGACGCGCCAGAGGCGGGCGAAGGCAAGACCCGGTCTGGTTGGGGTGATGTGGACTTTATTCAGCTTGCCGTCGATGATGGCCACGGTCGCCTTACGCCCGTGCCCAGGGGGCGTCTCAGGGCGATGGACCATCGCCTGCCTTGTCTGGCCAATTACGTCACGGCCTGCTTGCCGCGCCCTCATGATCTGCCTTTGAACCCGAAGGGCTGACGCCTAGTCCACAGCGGCCGCTGGAAAACGGCACACCGTGCCTTTGCCAAACAAGGCGATCAGCACCCTGCTGGTCCGCGCTTCTGAGCAAACACTTCTGCCGTGACCACCACACAGCCGCTGCCCGGTTGACCACCTTGCAGCCCAATCGCATCAGCCTATCTCCGCGTTGCGGGGCCAGCAGTGAATCTTTGATCTACGGCGGTGACGACCCTCGGTATCCAAGGGGGCGCAGTGTGTCCAGCGCGGCATAGCCCGCAGCGCTTCCCCGATAGAGACGTCAGACTCCGCATGCCCGAACCCTTGCATGCTTCAGCGTGGCCGGCAGGATCGGGGCTTCGATCCGGATCAGCCCTTGGACCCACCATCGCTTCAATTTCTGCGCCTTATGGTCTTCTGCCCATCATGGTCTGTGCGCCCAAAGCTGGTCCGCGGATGCGGGCGATTCTTGCGACGTTCATGGGGCGTCTTTTCACACTTCGATAATCCGGCCCCGCGTTGAACTGCGACTAGCGTTTTGGGCATGGG
>Ga0163217_1020910_pt1 | contig 15951 bp, 3 predicted proteins | sample SynspAceP_FD_185933 | JGI IMG/M metagenome (GOLD analysis project Ga0163217, IMG submission 185933) | Saline lake microbial communities from Ace Lake in Antarctica - Synechococcus sp. Ace-P (PacBio error correction) | ecosystem: Environmental > Aquatic > Non-marine Saline and Alkaline > Saline ... | reverse complement strand
CTCTCAGGAACACCGGTAGATGTATTAGTAAACCATTAATCTAAGAAGATACAATCGAAGCACATATGAACCACTTTAAATGAAAAATATCTAGTATATCCCAGGTGTAGGATTAAATACATAATGAGCAAATTTTAGAAAATGCTCGTTTATCGATAGGGAAAAGCACGTCGTTCAGGATCAATTGACGACCGTTCAGCCGGGGTACAGAGAGATTGCATTATGATGTTTTCTGTTGGAGAAAATAAGTCAGTAGGAAAAAAATCACGAAACAGCTATTTCGAGCTTCTCGCTAAACAGGTAGAATAACGAAAAACCTGTACTTATTCATTTGCGGTTCAAGGAGAACTTGAACCCTATTAAAACACTTACAAAAAGAATTAGGTATTGAAAATCGGTGTGAAAATTATTTAGGCTTTTAGGAAAGATATCGCCAGGTTATTGCAAAGCATTCAGATATTAGTTTTTCCATCCAAACGAGAAGGACTACGGAATGCCAGCTATTGAGGGAATGGCTAGTGGTTTGACTGTAATTTCTTCTCCTATATTTCAATGGTATTAGACGATACATTCACTAAACTGAAGAAGAGTCCGGGCCTTAATTGTTTAGACCATCTTATATTAATTGGTTTTACTTGAAGCATGGATAAGTTTGAGTTAGCGAAACATTTAAGACTTCCAAGATGGTGTAAACACAACCACAATAAGTCAGCAAAAACGTCTTTTGATAGTAAAAAATGTTAATGAATTGATGAAGAGAAAATATATATAGAGGAATGAAAGTAGACGCCTTATAGCTATAAGACAACAGATTAGTTATGAATTAAAGAAGAACAATAGAAGCACAGCCACTATATAAATATATGCCAACCAATCTAAAACATACATTGAAGGGGTGGGAAAACCATAGTTGAGGAAATGTAAGCTTCTTTATCTAACGACTGCAGCACATTGTTATTTTGATGTCATTCGTTAATAAGCTACTTATTTATACAGTACGAGCGGTTTAAACAAAGGAAACGAAAAGGAAGCTATAATTACAAATTCTCGGTGGAAAAAGATGATGGCTTTTTTTACTGGGAACAAACGTTAAATAGATATTGTTTCGGGAGATACTGCTATAGCGTCACCCCAAGTTTCTACCCCTTTAAGATTGGGCACCAGTCGTTAAATAACAGGTGAAGTACGCAGACATCGTCCATAAATCATCCGTCTTTGATCTATACTGTAGAGTCACTTAATATGTGGCTTTGATTCGTTAGTACATGGCATTGTTGATGTAGTCTGTCAATTAGCAGTAATTAAACAGCATGGAAGATACCATTAACGATCTGAACGCTGTCTAATTCCAAAGGATCCAAAATTCTTATCCGTTTCCTCTATAGTGTATTATACAAGTCCTTTACTTATGTACGCGACTTTTTTCTATCTATCCTTGATATTGGATTATGTTTTCTTTAGTCTCTATCTGTTTTTTGAAACACGCTTAATGTTTACAACCCGAACAATAAGTATCCAGCTGGTATTATTTGTCTTAATGTCCAAGTTTATGGATTTCTTGCCCCGATGAATGAGAGAATTCTATGGCAGGCTTGGATCAGTTATACTGACCTTATCCTCCTATTATTGCGAGTATAAAAAAGGATTATAAGATGGTTTAAACGACGCCTATATGATTTGGCGAAGTATTTCTTATGCCTATTGTATTTATATTTTACATTTTTAAATGGTGTTTATATCAAATTCCTTGACTGAAAATTCATTAGGTTTGATGTGTTGAAGTAATGAGATGTACAGATCCTATCTTGGGTTGATCAACGAACATTTTCCTTGGTCTCTGGAGCGTCTATGGGTGTCACTATTGTTAGTCTTTCCCAAAACCAAAAAGTTTTTCTGGTTGACTTTTTATGTTTATTACGTTCACAGCAAATAGTTTGACTTATATTGGTAATTGCGGCCACTTCCTTGGGCAATATATAATGCGCCGGTCCAGCTACTCTTATTTATTATCTCTTATTGATCAGTCTTATTCCGTGTTTTTTATCTCTATTATCGGTGGTTATGTGAATTATTAAAAGTATAATATATTTATTCTGAACAACTAGGATTCCACAATTATTTGTATGATGTTGTGATTACATCGCTCCGGTATGGTTTTGTGATTGATTGGTTTCGCTCAACGTATGGAACACCGCTGGCGAAGGCTTCTAGAATGGAATCGGTTTTTGGGCTGTACTCATTAATATCTTTATCTATATATAACATCGATTAATAAGGAAAGAAGAATTGCTCAAAAAATTGAGTGAGAAAGTAGCCAGATCAAATAAACTAAAGGGTTAATAAAAGTGGAAAAAAGGCAGTCTATTTTAGTTTAAGTTACACTATTATCGGTGGATGATGATATCTGCTCCTAGTCGTGCTGGTTAATTTAGTATGATCATCGGTATGAAGAGTTGATGCACGACCTGATTATGGTCCAAAGAATATCACGTCCTTTATCTCTTAATTTAATAACCATTATATGTGCTGTGCTCTCTCAATAATCAAAGTATATCTATGAACGGATTAACAGGTGGCAAGAATTCGACACAAGCAACTATTTTGATAATAATAATCATATATAAATCAGGCTCATATAAGCGCTTATTGAATTGGGTCGGTTTCAATTCAAAGAACATCATTCCTCTATATATGTGTATATCTATCCGTTAGGAAGGAAGAAGAATATCTAGTAACTATGTGCCGTATTGACGGGCGGTGTGTGAGGCGACGTGCTTCCTATGTTCATTCAAAAAATTAAAGCAAAAACGAAAAAATTATGTGGGTTCATTATTGAATAAGATTATTCTAAATTAAATGAGATATTATATATATATGTGCGATCTGTATTCAAATATTTTGAATCAAATATTTTTTGTTCAAAAGGAGCAAAGAAAAATTTTTAGATATTTTATCCAGATATGACATATATATCTATAATATAACAACATCAGTAAATTACTTTTATAATAATTATATTGCCACGAATCAGACAAGTGATTATAACTATTAAAGTTATTAAAAGATACTAACAGTTGCTCGCAGCTAGGACAAAGAAAAGACTATGATCTTAACCTGAAAGTCATTCAAAAGTTAAGAATCAGAGGGTATTTTCAATATTGTACCTTGTGAGATGATGATGGCGTAATTAACGTTAGAATATAAGAAATTAATATATAAAATCGTCCCAGATTAAGAAATCTTATTTTATCAATTCATGGGAGGAAAGTGGTTAATCCTTCCTTACTACCGAGATTGTTGCGATATCTACGTTCAGCCTTCAAGGCTAAGAAGGTTTTGTATGTCAATGGCTTAAGCGATGGCTTTGGTAAACCAATTATGCTACGAATCTCACTATCTAAAAAATACAAACACATCATATCATTGCAGATATATCTAGCCAATCTTTATACGAAAAGATGTATGAAAATAATGAAATATTCGAAATTTGAGAATGAGATTAAGCAAGTGCTTTATTTACAAAAAAAAATGGATACTAAGCGGAAGTTTGAAAATTTTATGCTATCTGATTCTATATATACAAGTAATCGAAATTCTAAAAGGAGTGGGGATTAATTTGATGAAAAAGTTGTTTTCGTTATCCGACGCTTGGGCTAATGCCTCGGTACGGAGGCAAATCACTGATTAAAAACTAAATCAACACAATAGACAAACTAATGATATTACCATCATTGCGCTTGCCAGAGAAGATAAAACACTGCTGCCACAAAGAAACCAAGAGATTAAAATAATTGAAAGTATGAACAAGTGTTTTTAGGTTCTTAATATGGGTCTTTTTTTAAAAAAGAAGTTTTAAAAACCGTTAATCTATCAAAATTTTCTTAATTATTCATTTGTTCTTCCAAGATTATACAAATACATTAAAGCTAGACTCAATTCGAAACAATTGAATGATCATCTTTTACGAGTTATGAGGCTGCAAGAAGAAAAATACGATTAGCAATTCTTTGAATGGAGGATCAAGAAATACGTTAACGTCCATTTGTCATAGAAAAGAACATTGAGCTGAAAAAAAAGATTATGTGGATTCAAGGAAGACGTATCTTAAAAGTTCAGAGGAACGAAAAAAGATGGTGGGACATAAGATTTTTCCTTTAGAATTCGATCAAAATATTTTGTGTTTCACAAGCGGCAAAGAAAAATTTTCTGAAATTTATCCTGGAATTAGGAGAAAAAACTAGTTCTTTTTATCCGATTTTTGATAACCAAAGAATTATTTAGAAAAAAGCGGAAGAATCAGAAGACATTCTTAATTATAATGGCATTAAGATTTTTAACGGTTAGTCGTCTCGAAGAAGAAAAAGACAAGGAAAAGTGTTACCAGGAATTGTATCGCGATTAAAACGGAAAAAATTATCAGTTCAATTTGGTTTTTTTTTTTTTTTTTTTTTTTTTTAGGGTTTCCCCCCGCGGGATGTCAGTTTAAGAAAAAAATTGAGAAAAAGGACATAAAGAATTGGGAATGAAGATTATTCTAATTTTGTTAGGTAAAAATCGAATCCATTTCCTTACTATAAACAGTGTGATTACTCTTGTTCAAACCCTCTAGACAAGAAGGGTATTGTCTATCCATGGCGGAAGCCAATTCATTCAAAAAAACCTTTAATTTCGCACAAATTTATCACTTCAAAGGAGTTCATTGTGCATGGAGTAGATGTAGATTGCAGATAACAATTAGTCAAATCTATTTTATAAAAATATCAAGAAAATGCTATTAGTGCATGAAAAATTAAGAATGGCTTTTTAGTGAAAAATAGCCAAATAAAATAGTCGATACTTTTTCAGAAATGAATAAGTTTTATGCTCTATTAAGAAATTGGGTGTCTAGGAGTAGTTTATTGAGAACAGCAAACTTATGAAAATTGTGGCTTGTTGATTGTTTGGACTAAGTGTTGAACATTCCCTACTTTGCTTTTGGGGGCGCGAATTTTTTTCCGTTCGAAATGCTTAGATGGTGAATACCTTTTGGAGTAAACGGTTATTACGGATGTCTTGTCTATTCTTTCTCTTGCAGAACTAGGTTTTGGGCATCTGCTGGTAAATTTATGGTTTATATAACAACCATGTAGCAGTTAACGATGATAAAAACAAAAATTTAAGCGCCTTAATGAACTTTTATGCCTCTTCTCATATTAAAGTAATGGGTTTACTATTGTTATTAACTTAGGGCTGGAGGCCATTAGCTCCAGGTTTGTTGCCTTTCTTAAATATTATCATTAAAGATTCGTCCCCAATATTCCTCCTAACCTTATTGTATTTATCGTTACGTCGTATTTACATGCTTAATATTCTAGTTTGTCTACATTATTTTTTACGCTTACTAAATTCATTAATCGATGGCTGATCAAAAGAGATTTTATAATTGTAACTTTTTATAAAAAGTGGCATTTTTATTTTTAGCAGACAGGCGTTTCAAGTTATTGTTTTACTGATGACAATAGAAATTTTCGTTTATGTATAAGCTTACTGGGTCGGCATTACTAATCTTCCAGTGGTTGAAAAAATATATTATAAGCCCAGAAACGACAAACATAAAAACATCTTATCCATTTTAAAAGAAAGCGAACTAATACCACACAACTAGAGTAAGGGAGCGCTGATCGCGAACATCTTATTTTCAAAAAATCATTTAAAGGCATTGATGGTATCACCGAGTTAGGTTCAGTTTGTTGATAGGAACCGATTAATATTTTAGATTCTTACTTATTGCTTTGAGTACTCGTTTGTTTGATAGGATCTGTACTTCCAAATTATTCTTTGATCTCGTTACGATTAATTCAATTGTGCAATCTATAATCTGTATGATCTCGTGTTACTCGCAAGTGTAATGGTAAACGTCTAAATGCGTGTAGAACAATAAGGAAAAATCTTCATTGATATTTACAAAGCAGTTATTCAAAATTTTGGATTTTTTGGAGGATTTTTTGTGGTCGCAGTCTCTGATGGATTCCTTATCTCTACATTCTCTTCTATTACATTATGGCTCGGAGCACAATACTCGTTAAATGAGCTCAAGTGCATTGTGGTCTCTTAACAGTTTTCATTTAATTTTTATATAACAGGAAATTTAGAAACTACGACGATTTAGCTTATTTATAAGATGCCACTATATGATATTTTGGGAAATGATCGCCTGATAAACCTAGATAGCAGAAGCTTCAATTCATTTCAATTTGATCCTTAATCCTGGCAAGACTAAATACAGTTCTCAATTCAGAGGATTATTTATTTAGGAACGCGGCTTATTAGCAGTCCACGACTGTCGTATTGAGATAAACCATTTGATCTCGTGCTACAAAATGCTTATCTTAAAATAGTGTATCGTGGCCAGTTACTATTAAACGCCGGACTTATACTCCTCGGTATGTTTTAGCTCAGGCACAGTAATTAACTCCCAGTCAACTATCTTTTAACATCTTTAGCTAGCTTCGTGTATCCCAGCATTATTAATAAATTGCTATCTCTAATTCAGAGTATACTACTTTATGTGTTATTACCCCAAATTAGTTTTTTCTTCTTGTATATAATCGAAACGGCATGTAATTTGCAAACTACGTAATGGTGCCAAATAAATTTAATATTAGTTTGTAAAAAGAAGAAAAGATGGCAAAGGCTAAAATTACATCTGACTAACGACTTGAAACTAGAAGTCCGTCATTTATCAATATCTTATAATATCAAGCAGGGGAATAAAATGATGGTTTAGGCAGCCTAAGAATCGCAAGTCATGTACTGTATTCCTGCATACCAACCGATATCCCAGAAAAATACCCGTGAATACCTCGTTCATAATTTAGTGTTTTATGAATTACCCCGAAGAGACTTTTTACAGAATATTGAAGCTCTCATTTGATACGACTACCATCAGGATTGACTGGTTTCCACCGAATTCGAGGGATAATAATATAGATTTATTGGAAACATGTTTTGTACTCAAGAAGGACATGGAACGCGTCAGATGTGTGTAAAGTAACAACAATAATTACAGGGTTTAGTCATGGGACGCCGAGACAAATAATGCATGTGCTCTGATTAGCTTTGAGCCGTCACCGATGGATTAGCACTAGTCCATGACTGTGTGGATAGCGTTAGTGATTGGATAGAACAAAGACTACTCTCTGTTGAAACCGCTGATATCCGGTGACTGCGCTTTAGAATGACAAAAGCAACATTATACATTCTTATTTTCCAGACTGTACAAGCGCAACGCCATCTATTCGTTGAACATACGTACTGTAATATAGCGTGCTTTACAAATTCAGGTTCGCTGAGTACCAGCCTAAAAAAGATTTTTAAATAAAAGAAAAAGTGCCTTAAAACCTCAGAGAATATTTGCTTCTAAGCCTGCAATATCGCGAAATGGTTAGGATATATCCAATAGCGACAAGACTTCGAAGATCTACTCATTGGACTGCGTATCTCCGTACCGCACTGGCGAAAGCATTTATAGTAAAACAGGAAATATTATAAATATCATTACGAATGTTAACTATATGAATAGCGAAAATTGTGTGGAAACAGGATACGACGCCAACTGCTCTTTATTATGATTGCATTATTTGGGTATGTTAAAAAAAGACTGTTTTGCATTCGAGGAAAATGCCAAATTTGGTAATCATATATCGTAAATTGACTAACGAAAGTTTTCTGGTGATTTCATTATTTATGACATAAGATAAACGTATTATACATGGCTATTATACTATAATGAAATATGACTTATACAATGTTACCGTATACGCCAGAACATTCACTTTGGTTGATTTATCTTATAAAAAAAGGCGGTTAACTCGATCGGATTGCTTCATGTGACCTACTTTAGAGCTAGGTGAACAAATACGGTAGCAAGCCTAAGGAGTTGGCATAAGAAAACAATAACGAATTAAAAAGAAATTATCTCACAAGATCGACCCACTTTACATAAAAAAAGCTTATCAACTCAATGGATATATCAATTTATCTGGCTCCAAACATTGAACTTATTTATATGCTAGTAGCCAAAGCTTAAGATTTTGCATCTAGATATTTCATGCCGCTTACTATGGTCATATCAGCAAACTACAAGATAAAATAATAAGTAAGAATCGGGATAAAAGAAATCTGAACATATTAAATCAAAAACGGGAACTAGCAAATAAGAAATTAGAATATGTAAGCAAATGTACTTAATTATGACACATATACATTCAAGGTTATTTGAAGTATTCAAACAATTAGTAATCGATAGAGAAGAAATGATATACTACAACAAGTTTAGGTCACTGGAAAGGCGCGTGAGTCCATATCTTGATATAAAACAGCTTACGTGGCGTTTGAGTTGAAAAATTTAAGAACTGTTAGCTGTGAAATTCAGACATTTCTATTTTGTGGGATTATATCCAAGTATTCCATGTGGAAAATGGCCTAGAGATATAGTCAAATTCTCAATTGAGTTGCACCTTATTAAAACAGTCTCCAGATGTAAAAAAAAGCTATCGTTAATATACCATTCTGATATATCAGAGTAGATTACCATTAACAAGATGGTATTCATGATTTCCTTTAAAAAAATTATTGTACTGGGAATGGACATTGTTCATTTTTGTCAAAATTAGACAGGCAAAAGAAGGAAACTAAAAAAATTTGTTTCCGCGGATTATCAATAGGTAGTCCATCTGTTTCAAGAACTACTCGCCCAAAAAGTGCGGTCTTCTCAAATTAGTGCAACAATCAGGGATTGACAATTACTTGATAAGTCATTTTTAATAGCCGTCAACGTTTTTAATACAGATAACCAATAGATTTGAAAATGAGCAGGAATATACGCTGTAAAGTTCGTGTTCATTCCTGGTTTAGTATTACGAAATGATTTTGCCAAGAATTATGTGTGTCGTTACAGGACAATGCGGATAAAGCACATTTATTCGTTGTCAAAAATGTATCAGAGCTGAATTGTTAACATCACCGAGAGAGCATCAGTTATTGCTATTCCCTCTCGAGAAACATTCTAAGTGTACGTTACCTTTAAATAAGATCCATTCTTGAGGCATAGTATGCGTAAAATATCAGATGAAGTAGAACGACTAATTCTCCCAATCCGGAAAATCTGAGATCAATTGCAGATATGAGAGACTCTACATATATAGCAGGACCATCTTTTTGCTAGCGAAAACTTTGATTTTAATGTATGACTCAACAGTAGTTGAACACGCCTAGTGATTATCTAGATTTAGCAATATATAAAAGTAATATCAGATTGATTCTAGATACTTCAATTAATATACTTATACTCAATATCTGAGTGAACTAATTTAGATATATAAAAGAGCTTTGTTTCTTATAAAAAAAGTACAAAAGCGAAATGTGTCAAAAACAGAGAGGACAGTATTATGATAACATTATATATGTTTTTCCAATTTACCAATGCAGGAGAATATTGACTGTAAGATGTGGTTAAATGCATTTAAGATACCAGAAACTTATCAATAAATAGACAGTATTTAGTATAATGGGTTCAATAATTCTCTAAAAGCGGAGAATATATTTCGTAAAACGCTTCTCTAAAGCAGATATCGTGTTTAAAGTTATCCATAAAAAAATGACTGGTTATCAAGCAGCCTTAATCGGGTCACATAACTGCTTAAAGAAAGATATGTGCAGTTTTGTAAATGCCTTTGACAACCGATTGTAGTGTCCATCTATGTATTAAACAATGTACTTTCATTACCCGATCCTAATCCAAATACAAAATGGAGATAGGGTTGTCTGCGATTACATGTGAAGAAGACTCTACAATCTATCAGTGAACAAGGCAAAAACATTACAAATTGAAAGAATGGTCAAACAAGAAACCTATCCTCATAAAAGGACAAAATAATCGTGAAACAGTCAACAAGAGTATATAATGCAATAATATAATAATAATTCAACATGATATTTAAGCTCCAGAAGCTCTTCTCGATTTAACTCCACATAATTCTTATTTATTGAAGATTTATTATTCGCTATATATCGAATGTGCTCTTTAAAGAGTGAAAAAGATTTTTATAACCTGCATCTCGTATTACCACACATCTCCAGAGCCGTTATCTATAGAAGAAAGTAGGAATTATCCAGATTAGAGCAAGAAACAGGTTTTTAAGAGACGTATTATCATTATCGATTAGTATTCTATAAAGAACTTGATATTGCCAAATTGGAAAGCGGCGTTATGCTACTTTAAATATGAGTTACTAATGTGAGAGCTTTTTCATGATCAATCACTTAAAAAAAGAGAGAAGTTGAAAATTTCAAGAAAGAAAATTTATATCGATTTAATTAACAGAATTAGAAAACCTATAACCTTCGCTATAAAGATGCTTTAGTCGCTTGTAGAGAATTCCAAACATTAGTTATTTGTTTGGAAATTAACAAAATAAATGAAAAAAATACTCATTAGTAGGAATCCTAAACTTCTAAACTTTGGGATTTTATCCTGTTATGTTCATTTAATTAAAACTACATATGATAAAATAAGTATTAAATTTAGTTAATTAAAGGAGAGAGTAAAAGAGCGAGTGTATAAGAACAAATGCTTACTTTCCAACTAATAGGGGAACTTGGACTGAGGTTCGGCACGCTTAGTGAATACGTTCATGATTAAATAAGAAAAAACCAGGAATATGTGGTTTCCTATGGGATTTTGTGCTGTTGTTGCAACTGATCATAGTATAGAAACAGATGTTTCTCAATATGGAAACCCGTATTCTAAAACGATTCTTATAGGATGGCTAAAAAATCAATTTGTATGCTGAAACTTTGCGTTTATCGGAGGGAACTTTATCTGGTATTTAAGACACTGGTTGAAACTTACGCAGTCCTAGGAAAGGTAACCACCGAAAACTATGTTCGCTAAAATGAGTTCTAATTCCGACAATAAGGGTGGTGGATGATAAACAAATCAAATACCACCCATAGCCCAGTATAGACCCTTAAACACTGGGAAGATAGTGCTTACTAGGAGCTCTTATCAAAATATCTAACACTTGGCGTGTTGGTGTGCGCATATGAGTGATATTTAATGATATCACAGATGATATATAGATTTTTCTATATAGTGCTAATATATTTTATGACCCGATCCGGTAAGTGAGATGCAGCTAATCTACCAGCTTTCTCAACATAATTCGCGCTATGGTTAGTTGAAGAATATAATAATAGCAAGCGAAGTAATATACGTATTCTTCTGACGTGAGACACTAAAATTTAGTGTTATATTTGAACTTTATGTCTTTAGTCGAATATCATAAGCGTATTGCTCCTAGTTTCCAGTGTATTGCCTGTTGTTAATCATGCAGTCTATCTAATACTGCATATGTTTATTTCATATCCAATATGAGTGAGACCGGCTACATCGCTGCGTGTTACGTTAAATCATCTGCACTTTAACTCAAGACACTTATACAGTCTTGGCTATGAAGATGAGCGTTCATTAATAGTGAGTCCTATAAACCTCGATTGCCATTCAAATTCGTCTATAAGACGCTTCTGTGTGTCCGTCCTACTTTGTTCTGCATTACGTTTACTAGATACTACGATGTCTAAAGAACCACGTCAGATAGGAGACTATTTTAAGAGACCAGGAGTATTTACTTTTTCATACCTCTAATTCTTCCATCAATTATCTAATTAAATCTAAGTAAACCAGTATCCAATTTCGCATCACCTCATGTTGCGTCTCTTCGTAATGATTTTTGATTAATAAAGCATCTCTTCATAAATTATGAACCGCTAGCACTTCTCAATGTAGAAAAGATGTGCCCAAAAAACCTGATTGTCTGGCCCGGTAAATATCGAACTGTGGCTGTTTAAAAAATATTATATAATCTTCTGATATAGATTATATCAAGAAATCCTATTCGCATTCGCTTTTGATTCTTCAATTTTTCTATATAAAATATCGCTCATCTACCTACTTTCATAAAAAGCTTGCTTCCTAAGGATCAGATTTATTAATTTCGCTGTAGGTGCTTTTTACCAGCATCTATCATTTTCCTGACTCTATACACACAACACTGCTATAATGTTACCCTCTCTATCTCACTTGTACAGGTTCACTTCTTGTAAATAATGCGCATTCAAAGGACGGTGTCGTCTCCGGTTAAATTATGCATCTTCTAGCTATTATAGGGGACTAATAACAAACTTAAAGGGACCAAGCATTAAATAAGCTTGTTTTATGACCTGTTTTGAACAAAACTTGACTCTTTTCACTGAAAAATAATAAGATAAGTCTGTTTACTGCAATACATCGGCATAGAAGGCTGACATTTTGTGATAATAATAATATGGGCTTTCTTCTGTTAGTTACCAGCGACTGTGGCGGTATCGTGCTCAGGATGGACGCCGTCGAGACAACTTCGACATCTCAACGCCGAAAGCATACTTGAACGAGAGTGCTCGCATAGACATACATATTCTCTCTACAAGTACCATGATATTTAGTATAGTCCGTAATATAACATCTTCTCCTAAAACGTCATTGTTTCATATGACCGATACGTGTAGCGGTTTCTCCCCCATATAAGTCCCAGTCCACCTTGTAATCTAACGTATTCGCTTCTTGAATATGAGCAAATGAAGTACCGGTTTCAAAAACACTGAAATCTTCGTCATATGAGGTCCAAAATCGAACAGCTCTCAAGCGAGAATTTTACGAGATACACCGACAACCAAGTTTTATCTGCCTTGCAATTAACATTTTAATGAAGGTTAATCTGTGTGCTCTCATATTTAATGAAGCTTGATCAACAAGCGACTTGAATGGTATATCCCCATTAGTTATGCTTAAGAACTTGTCTTCCAAGATAAGAAACATGACTATTGGTAGATATAGTATAGAGTGTTTCTAATATTCTTCATTAACTCAATCACATGTTCATTTCCGATGTATATTTTATGCTACTCCCCATAAAGTTGTCTCCATACAACTCATTAAACCCATGAGTTTTTATTTAGCTGGTGCCGATTTTGCAACAGACGTCTGCTTCTGGATGATTCTTGCTAAATCAAAGCAAATTTGAGATTAGGGCTGATACCAAATAGCATAATAATTCATTCATGGGATCACGAGGGAATGATTCGTTCGCCCTAAATACGAGAACCATCAGTGATGGTGTGTGTTTTTGACATCTTCCTTTTTCATCGTCTGTATGGACGGTGTAATTTAATGTTCTATGGATAGACGTTTATATTGTCATGTGTTTTATGCTTTGAATTTTTGTTATGACCCAAACTAAGGCGAAGGTAATCTTTTTTAAAATTATGGGATCTAATGTACGCAGCTAACTCTACTTGAGCTAAGCATAAGAGGTTTGCATTTGCACCCGCTACCATATTAACTAAGATTCTCTCTGTTTTTACCTTAGTTGAATTATTGACCTTCCATGTGCTATCCTAAAGTTAGCGAAAGCTCCTATCGCTTTGTTAAAGAGCCTTTGACTTTTAGAATTAAAAGCCATGGATTTACATTTTTCTAAGTGTGATAGCATAGTTTTTTCCAGTTGAAGACGCTCTAATCCGTGACCCTGTCTTGAGATAGTTGAGCTGTGATAATTATCTTGAACCTCTACGTAACGGTATCTTATGAATTAATAGCTTGCTATTAATCTCTTTTCAAGTTTGATTTTAGACAAACGTATAAATCTCCACATACTTTTATATAACATAAAACACATCTTGATAAACATAGCGTTACTCATCTAAATTTGAAAAATAATTTGATATAAGCGGCAGATAAGTACACTCAAATATTACACAAGTTTAACATTCTTAAAAAAGATAGGAAAAATCAGTTGTTACATTGAGTGCATTCTTTCATTAGGATTTTTAGTAACTATTGTGTTTATTACACATTAGTAGAATTAGAATAAGATTGCGAGGATAACTAGAAATATTATTATGTGATAAGAAAAAACGTAAAATTTTTGGCAAGTCAGAGTGTAGAAAAATGATAATGAAATAGATCAAGATAGAGAAAGTATAATCAGTTTCTTTATCGGATTACCTCTACGAGATTGAGCCGGTAATAGCTTGGGTGAAGAAAGCACAAAGGCGTATTAGCTGAAGACACTACATTGTATTATTGACGGCCATGAAAAACACGTAGATGATTGGAAGAATGGACTCTAGTTGGGATTGTTGAGTCAGTCGAAGAAGATGAGGTGAAGAGGAAGTATCGACTTGGTCGATAAAATCAAAGAGATTCGAATGGTGATCCCTGATGTCAAGAGAAGTTCAACCGTTGCCACTAGTCACATCGTGTTGATCCTGACGACTCGCAGCGAACATTTTAATGGATTCATTGGAAAACTCATGCAATTATTTCTATGACGCAACTAGTGGTCACTCCAGCGGCCCTGATCAGTTCAAGAACAAATTATGCAGTATATGAAAGAAGTTCTTAAAAATGAGAGGACACAAGCTTCAAGCTTTACAACGATCAATGCTGAAACCTAGCGAAATGAGCTACTAAAGAATCAATGGACCCTTGCTACGGGAGAAGAGGAGGAACATTTTGATACTTCCAAGTCTCAGTCTGCAATGATGAGTGTTCCTGGCACATCGACGGCCTCTTTCCACCAGATAAGAGTAGGACAAGACAATAAACAAATAAAATTAAATTCAAAACTAATTGATGAACCCCCAAGTTAACTTGTGATGAATAATCAGTTCTGCAGAAGATAGAATCTCATGTATATCCTGCAATTTATTAGTAGGGTGTTGTTGGAGAACAGGGACTGATGAGAATCCGACCAGTGGGGTCAGAGCCCAAAAAGAAGAACATCGGATCCCACAAATACATATATTCCGGAAAGTGATGCTTATACAAGTCATCAAATTTGAAGATCGCTTGCGGTGGTACAAATTTGAAGACACGAAAATACAGTTAAAATAAAAATGGTCAGGCGAAATGTCTTCTTTTTTGGACATTTGTTTTTTTTAAAACTTCAACTTGGTTATTTACTTATGTACCATTTTTTCGGTCTGATACATTTACTTATTTACTTCATAGCGAAGGAGAGAAAAAATTGATTGAACAAAAAGAATTAGAAACAACAACGCCTAAGAAAGACTATTTCTATGACGACGAAGTGAAAATATCCTTCTAGCCACGACAGAAGAACCAGAATTCTCCTCAGGCGGGAAGTTGAAAAGTGAAAAAGCGTTAATTTATGGGGAGGAGGATAGCGGTATTGGTGCCCTATAGCAATAGCATTGCTTTGCAACAAGAGGGGGCGTGATGTGCCATTCTCCATTTAGCCATCAGAGCAAGACGCCTCATTAACTGAAAAGAATATCAAAGAGATTGGGCAAGAAGTCTTGGTCTCAAAGGTGATATGGAGATGAATCCGTTGCTGAAGATGCCATTTGAAGTAATTACTAAAATGGGGTACGCTGATAGTATTAGTAAACACGCAGTGTGCGCAAACTTACACAATGGAAAAATAGGACGATGTAACCGCGACAGTTAGATTCTACTTTTCGAACAAATGTATTTCGGGTATTTTTATGCTAACTAAAGCATAGGGCAATGCCAACTCTATTGTATCGACAGTTGCCCTTGGTGTTTATATAATAACTTCTCGTTCATTCCGGCCTCAACTTATCGTGGCACGTATCACTCTTATACACTAGATGTTCTGCCTTACTAAAGGAGCACATCGGACTTTTGTCCACCCGGTCTTTTGTGCAGGGAATCAAGAACAGTGAGCGATAAATAAACATTAGAGTGGAAACGGGGCGGTAGCACCAGGCCCTATTTGGGCGACCCGGTTTAATTCCTGCGTATGCTTTGCCCTATAAAAAAATTAGAAAAATGGGGCGAAGAGGATCGGATAGCCCGCCTGGACATCCATTTTGAATTAGACAGCG
>Ga0163217_1069181_pt1 | contig 15952 bp, 24 predicted proteins | sample SynspAceP_FD_185933 | JGI IMG/M metagenome (GOLD analysis project Ga0163217, IMG submission 185933) | Saline lake microbial communities from Ace Lake in Antarctica - Synechococcus sp. Ace-P (PacBio error correction) | ecosystem: Environmental > Aquatic > Non-marine Saline and Alkaline > Saline ... | reverse complement strand
CTTACCCCTACCTGGCCAAGCGCCGCCCACGCGCCCTGTTCCTGAGCAGGCCGCCACGCCCTGCGCCAAGGAATCTCCGGAAGCCTTCCTGACGAAGACAGCCCTCGGGTAAGGGGGCGCGGACCTCAGGTTGATCCTGCCGCCCTGCCGCCGCCCTCCGCTAGGTTCACCCCCATCAGGGACGATCACGGCGATGGGCAGATCACAGCGGATGACGGTGCGCAGGTGGCTGTGTTGCCCCGGCTGGACCTCGCCGAAGACACCGATCACCACTACACAGCCAAGGGCTGGAGCGAATTTCCTCGACTACGTGGACATCTCAGCAGGTGGACACCACCGGGGGTTCCCCACACCCGGCCGTGAATGGTGATACGTGCCCGCAGACGATCAGGTAACCCAAACCCCGGTCGAGAGGGAGCTCCTGAAGCTTGGGCCCCCCAGAGGCAAGGAGACTTCATCCGTGTTCCCCAGATCCATGGGCGCCCGAAACATCAAGACAACGGGGCCGCCGGACTAACGGCCGTGCGATGCAGGAGGTTGAGCACGTGACGCCGGTTCTGCCGTGGGCATCAATGCCGCAATCGGACCAGCCCGACTACGGCCACCGTGGCTCGGATTCCAGAAAGATGTCGTTAGAGAAAATTAATTCCAATCGTGGCGCGTTTCAAACAACCCAGGACGCTTGGGTGAGCCTTTTGGGCTTCAGTAATGGTTTGGTTGCCAGATAGGCCGTGATTACTGAAAACCAGGAATCGAGGGCCAGAGATGGTGCAGCGAGATGCGTAGTTCTGCCCCATGATCAGCCAATTCATCAAAACGGCTGGTAGACCGCGCGTTGTGCAAAACCGGCTTCTTGACATGAAGGACGTGGGGACGAATCCAAAGAACGCCCAAGTGACCCCCCACCATCAGGCTGGAGCAAACAACAGGTTGAAGAATGAAAGGCAGGAAAAATCGTGCTTAACCGGCCGCCAAGCACGATCCGCCACGAAAAGCCCTGCCAGCCCCCACTCCAGCAGCTCCCAGACGTCGCCAGAGCCATTGCGAAAGAAAAAAAACCTTACGCGTGTAGAAGAACCTGGGTGCGATTCAGCCAGAGCGGCCCGAAGTGGAAACGATGTGATCGGATCGCGCTTCGGATCGTTTACATTGGCATGGGCTTGCAGATGGCACCCAGGGTGAAGACAGGAAAGCTGAAGCCCAGCAGGATGCAGGCCGTGACCCCATCAGCGCATCCAGAAGCGCTGGTGGGCGCGTTGTGGAGGCGTCATGGATGACGGTGCCCTCGAATGCGAGGCCAGGAAGCCCAGGCCAGCAGTACGCCAGGGCCAGTGGCCACGAAACCAGCCCCAGATCGTCAACCCGGCGAGTCCATAGCCGCCAAAAAAAAGCCCACAGTTGGTTCCAAGCGCGGTGGCAGAATTCGCGCGTACCGAACGGCGCAGCTCGCCTGGGGTTGTGGGGCGCACTAAACAGGCGTCAAGGCCCGAGCTTGGTCATTCGCCTGGATGCTGCGCCTCCCGATCAAGGTCGACTCAGCTACGAGCTTGGCAAACCGGAGTGAGAACCCGCGTGAGAATGGCCACGACAGAGCTGCGCCCCTAACGCCTGCATAACGAAAAAATGCAGCAATCTCGGCTGGATAGGGCGCCCGCGAATAGTCCAACGTGTCCAACAATCAGCAGTTGAAACAAAGCCCCCAGCCGCCGGGCCCTGGCCTTCCAGTCGCTCTGCTTGCCCTGGGTGCACGATTAGTGCCTGCGGCTAATCGGCCGCCAAGCTTCCCTCAATTCAGTGGCACGGCGCCAGTTTCCCGAGCGCGGCCCTACCAAACGCTGGTCTGCCGATTTACCGCCAAGGAAACCCGGCATCAGTCAGTTATCAGTCGGTGGGCTCGGGCGCCGGAGTCCGGCACATTCATCGCCGGCACCTCTGATTTCGGTGCCACCGACGAGCAACTCAAGGCGAAGATTTCACCTCTGGCGCCGCCGGTGAAACCGGCGCTCTGCAGATTTCCGATGCTGGCGCACCGTCACCTCCCGCCTACAACAAACCCCGAACTGCGCCGAATTCAAGCTCACGCAGGCCCAGCTCGCCGATTCTTCTGGGCAAGATCACCAACTGGAAGTGCGCTGGGCTGCCCCAGCAAGCCGATCACCGGCCCACCGCTCCGATGGCTCCGGCACCACTATGCCTTCACCAACTCCCTGAGCGCTTTCCAAGGGCCGGAGTGGGAAGAGAAAGTGGCCGGGCAGCGGTGGAACTGGCCGGTCGGCGTTGCGCCAAAGCAATGAAGCTGTGGCCTGATCCAGAACACCCCCGGTTCAGCGGCACTTTTTCAACCACCTTCTTGCGTGGCGTGAACCTGCCGGCGCGTGGAGAACAAGGCAGGGGCAGTCGTGCTGGCCACGCGGAGAGCGGAGCGGCGGCCTCAAACGGCTCACCCTCGATGAGCGCCTCGCGGTGAAGAATGCAATCCTCCCGGGCGAAAGCTTCCCGATCGTCGCCTTCACCTGGATTCCTCGCCACGAAAACGGCGGAAGAAGCCAAGCCGATTCGGTTGCGCCGCCTTCCTCAACTGGTCGTTGCAAGAAGACCACAGCAATGCGCGGAACTGGGCTACGTGCCCCTCAAGGGCGGACTGCTGGAGGCGGCCAAGGCGAGGTGCCCAAGATCAAGAACTGATCAGCCCCAGCAGGAAAGCGGCTGGCTCTGCGCAGCAGCAGCAGCGCTCGATCGGATGTGAGCCACAGGGCTGGGCTGCTCGCGCAGTCAGCCACTGGCACGCGTCACTTCACTGAGCGCCGCCGAGCCGCCCCTTCATCCCCAACCCGGCAGACCATGGCTGGCCTCGAGCACCACGTAGGCGCTTCACCTGGAAAGGCCCCTGCTGGCCTAACAGCCAGCCGGCCACTGATTCAACTCTTGATTCAATCTCTGATCCAATCTTTGATTCAGAAAACTGATTCGGCCCCGGACAGGTGGCAGGACTCTTGGGCGCTGGCGTGCTTCGACCGCAGGTGGGCGCGGTGCCACATGGGAGAAAGCCTGCCCTGCTCTCCAGGCCAGGGGGCAGATCCAGCCCCCAATCGAACGCCGCTTCAGCGCCCCCCCCCAGCGGGCCGCAGCGTGGAGAGGTTCTTGCAGCCGCTCAACCCGCGGCCACCGCCAGCTTCCACTGGGCTGCTCAAACACCTGCTGCGGGCTGGCCCTGGGCCAGCACCCGGCCGTGATCGATCCACCAGCAATCATCGTGAGCCGTAGCGCCTCCTCAGGTCGGGGTCACCAGCAGGGCTGGCACGCCGTGGCCGCAAGCACGTCGGCGAGCTTGTCTTGCTGCAACTGGGCCGCAATAGGCATCTGGCGGGCGAAGGGCTCATCGAGCAACCAACAGCTCCAGTTCACTCGCCAGGGCCCGGGCCAGGGCCACCCGCATGCTCTGGCCTCCGGAGAGCTGGGCGATTAGCGCTCCGCAAGGGCGACAGCCAGATGCCTCCAGCGCAGCCCCACCCGCCTGCCCCCGCTCAGCCCGGGGCAGGGACCGCCAGCGAAAAGCTCACGTTGCGCCACGGTCAGATTGGGGGAAGAGGCGTAGTGCTGCTGGCACCAGGCCGATCGCCGCCGGCGGCAACGCAGGTCGCATGCCGCCCTCCGCAATCAACAGCGTGCGGCCATTGAGGGCATCCGCCCGCTGCGGGACGCTCCCAGGCCCGCCAGCAGGCAGCAAAACGGCTCTGCCCGCCCCCGAAGCCCCACACGCAAGCCGCGCAGTGGCTGCCAAAGGCGATCCGGCAGGGGAAAGCCACCCAAGGGCGCAGCAGGCCCGCACCTCCAGTGGAAGGGCCCTGGCGGGCGGGGGCCCTTCGGCGACCGTGTGACCAGGGGAGATTCCCGTCTCCACAAGCGCTTCGCCGAAAATCAGTCAGGGGTTCCGTATGTATCCGGCGGCCTTGCCTGCGGCTGCAGTCAGGGGCCACAAGCCCTCCAGCAGCAACAGGCTGCAGGCGTTGGCAGCAGCACCAGGGCCAGTCACCCGCCGCCCCGCGATATCGCCGCATCCACGGCAGCAAAAATCGCCAGCGCAGGGGTCTGGGTGCGGCCCGATGTTGCCCGCCAGCATCAAGGTTGGTGCGAACTCCCCAGCGCCCGGGCAAAGCTGAGGCTTACCCCGGCCACCCGGCCCGGCAGCGCCAGCGGCAGCAGGATCCGGCAACAGCACCTGCTTCATCGGCCACCGAGCTGCGGGGCCCACCTTCTGGCAGGGGAGGGATCGATCTGCTCGAAAGGCCCGCAGTGCCGCCCGACATTCAGCGGAAGCTCCACCACCGGCAGAGCGAGCACCGTGCGGGCAAGCGAACCCGAGCGGGAAAACCCCCAGCGATTCCAGCAGCATCCGATCGGCCCCCTGGCCTCCCCAGCAGTTGCACAAGACGAACCCAGCACCGTGGGCTGCAACACCAACGCGCCAGCAGGACAAATCCGGCCAGCTGCGGCGCAAACCGCGCCAGCGCTTGCACCCGCGGCCCCCACACCCGAGCGGGAAGCGACCAGCAGAACCGCCGAGCCGTGGCCTGCGCAGGAGAGCCAGAGGGTGAGGCCCGGGAGAACGAACAGCATCGGGCTCAGGGCCGCGTCAGAGGGATCAGGCCCTTGGCGCTGGAACGCCGCGGTGCAGCACGCCCTTACTGAGCGACGCAGGTAGGCACCGGCAGCCTCAGGTTGCCGGCTTGGCGCGATGACCGCTCCGGCATAACGATCGGCCGTGCTGGCCTCCGTAGCCGTATCACCACCCGCAAGCCCGGGAACCCAAGACGCGCCTCACTGCATAAAGCAGACCGGCATCGACTTGCCAGCGGCCACAGCAACGCAAACAGCCCGCACTGACCCCAAACGGATCAACTCGGCTCCAGCCTGGCGGCAAGCCCGAAAAAGGCAGGCCTTCGCGGGCGTAGTCGCCGGCACGGTGCATCGCCAATGCAATCGAGCGATCGCAGGGACGGCTCAGATCTGGAAGCGCAAGCGCTGAAGCCTGCCTCGGCACCACCAGCACCAGAACGGTTGGTCAGCAAACTCGCGCGGCTGCCCTTGAGCAGCAGTCCGCGGTCTCCAACCAATCGAAAGTGACGGGGCTGGCCGAGAGAATAACATCCACGGGAGCTCCCTGGGTGATCTGGACTGGCCAGCGGCCCTGAGAGGCGAAGCTGAACTGGGGGCGGTGGCACTGCCGCTGCGCCAGTTGGATCAGGGCTCCCGCAGGCTGATGGCCGCAGCAACCGTGAGCAATCCGGCGGGGGGAGCAAGCAGCCAGGCCGAGGTCAAGGTGGCCCACACCTTGAATGACGAGGCAGGCCATGGCGGAACCTTTCGCTCTTTGCTTGTGGGTTGCTGAAATTTAGTTGTGGCCATTGTTGTGCTGGACATTCGGGCCTGCAAACCCACCATCACAAAGACAGCAAACGGAAGCCTTGGGAACCAGTGTCTGTATGGAGGCCGAGCAAGTGGATGCCAACCAATGGCACCCAACCCAAGCGCGGCTGCCAGCACGGCCAGAGTTACGCCTCGCCCTGGCAGAGGGTCGGCGTCCAGTTCCAGGGCCTGCGCGGCTGATCTTCGATGGGGTGAATCTGGATCTGTCGTTTTGCGACCTCAGCCAGGGCTGCTTTCGTGAATCCGGCTCGGCAAAGCGTCGGCTGCGCACTGCCGGTCGAGGGGCCAACTGTCCCAGGCGCTGATCTGGGCGCCGACCTCTTTGCCTTCAAGCAACGGGTCCCGCTGGCATGGGGCGGATTTTTCCGGCTCACGGCCTGGCAGCAGGCTGATTTCGTGAGCCATGATGCATCCGCTGCTGGCCTGCCGTGGCGTGGTCGCCGCTGGCTGCTGCTGGCATAAGCGGGCTTGGTGGAAGCGGATTTCAGCGCCGCCCCGCTCGACCAGCTCACCGATCTCGGCGCGCCGAATTTTTCAGGCGCCACCTTCAGTTATGCGTATTCAAGGGCGCCCAACTTGCGCAGCTCAGGCTGCGTGGAGCCTGCCTTTTATGGCGCGATCTCAGGCCAGACCAACCGCGCAGGCGACCTCGGGCTGCGACCTGCGTTGATTGCCAGCTCAGCGTGCAGCTCTGAACCAGGCCCGACTCGACGGTGCCTTGCTTCCAGAGGGCTGGGACCAAGGGGAACGCCAACCAGAAAACAAGCCGTTTTCAGCCGATGGAGCCAGCACTGACGTCGCTGAAACCTAGGCACAGCAACGCAGTGCTCAAACCAGGACAAGCCCCACCAAAAGAGCCGAGCACCCAGAGGCAGCCTTAGGCCCGCCGACATGAAACACAGCCCCGAGAGCAAAGGTCCCCAGCAGGCGGCCCGCCGGCATTGCCATTAATAGAGCCCACGTTGAGCTCACCGATTCGCATCGGCATAGCCAGAAACCATGTAGCTTGAATCGAGGAATTCATGGCGACGACGGCTGCAAGACGCCGCCCACCACAATCACCCACGCCAGATGGGTCGGGCCGCCCAGAGCGCCACGGCGATCAGGGGCCTGAACGGCGTGAGCAGGGCGCTCACCAGAACCTTGCACTGCTGCAGGGCCCGGCGGGCCGCGCTGCCCCAGGGCCCGTCGCAGGGTTGGGCGGCGGCCTGAACGAATTCCGTAAGCGATCACCCAGAGGCCCATTGAAGCCGCCCACCTCCCCAGAACGCCCAGCCAGGGTCGTCCCGAGGAACACCGGCAACGCCACCCCGAACCAGACATCGCGGCACCAAAGAGAAAGAAACGGGCCAAGCGACAACCTGATTGATAGCCGGCGCTCGTGGAGAAGAGGCTCAAGAAGGCCGCTTCTGCTTCACGGCCGACTCGGCGGGCAGCACCAGGTGCCGAAGCAAGGTGAGCAGCAAGCGGCCAGCATGGCCGCACCGCGGCGGAGAAGCCATGCTGTGAGCACAGGACCGCCGAGGAAGAAAACCGACGCCCTTGAGGGGCATTTCTTGGAGCCGGGTGAGATCGCCACCCAAGCGGAAACATTGCTGCTGCCCCGCGTTTCCAGGGATTCCTCGGGGTTTCCGCACCACCGTTTGATGTGCCGCTCTTGGCGCTCATCTGTTGAGATCTTGCATTGCCGTTGGAATGCCTGGGCGCCATTCACGAACCAGCGAAAACAAACCGGGCCAGCTGGCTGGACACACGGCACCGCATCACCAGCGCACGATCTTGCAGCACCAGCCCGCCCAGAGGGTGAGTCGCAGGCCGAAGCGGGCCCCGAGGCAGCCGCCAGTGAGGTTGTTGACGATGCCGAAGGAAATTCGTAGTAGAACAGAACAGGAAGGCCGTTTCCCAAGAGGAGGAACCGAGCTGGGAAGTGGAACGACCACCAACATCCGCAGGCCCCGTCAGTGAGCTGGAAAGCCCAGGACGACGCGTGATCACCGCGTACTGCCCCATGCGGGAGAGATGATGCGGCGAAAAGGCTTGCGCCGGAGGCTGGAAAATCGGGGACGCCCAGGCTCAAGCGCCCTCCACAGCGGCCACATGGCATGCCAGATCGGCCAGCGGCAGCTGTAGGCCCACTCGTTGTCGTACCGGCGTAGACCTAGCTGGCTGCGCCGTCACCAGGTGAGAGACCAGTATGACGTCGACGATCCGCACTGCGGGATCATTGACGTAGTCGCAGGACACCAGGGCTGGGTTTCGTGCCCAGGATTCCCTGCAGGGGCCGTTGGCGCGCCTCAAACGCGGCATTCACCTGGCCAGCACTCACCTGCTTGCTCCAGCTCCAGACCACAGCGGTGATGAGGCGTTGAGCAAAGGGCACCCGCACGCATGGCGCGAGCTTCCGGCCAGATCGGGTGAAGATTCAGGCCGATCGCCGCGGCCGATCGGTGTTGGTGGGGGATCAGGCTCTGCAGGCCGGAGCGGGCCCGCGCACGGTCGCTGCGAAAGCCATCGACCATCAAGCTGGGTTCCGTGACGTCGTGGAAGGGTGGTGAATCGAGACCGTGGGCGATCCGAAGGACTCATGAACCACCTTCAGCAGCGGGGCCAGGGCAGTTGGTGGTGCAGGAGGCCGCGGTAGGCAGCGTGGCGGTGGGGTCGTAGAGCCGGTGGTTGATGCCGACACACGTCAGGCTTCCTCGCGGCAATCAGGCCACGCACCGGACAGGCAACGCATCACCCGTTCAGCAGCTGCTGGAAGAGGGGCTTTCCAACGCCGCTGCAGTCATTGAATGCGCCACTGCACTCGACACCACGTTCCACACCCGCCCTCCCTCCATGCACGGCGGTGGATCGGATCCGCGCTGCAAAAACAAGCGGTTCCCGATCCGCCGCGGCCCGCCGAATCAGGAACCGCGGGGTCACCGGCGAGCGCTGGATGCAACGGCTGGACCAACGGCCATGAACGAGTCGAAGCTCAGCAGATGGGCGGCACTGACGGTGGGTGCCTTGGGGTCATTGAGGTGGACCACCGAGAGACCTGGCCGGCCCCAGAGGGCCGTAAAACCAGGCGCCCGATCCGCCCAAAAACCCAAAATTGATTCCGAGGTTTCATGAATGTTCCGCCGCCGCTGGCGACAGGGCGCGGACGGCGTCACCAGCCTCGCGCATCAATCAAACTTGATTGGATTATACTCCGGTTAAGCCGCCCAAGCCCTCTGCCTCCCACCCTGAAGCCCCGCCCCAGTCACCGCCCCAACTGCAGCTGCCCACCGAAACTCGATGACACGCCAAGGCCCGCCAGCTGCCTCAAGGCCCTCGGCGATCCGCTGCGCTGCAGTGTCCAGGCGCTGGCGCAGGGAGAGCGCTGCAGTCTGCGATTCACCACCGACCTCATCTCTTCCCAGTCACGGTTGTCTTCCACCTCCAAAGTGCTCAAGACGCCGCCTGCTCAAGCGACCGCCAACGGGGCCGCTGGATCTACTTACCAGCTCAAAACCTAGGCGCTTTGAAGCCTGCGCAGGCTGGTGCCCAGCTGCAGGGAACCGCCTGCTTGCCCGCCGAACCCTGCCCCTAGATCCCTTGGGCAGCACCAGCTCCATCACCCGCCCACCGCCGGGGTGTTGCGCCCGCGCACCCGTCCCGCGTGGTGATCCGGATCTGCTTGCACGATCGCCAAACCAAGGCCGCGCCCGCCCGGTGGGAGCGACCCGGGAGGATCGCCGCGATAAAAGCGCCAAAAACATCCGCTCGAGGTCGTCGTCGTTGAAGCACGCAACCCGTGGTCGCGGATCTCCACTTCCCACACTGGTTTCGCACCCAGCAAAGCGCACCTCACCAACACCTTGACCGGGCGTAGCGCCACAGGCGTTTCCAAACAGGTTGAGCAGGGCCCGGTGCAGCGGGACGAATCCCCCAGAGCAGCTGGAAGTGGCTCGGGAAAGCTGAGCTGTACGCGCGCTGCCCGGCCAGGGGCGCAGGGTCGTCCAGACTCCTGCACCAGTTCGCAGATCGAGCACCTCGTAGCGCCGGGGGGGCCCGCCTTTTTTCATTTCCCGCCAAAAAACCGGGCAGCTGTTTCTCCAGGCTGGAGAGTTCGAGCAGATCGCCACCAGGCTCTGGCAGACCGTTGCAGTTCCCGCTGCAGGCGCTCGATCAACTGTCGGTTGGGGCCCTGGACTGGCCGCCAGCGCTGTCCCCGAGCAAACAGCAATGAAGGTGAGCCGGTCTGAGTTCTGGCCACATCCGCTCACCCAGCGGCCCTGTTGTCCAACGCATTCCAGGGATCGCGCTGTCAGCCACAGCGCCACAGATCCATCCCTCCCGGCGCAAGGTGACTCGATCGGTTCCTCGCCAGGGACCACTCCCGCCGCTCCGCAGCTGGTTGCCGCAGCACCGCTATGCACGGCCTCCTCCAGAATCGCTTGAATTGGACCAGCTCACGAAGGAGACTGCCCGCGCACCAGCTGGCCGGTTTGGAATGTTCAGGCAACCGTCGGCCTTGGCAGTTGATCGAATGAACCTGGAGGTCGTCATCCAGCAACAAGCCACCCCACGGCGCCGTTCCAACCAACCGCTCAGTTGCCCCCGGCGCAGCATCAGTCGGTCCCAGCGGCGCGACGCCCGGCCCGATGCCGCCCCCGGCGAAGCCGATCGAAGCCAAAAAAGCCCAGGCCAAGCAGGAGGCCCAGCCCGGCAGCGATCAACGGCTGTCATGGCAGGATGCTGTCACCCGAAGGCGGTAGCCGAAGCCCCGCACTGTGAGGATGTGCAGCGGAGCGGAGGGATTGGCCTCAAAAAGCTTCCCGTAACCAGCGATATTGACATCCACCTTTTGGTGCTCCACGACAGTAATCGTTTTCCCCAGACCTGATCGATCAGCTTGGTGACGGTTTCCAACCCGCCAGCGTTCTGCATGAAGAATTCCAAAGCAGCAGATACTCCCAGTGCTGCGAGAGACACAGTCTGACCGTTTCGCGTGAACGCGGAACTCATCGGGGATAGAGCGTTCAGCTCCGCGTGGGTGAGCACGCCCCAGCGGAAAATTTTTCACCACTGTGTTTGGAACGGCGCAACAGGGCACGCAACGGCCACTAACTCGCGCAGCCAAACGGTTTGATCAGATAGTCTTCGCACCAAGTCAAGGCCAAAACCCTGTCCGTTCTCGGTGTCACGCGCACTCACCATCAGAATCGGTGTCAAGGAATCAGAGCGGCGCAGAGGCGGCAGACATCCAATCCGCCCAGGCCCGGAAGCATCAGATCCAGCAAAACGAAGATCGAATCTTGCCGTTCCCTGGCCTGGCTGGCATCGATTGCTTCCAATCGCCTGACGTCCTCAAGCAGCGCAGGCCACATCGAAACCTTCGTGCTGCAGGAACGTCCGCCAAGGTTGGTGCGGAAATTGCCATCGTCATCAATTCAACAATGAAGCAGGCGCGGCATGCAGTCGGCAATCTGATCCTTCAAGCTAGGTGATCCATCTGCGCTTCAGCTCTGCCTGCCAAATCACTCGTTTCGCAGATGGCTGACTCACCAGGTGACGTTGCCATCCACTGAAGGCCACCCTCGTCTTTGATAGACCAAGCACCCGGGTCACCGTGACGCGGGTGTTGCAGAGGCACTCGCTAGTTCCTGGTGGTGAGTGCGAAGGTGAGCCGCAGACCCTTGCTCGCAGACCTGGCCTAATCCTGGGCCAGCAGCCTTCCAGAAAACGCGAATTCGCTCCTCAAAACCCGGCCGCAAACCCCAGCAAGGACAACATCGTTTCCGCCTGGTGATAACGGCTGACCACTGCCTGCCATCATCGCCATGGCGAGATGGGCGATTGCTCAATCTCGCACAGACAACAGAGCATGTCGCTTATCGCAGAGCTGAAACGCTTCAAAGGCCACACGTTGGTAAGCGGTTCACCGACCGGCTCATTGGGGCCCCGCCAGCCCCAGGCGCAAACAGGAGGATCGCCATGTTATGGGCGGCTTCCAGCTTCACCATTCCCGCACCACCAGCAGATGCCAATCTTGAGCAAAGAACGCGCTACCTGCTGTATGTGCAGCAAGTTTGCATGCGATAACTGGTTTCAAGGGAACATCTCGAATCGCATCACTGCGACCGTATGCGAAACGGACTCGTGACCCATGCGTCTTCGTAGAAAGACGCTCAACGACTGTAGGAAGAAGACAGACCGTGTAGGCAAAGGGGCGATGAGCGGCTGGTTTAAACCAGGGGCTAAGGAGGCCCGGCTCCCTTCACCAGAGGGAGCAAAAAGGTGGGCCGAAGCCCCCGACAATCAGCGCAGCCGCTGGCAGGCATGCCTGGCCCCAGCCACCAGGTCAGGTCAGGAGCCAGCCTTTCCACCGCCTTCTTGCGTTGTTTGAGAAATGGGCCGCGCCCTAAGGCACATTAGCCAAGGTCGTCAGCTTGCCCTGGGCACTGGCTGAGCAGATAGGCTGATGGCTCTGGGATGTTGCCCAGCCTTGCACCATTGCCACTCGATAGGCCAACACCCAGGTAAGGGTGGAGATCGGTAGCTGTTCAGCTCCGCGGGGGTGGGTTCTTCCCCAGCCAGCATTTTGCTGTTGAGCTGGATGTATTGAGAGCAGCGCCCCACTCTTGAGGTTGGGAAGCACGGAATTTAACCGGCCTTGTTCTGACGGCCGCCGCTTTGATCTTGCCCTTTCACGAAACCTGTTGAGGTAGCCGAATCGACCGGCGTGTCTGATTCACACCGGACCACTCCTATCGTTGCCTTTGCCGCCCACCGCAACGGCCACTTGACTGCCTTCCCCTCACCCACCTTGCTTTTCCAGGTTGGAAAAGTGAGAGGGAGTTGGTGAAGGCCGAAGGTGGTACGGACCATCGAGCGATGCACCACCGGTGATCTTTCCGGCAGAGCAATTCAGTTGCTTCCAATCGGTGATCACACCAAGAAGACATCCGCCACTTGCTTCTGGGTTGAGCCTGAGTTGCAACCAGCTTGTTGAAGCAATGCGCAATCGTGCCGCAACGTAGGCAACTGAACAAAACGCCTCGGCGTACTTTGGCGCATTCAGCCGAGCTGATCGGTTCATCGGTGGCGGCAAAATCAACGGTGCCAGCAGATGAATTGCCGTACTCCAGCTCCTGAACCACCGACTTGTAGTTCACCTTTGGGACCGCCTGAATTGGCAAGATCTGAGAAGGCGCGCTATAGAAGGGAGCAGGGAAGCTGGCACCAGCGCCTTCAGCCATGATTTGGGCTAGACCGTTGCGCCCCGCCCATGCCAATAACGTAATAACACTGAGTACCAGAGCCTTCGTGCGAAGGTTATCAGGAGCAAGGAAAGCAAAAATCCAATCAATAGTTAGCAGGAAATCCGGCAGATTGCATTATATGAGCAGTTAAGAAGATATCAAGATGACGGTAGGCATTGTCGCAGATTCGGCCCATCAACGAAATGGGCCGTCAACCATGGCCAACGGGTTGCAGATTCAAAAACCTCTTGTCACTGGGCCTGTAGCGCCCAGCCTTGATGGCTTTACCACCTTCCTTGCCCTGCCAACCCCTTGCCCGCCCCCGCCGACTCTGCAAGATGTTGCTTGAAGTTTGCGGCCTCTGCCCTGCAGCCCACCCAGCTTCTGCATTGTCTTGCCGAGGGCGGCGTCGCAGGCAGACTTCATCTCGCCAGAGCGCCAAGGAGCGGCGCGCTTACCTGCGCGGCAAACCAGTAGCGCGTGCCGCAGGCGCCAGCGGAGCATCTCTGGATGCTCCGACCCGCCATCACCCGCCTGGGGCGCGTCTGAAATCGCGGTCGATCGCAGGCCACCACTTCGGCTATGGGGTTCTGCAGCTGGAGAGCAGCGATCGCCTTGAGATTCTGCAAGCGCCCTCAAAGAGAACGGGCTGGCTCACCTCCACGACGCCCGTGGCGGGGGCCGCTTCCGCCGAAACCCTTGCCCACGGGCCTGGCAATCTTCAGGACGACCCCTAACCGCAGGGCCTGGTCTGGGCCCTCAAACAAGAAAAACGAATCGCCGGCGCCCGTTGATTCCTTCCATGAATTCCGCTGGTGCCTGGGCTGCGCAAGCGCAGCCTGCCGCCCTTTCGACTCCCTACCACCTGCGAGCCGGCCCTGCCCGCCGCCAGGGCCCTGGTTTCGCTCCACAAGCCGCGTTCCCACCTGGCGGGCCTGGCAAAACGAAACCTCCGCTAAGTCCTGCTTGACCAAGCAACTTGCCGTAGCTCGGCGACACTGGCGATCAGGCTGGCCTGGGGCGGCAGCCGCAGCTGTTCAGCCTGCGGTATTTGCCGCGGTTTGCACCAGGCAAGCCAGGCCCAGGCCAGCAGCCATCGCCCCATTCACCATCCGCCCTCCAGATCGTCGCCCCACCATCAGCAGTGCTGCGAGAAATTCGTCGACGCCACCAGCTTCGCATAGAAGCAGCCGACGGTTTACCAAGCACCACCGCCTGAATTAACCGGCGGCCCCTTCGAATCGTCTGAAGAAAGGCGCCGGCGTCGAGCAAAAGCTCGCCCCCTTCGCGGGAAATAGCGATTTCCGGCCGATGCCCGATCAGCGGCAGCCCTGCTAACGAGCTGGAAGACCGAGTTTCAAGCCCCATAACTGAAACCGTCGCGGGCATCGGCCAAGCAGAAAGCAATCCGGTGGATCACCGGCCAGATCGGCGAAGGCAAACGCAATGGCTGATGCACCAGGAGATGGCGGTCTCAAGTTGATGGCGCCAGCAGGTAGTGCCGGCGGCCAATGGGGCCGTGAACAGCTCAGCGGCTTCGAGCAAAGCCCATCTCGCGCAGATCACGCAAGATCAGGCCATGCCCCTGGTGGCCGTATTGGTCACGAAGCGAAGCGTTCAGTCCCCTGCCCCGGCCTCGCTTAAGACCTCAATGCGCGCCGGGGATCGGAGGCCCTGTCGCTCGACCAGACTTCCTTGATATTCAAGGAAGAAGTGCCTGCCATCACGCAGGATCGAGCGTGGGAAACCCCAACCCATCGCTCTGGAAGCTCACACTAACGTTTAAAAGAAATGGACGCCAAAAATGGGCCTGCGGCCATGCCGATTCGGTAAGTTGTTGATACAATCTGGGCGAGCTTAGAGTCTTCAACAGCAAAAGCGAAAAAAAACAGCCTGGCGGTTTGCCATTTGAAGAGAGGCCCACGATGCCTACATTATTAATAGCGAACCAATTCAAACATCATGCTGACTGGCACCGAACTGTTGAGCAAAGTCAAGGTACTTGCCGGATGCTTCCAAATTCTGACTGGTGCGTAGCTGCGTTACCTGAGCTCCAAGAAAGGATGCAGTGAGCGGCTTCAATTTCACCGCGTTCTATGAGCCCTGCCTCGAAGCAAGGAGTACACCCTTGGCAATTGGCCAGACGGTGGCGAAGTGGTCTCAAAGCTGGCCGCAAACTCACTACATCGCACGTTCAGGCAAATGGGAAATCGCTGGTCGGCAAGCCTACCACTGGCTTCTCGACTCAAAGCCCGGTGATGGAGTTCCGAACTGAAAGCTGGGGCGCAGCAGATTCCCTAGTCCCTGTCTGAGCGAAGAAACGACGAAGACTGAAACGAACAAGATCGTCAAGCCCGCTTGAACGATCAATTGCGCCCTGGCAACAGTGGCACAGACATGTCAGGGCTTGGTAATCTGTTCGTGGCGTTTCTCGAATGGCGGGAATTTCCGCAAAGTGCTTGTTCCCGGTTTTGATCACCGGCTTACTTCAAGCTTTTGGTATGCGTTGTCCCTGGGCAGTGATGCCCTTGCCCAGGGGAAACAAACGCCGCCAACGCTTGCAGAGCGAACAAAGATCCCAAGCCAGCGGAAACAGCGAACGCCAAAACCTTGTGTCGAAGCAGGGAAACACGGCTGAGGATCTGAGCCGCAAAAAGAGAAAGAGCTGCCAGTCGATCCGCAAGCTCAAGGCACCGCGCTGCGCAGTTTGCCCCTGTCGGTACGACTTGGATGCTGGCGCCTAAAAGCGGAAGAGCGGTGCCGTTCCACGAGGCTTGGAAATGTGGCATCCCCGGTGCTGGGCAGCGTGGGTCAGTCATTGCGCCAGCCTGAAGCTTTTGAACCGCAGGACGGGCCACTGAGGCCTGCAGGGTGGCGCTGCCGCTCTCATCGAAGAGCCAAGACCATGCGCGAGGGAACCGATTGGCCGCAACGCTCTTGCCGGCCAACGCCAGCCAAATCCCAGGACGCAAAGGCCGGGGAACAAACAAGCCTCACCCCAGAAACACCCCTTGCAGTGGTTCGAGCAAGGCCAAAGGCCACGCCAAAGCACCCTGATTTCAGGGGGAAAAGGCAAGGAAAAAGCCAAAGGGCGCGGAATTTCGTTCACAGATGCCCCCAAATGGTTGTGTTAAAGATGATGAAGGTTTCCAAACCACTCCAAAATCCCCAGGACTGAAGCCAACCTCCCCGCTTTTTTGCTTCGTTGGAATTTTGCCGAAAAACCCTGGGGAAAAAAAAAAAAAATTGGGCCAGATATCCATCCCTTTTTCTTCTTCCCTGGTGGGGTTGGG
>Ga0163217_1025101_pt1 | contig 15955 bp, 23 predicted proteins | sample SynspAceP_FD_185933 | JGI IMG/M metagenome (GOLD analysis project Ga0163217, IMG submission 185933) | Saline lake microbial communities from Ace Lake in Antarctica - Synechococcus sp. Ace-P (PacBio error correction) | ecosystem: Environmental > Aquatic > Non-marine Saline and Alkaline > Saline ... | reverse complement strand
GATTCCGAATTTTCATTCATGTGCCCCTTTCGGCGGTACATATCGTTCTAAGGTTGAAGTCGCACTAATCTGTTTGTTTGCAATCTGGGTTGCGTCTCTTGTCGCCATTACTCGACGTTGATCATGCAGGCGATTTCATGGCCTTTCGCCGGGGATTGGCCCGCGAAGGTACGAAACCTTAATCAGTTAGCACTCCAATCTGGCACCGTCCCATTCACAATAGCCTTGCTCCGACAATATTTGATCCTTGTCGGACCCGCGTCTTTGATCTCGACCGATGGCAGGCGTCCTAGCCATTGCCGTGACATTTTGACAGTTTTTTCGTCGCGCCCAGGTTTGACCTTATACCTTCTTTGTTGATACGAGCTTTTACATCGTCACTCCATTATAGGTGTAAAACCTTTGGACGTCTTGTCGCCCGTGTTTTCGAATTCGATCTTGGTTACCGTTGGACTTCCCGTCGCAAGGCTGCCGTCGGCGCCAGAATTAGACACCGGATGGATACCGCGGATCAGGATATATGGATTTAAATGACTGATTTCCCCCTCAGATTTTCACTCTTGCCGGATTGTCCCTTGATTGGCCCGGCTAGGATCTCTATTGGATGACATTATTATGAACGTACCATGAGATTTTAAGGCCTTTTTAAAATATAGTCGATTTTCTTTCCTCTGGGACATAATTGGTCCTCTCGCTTGCCTTGCAAAAGATGCCATTACCCATATCACGCGCAGGATCAGGGGAACGCATAACAATTTCCATGTCGAAATGTAACGACCGTCTGTTCGCGCCGCTCTGCTGGAAGCTGTCTGGTATTGCTGACGAGCTGCCAAGTTCGGTTGAGCCTGTCGACGCTGTCAAGCGTTCTTGGATCGAGTATCGCGCGACAATGCGGGCTTCTTGCTTCCGCAAAGGCAACCCGAGTCGGACAGACCGACCCATGTTGGCAGGTCACCCGGTCCGGCGGCGAGGTTCTCGTGACCGCCGAACTACGCAATGCCAATGCTGCGTTCCGGGTCGGGACGATCTCTTCACCGCCACAGATTGGACTATTCTCTGCGCGGCCCGTTCCTCGGGGCGATTCCCGTGACGTTGCGTTGCCAAGGATATGCAATCGAGCGGGTGCTGAGCCTTGTTCTCGACGGTCAGGGCCGAGCGCGGAATTGAAGGTCCGTTCGCGCTGATTTACGCCGATCGGACGGGTTTGAAGCTGGGGACGCATAACCCGCTCCATTCAAACTCAACTCTATCACGGCTGAAAGAAGCCTCCAATGTGCTGGCACTTATTTCGGTGGATCGGAGGAGGTCGAGCGGTCAATAGCTTTGCTTCGGCCATCGAAAGGCATTGTTCGCCGACGGGAAACCGAGCGAGGTCGCGTCCGCATGTGGATGTTCTATCCCGCCTAGACGCCACGCCTGATCACATTCTGATCGAAGCCCTCGTTCATTGAATTCAACGCGGAGCGGATCACAATTATGGCAGCCAACTGTCCCAACGGCGCATCGGGATCTGTTCTGACGCCTTTTTTCGAATAGCGAGCTTTTACTCGGCACATCTCAAGCTTTAATTATGATGCCGGACTGTCAGTCAAACGGAAAAAAAAAAAAAAAAATCTTGTTTTTCCTTTTTCCCCCCCCCAACCCCCCCTTTTTCCCGCCCGGGGGGGCCTCGAAATTTTTCCTTCGAAAAAAAAAAAAACAGGGGAAAAAAAAAAACCTCCGGCCCGCGTTCTCTCCGCCCCTTTTCGGTCTCACTCTGAGCGGAAAGGTTCTGCGACCTTGGAAATTACCGAGGAACCGATTTGTTGAGGTTCTCATTTTCGATAAGCCGAGTTGAACGAAATCTCCAGCGGCGTGATCTGGGAGGTCTTGGCCTTACGTTGACCTCTGAAAGGGGACATCCTAGTTGATTTCAGCGGTCCCGAGTTCGCGCTTTTCCTCGCCGAGGAAGATGAGGCGTTGCGGCGCACGCGAAATCGTCGAATCGAGTGCGCTGGTTTCAGGAGTGGCCGGACCGATCATCATTGCGGACTTAATCTGAAACACGCGGCTACAACCGTGGCGGCTTTCCTTTGGCGCCAATAAGTTTCCGCGCTATCTGCGATCTTTGGGCATAGGCGAACGCAGTCAGGGACACAGAAGTGATGATCTTTCCTGACTTCGCCGCTTGGATTCCGGATGGATGTTTGCCGGTTAAAATCGAGCAGCAGATCGAGAAGCATGTCCAGGGCTGAAAACCCCGACACCGAACCGGAATAGCGAGCGTCACAAGAAACCGCAGCAGAGGCTGCATACCGTTCCGGGCGTGTTTTAAAGGGCGCGCCGAACGAGCCGCTCCACTGAAGGGGCGGCTTTCCTTTTAAAACTGAACGCAATGAGTAGGAGGCATCCGATGGGTGTTGTTCTGATGTGACTGTGCGCGAAAACACAGGGACGGGCAATGCCGTGAAGCCCGCCGCAATGGCCAAGTGCCGGCGTAATGTTATTGGCGGCGATTTGAAAGATGCCGTTTCCCGTCGGCCGTGACACATTGATGCGCATCAAGTGACTTGTCAGCGCGCATTATGTTCTCGCGACGATCTCTCTGTGGGCTCGCGAGATGATTGAAATTGCTGCTCCAGCGACAGGCGCGCGACCGCGCGTCATTCACCAAAGGTGTGTTCAGTTATCCGCTGTGGACGGACATAGTTGGTGCCGGACGTCGCTCACTCGTTGCTATATCTAATCGCGTGACCAACGGAACGCGCGCTCGGATCTTGAAGTCGTACGCTCGCGCGGTTCACTCGCTTTTGATCTCGTGCGAAGGGGAGAACTTCGGCCTTAGGCCATTGATATCCGGCACGCAGCTGGGACGCGGCCTCTCTCGTTGTGTGACGCTTAATGCCCTCTACGCTGATAAAGTTGCGAACACTGGTATACAGGCATGTGGCGATTATTCTCCGCGGACCGGGGGCATATAGACGGGCCGCCTCTGAGATATACACGGTGCCAATTCTCTGCCAGCTTATATGTGTCTACTCAGGCCGGATCCGCGCAGAAGGTGGAGCGACGCTCTCTCGCGGCGGACTTCTCACTGCGGAACAGGATCGTTTAAGCCGAGATTACGGATCCGACGATGTTCACGATCGCGGACGCCATCATTTCGCACGCGTCGTGTCCTCGAAGTCGCGAAGAGATGATCGCAGCGGACAGATCGTTCGTGCTCGGGTATGGAGAGTTCCAGGATCAAGGTCGAGCAGATATCCTGAATCGCGGGATATCTCGACGTGACAAAGGCTATTTATGTGGTTTCGTCGGCATGGCGCTCGTAAAGCTGGTGAGCCAGTCGCTTGTAGCGGCGGAAGGGCATCATCTGTGGCTTGTGGAATTGGTGCTAATCTCGGCGCGAAACGCACGCGTGCGACGCCAGGTGAATCGTGCTGAGAGTCGTCGACGCGATGCGACGACCATAAGTTCGGATCTGAGCAGAGCAAAGTTGTGTGGTGCTTAGTTCGTAACGGTCAGATTGAGGATCTAGAAGGTTTCTGATCCTCAATAAATCCAAACCACTTGCGGAAGATAAGTCCGAGTGTTTGGCTTGGGTGCAGGAAAGCGATAGAGACGGCTTTTCGTCACTATAATTACCCTCTCTCGCTCAATAGTGACGGCTATGTGTCACGTTTTATGATGTAGATCTACTCGCCGGCAACGAGTCCGGTGTGAGAGGAGTGCGGGTGTCGGCTCCGTGCACTCGCCTTGCCTCGAGTGTACATAAGGTCTCTCGCTCGTGGGTCAGACGGTCGGCTCTGCGCGTGTGACGACTAATTCAACATTCTGTTGATCTCTCGGCGTCTTGTGTGCTCATTTCGGTGCGCACTCCCGGTCACAACAGTCGATCGGGGTCTTCATGATCGGCTACGTCTACTGTCTGCCTGCTGAATTATGCCGAAGACTGAAACCTCTTGATCTTCGCCGTTTTGTAGTCATGTATGCCAACGTGGATTCGCACCGATTCATAATCGCCTGCGCAGTCTGGGCGAGCGGGAAGCGAAACCTACATGTGTTTCGAAACCCGACGTCGCCGATATATTCAGGTTCTCATATCAATGGCGTTAAGCACTATGGGGTGTTCACTCGCAGGCATTGTTGGCCTGCCAAATGTCGGAAGTCTACACACTTTATCAACGCCCTTTAACGTAAAGGACCAGCGAAATGCGCAGGCGGCGGAAAACTATCCCTTACTGCACGATTTGAGCCCCAAGGTTGGCGGCGATGTCGCCGTGGCCGGAGCGCGCCTCGACGTGATCGCAGAGATTGGCGGATCGGCGACCCGTATTCCGGCTCGGATGATTTCGTTCGATATGCTGGGCCTCGTTAAAAGGCGCGGTCAAGGGCGAAGGCATGGGCAACCAGGTCCTCGCCAATATCGCGAACCGACGCGATCATCTATGTTCTGCGCTGTTTTTGAGATGGAATGTCACCCATGTCGATGGCCGCATCGACCCGATGGCCGACTTCGAAACGATTGAACCGAAATTGATGCTGGCATGGACTGGAAAGCTTAGAGAGGCGTAGCCTGGATTGAGAAAGAAGCTGAAGCAAAACGATAAAGAAGCGATTCCAGACCATTGCTTCTGACGAAAAGCATATCGCCGTACTGGAAGAGGGTAACCTGCCCGAACCGCTAAATGATTGGACGATATTCAGAAGGCGTTGGAGAATGCTCAAGTCCTGACCTCAAAACGCCGTTCTTTTATGTTCGCAAATGATCGACGAAGAGAGCCGCGGCGAGTGTGCAAGGCATTTTTTCCTGAAAAAGTTATGGCCCATGCCAAGTCTGAAGGTGCACAAGCCGTCGCCATCTCCGCCCAGATCGAATCTGAGATGGCGGTTTCTTGGATGATGAGAAACAGGCCCGGAATATCTTCGGTGCCATCGGCTAACGGAACCGCGGCCTAAACCGGCTCATTCCGAGCAGGATACGCCCTGCTCGGCCTGAAAACCTAATTTCACGGTGAGCCCAAAGAAGCGCGCGTTGGAACCTTCCAGAGGGCTGGACTGCGCCGGCGTTGCGCCGGGGTATCCACGGTGACTTGAAAGGGCTTCATTCAAGGCCGAAACTTTTACGCCTTTGATGATTATGTTCGAAGAAACGGTGGCGAACAGGCGCGAAAGACCGCCGGGAAAGTCCGCCCAAGAAGGGCAAGACCTTACATCGTCAAAGACGGAGACATCATGCTGTTCAAAAATTCAAACGTTTTGATCGCCAAAGGCTTTGGTCTCATCGCCCCGAAAGAACCAGGCCGTTAGCGGCACCATTCCATGCGGCGGATGACATCGCACCGCCCAATCTGGTAGTCAATCAGAAACGCAGCGCCGTGGACTGTGGCAGGCCTGTTCGGCGAAGCAGCGATAACCGCCGCGGCTGCCGTGCCGCCCGTCGCAATCAAGTCGTCGACCAGCAAGGACCCGATCACCCCACCCGCCGCTCGGCGGTGGATTTGGAGTGTATTCCGTGCCGTATTCGAGCTTCGTAATTTCTGCTCCACGTCTTCGAAGGGTAGTTTCCCCGCTTTACGAACCGGATGAACCAACGCCAGTTCATAATATCGGCCACTGGCTGTTCCGAAGATTATAATACCCTCTTCGCGCATCTTTCTAATCCGGCAATCCGCGTCGCGATCTTTCCGCCGCGATAAGGGGCCGCAACTGACGCACCGGCTTCAGCCAAACGCCTCAGCATCGCCTTCAGTAGCTGGTGATGTCACGATATTGCACTCCCGGTTTCGGGAAGTCATGGGGACCGTTCGAATGGCGGCTTCTCAAATCACGCATTAACGGCGGTCTCCTTTCTGGAAGGGTTCTGAGTTTCGGCAAACGGCCAACGCTTCCCACTCCTGGAAATGCTCGTCCGCCATCAACTCGGAAATTATACGTGTCTGAACCGGCGCGACCGTGGCAGGCCATAGCTTCGAAACGGTGTGGCGACGGGCGCATTAGTGAACGCATCAAGCAATAGGACCAGTCATGACAGGAACGGGGCCATCTGGCGGGGACAGAAGATCCATCCCACATTCGTCACAATCGTTTCGGCGTTCTTTCAGAACAATTCCTTTAGGCATTTTGCCTTCAGTCCGCCGTTTTAGTTTCATCGGCGCTTCGCGGCGCGGCGGTCGAACCCTTCATGCATAAGGTGGGGTCCCCGGCGGCTTTCTGCTCGATCTTGCCTCATCTTTATGGCATAAATTCGGCACCCATCTTGACGCAGGGAATTCCGCAGATAGCAAGCTATCGGATCCGTTCACATTTGACGTCGAGCACCGGAAACGGCCGGCCGGACTGATTTCAAGCAGGCGATTCCTTGTAACCCGGCACGCGAGATCAACCATTTCAGTTTCGGAAAGGCACTTCTCCATCTTGCGCAGGATCAGCCACGCTCGGCAGCGACCAGCTGGAATAAATTATTAGTTTCAGTGAAACAGCGTCAGCGCCATTATCAAATATTCCTTAATAGGTTTCAGGCCGCCTAGCAGGTTGGGGTTTCTCGGTTGAAAACCAGACCTGATTCCCACCCAAGCGCTTCCAACGCGGGCCAGCGCTTTGCCGAGTTTTGGCCCTTTCGGCGACTCCGGCCTTCACGAGATCTGCTCCGCGCAAAGGGAAGGTTGGCCGGTGTCCAGCCGAGCGCCAGATCGGCTAAAAAACCCATTCCAGGCGGCCGATCAATCGATCGCCTTCGCACCAGCCGCCCGTAACGCGCACGATCAAGGATCGTTTCTGTTTGCCGGATCGATAGATCGCCTGCATACCGGGCCCGTTCGCTTCCATATCCGGTATGACAGGCTCTCCCCGTCCGACGCCAAGCCTTCAAACGAATCCGCTTCCTTATTCGACATCCGTAGCCGCTTGGCCATCAATACAGCCGGGAAGCGGTTCGCGGCCCATCTCGCATAAACGCACATTTCGGGTCGGGGCTTGATCGCTTTCGCGGCTTTCTAAAAGCGACGATGCAGGTTTCAGACCGTCCACTAATTGCTGTCTTCAGGGAGCAGGGCGTATCGCAGCAGCTCTATGTTGCGCAACATAAAGGCGAAACAGTCCGAACCGGATCGGGGGCTGAGAGGAGCTTTCTTTTCCGTCTCACTTCCGGACCCGTTCGGCGGGATTAGATGTCTTCAGCCAGCACGATTTTCCCGGCAAGCGGTTCAGGGCTTTCCTTGGTGTTTTTAGCGTACACGGCCATTACCAAGCGACAAGCGGAACAGCCGTGAGAAATGCGCAGATAGTCTTCGCGAAACACGATTGGTCTGCGTCTTCCAACGAAACGAAAACGGGGCTGGGCCTCTATATTCGGCGAAAGGGACTTTCTCCAGTCGGGTCGAAAACTCGCCTGTCCGATCAGCATAGAAGCGCATTGACGTTAAATCGCGGCCGCTGCGCGTCCTCCGTCAATCATCCGTATAGGCGATGACAGCGCTCGGCCATCTGTCTCCACATCCCGGCGCATGGTTGGTGATTTTCATTAGGGTTTTCCGCTGACGACATCGGTGATCGTTTCGTTGCCATATGCCCGTTGGAACCGTCTTGATTTTCGGCGGTCTTTTCAGCAGCGCCACAACAGTTTCCGTGGGCGATCTTGAGTTGCCAGGTCAATGTCGGCGACGGGCGGGCTCGCCCCACAATGCTTGCGGAACGCAGCCGCCGACGAAGCGGGTCGAGCCTCAGGCAAACGCGCCAAAATGGCTTGCGCAGCCAGCGGTCGTCAATGAATGGAGGTGAGTGTTCGAACTAGGGCATCGCCGCGCTAATAGCGAAGCCGTGGAATGCGGACAAGATAGGCAATCTGGCCTAGTGATCAGAGCTTTCAAGTTCACTCTGGCATCGTTTAAACGCCGGCTCCAAACACGCCGGTTCATCCCGCCGTTCATTACCCCAAATGTTTTTGCGGGCACCCCATCCGACCCGGTATAGGGCATTTGTAATATGACGGTGTGCATCTGATTTCCTCGAAACGTCAGTCTGGCTTGGCCACATGATTAGACGGATTCATCAAAAGGTCAGCGGAACTCGAAAGGCCTCTTCGGGACTTCGTGCGGTCGGATCACGAGATTTGCGGGCAGGGTCGGGCGAACCCAAGCCAAAAGGCGTGACGCGAAAATAGCCCGCCGCATCAAAAGATGGCACCGACACAAGAATTTCAATCCGAGGGTCAGCCTGATCCGATCTCTTTCTTCGGTTTCCCGCAAAGCCGCCTTCAAAAACTGTTTCGCCCATTTCTCGGCCTTACCGCCCGGAAAAACTGATCTGTCCTGGCATGGTTGCGGCAATGGTTTCAGGCCGCCCTGCGTATAGATCAGGTGCCAACCAGACGCGCGCTGCACGAATTGGTAAGAGCACCGGCGGCCACGCGCTGCGTCTCACGTTGTTTGATCCGGTGCGTATCATCCCCAATCGGGCGTCGGCAGGAGACGGCCGCCACGCAGGTCGTGCTCAAATCGCGTCAGTCAACGCCGTATGCGCGCCTTTTTGGGCCGAGCGGAAAAGCACCGCCCGGCCCAAACACCGGCGTGTCATCGCGCTCAAACGCCAGCTCAACCAACTCATAGGAAAACGGCGCGATTGATCGCGAGCCTCCAACTGGGCCTCGAACCCGGGACATACGGGTCGGTTCCATCGTTTCAGCATTCCGTCTCAACCCGAATCGGATAATCGGGTCCGGCCTCAACGTCTCATCAAGATTGGTTCTTGGAAGAAAAAGGACGCTGATCTTCGCCCTCGCCTGTCGCATTCGACCCGAATCGCAGAAACGGCGCGCGTTCAACCTGAATGCCAAGCTTTTTTCGACCGGCTGTGACAAGGTTAAGTCCGCCCATCTTCATCCTTGCGCAGGACGGATGCGAACAGATCAATTCAGTCCCCTGCGCGTAATTCCGCGATCCTTTCATGCCACCACGATCGTCGGCTTTGATGACAGAATCCATTTCACCGCAATAATCGGCGTTCCAGCGGTTTCACAGGACGGTTGATCGCCCGACCGTGTCAGGCCAAGCGCGTCCATTCAGATCCTGAAGGAGGAGAATCCCGCACCCATTGTTGGCCATTCACTTATTTGGGGGACTTACCGCATTTAACGTGTTTCAGTGGTCAATGGCCTTTCCGGCGGCACCCGCCTCGCTACCTCGTCTATTGAACACCTAATTACGGGGATACAGTATATGGGCAAGATGGGGCTCGACACCACAGTTGATCCGCACAGAAAAAGCTGCGGCCAAGCCGTTCCGAAAAACTCTGGCGAGTGTTCGTGAGAATATTGGTCAAGTTGTCTACGGCAAGACCGCTTGTCGATCTAGCCCTCGGCCGCCATTCCTATACGGGCGCGTTTCACGCCCTACTCGTCGGCGTTTCCTCGGACTAGCGAAAACGTTCTAGTGAAACAGTTGGGGACGGTCCTTGCGGCTGAAAGAAGTCTTCGCATACAATTTACACCCGACTTAAATGCCTGCATATTCTCGGTCGAAGCTGTTGGACCAAGATTGGAGACGGACGTCTGGGCGTTCCGCTTCATTAAAGGCCCTTGTTTCACCCAGCTCCTCATGGCCGACGAAATTAACCGGGCTAGCCCCGCGCACCACAAATCCCGCCTTGCTACAGCCATGCAGGAAAAAGCCGTCACCATTTGGCGGCGCGCTCGCCACGACTTACCAAAACCGTTTCATGTGTTGGCGACGCCAAAACCATTGAGCAGGAAAGGGATTATCCCCTGCCCGAAGCGCAGCTCGGACGGGTTCCATTAATTCCAGAGATTGATGTCGGCTTCCCGGAAACTGACGACGGAACGAGACATCCTGATCTCCACAAACCGGCGCGACCTTGCCACCCGAGAAGCGAGACAGGAAATCGCTCATCCGGCATTGCAGGTCCTTAGTACGAAAACTTCCCGTAGGCGAAGCTGTGCTCGAGCGATCCTGATCTCGTTCGCATGCGCGCCCCTGATCAGTTCTGATGATGAGACTCATCCCGCAAAACGCGGTCGCTTGGGGCCCCGGCCCGCGTTTGCCGGACAGGGCGCTTGATGCTCGCGACGCGCGCAAAAAGCCCTGAACGAAGGCCGCGTCGCACCATCCGTTGATGAATGTGAATCGACCTTGCAAGTCCTGTTTTTGCGCCCATCGATATGGCGCTAGCTTTTGCGGCACGGCAGACGGGGGCGACAATCCGGGGACCACAACGATTGAGCGGTCTGAAGGACGCATTCCGCTAGGGCCCCATGCCGGTCGAGGGGGACCACCGCCCACACGTACGACAAAGACCGGCGACCGGTCGCGGGCGGCTATCCCGCAGCTGTTGGCTTGAGGCGAGCGTTGTTTGCCGCTCTTTGTCGCCGCGGGCGTTCATGGACGCAGACGGCCCGGCCAAGGCGAGACCTTCTGGCAATACCGGCCCCTATTGACGTTCTCCGATCCAAGCCAACCGATCGATGTGGCGGACGTTTCAGCGCGCGGTGACGCGGTGTTCAAGTTCGCGACAAACCAGGGGGAATGGGAAGCCGGCTAATTCAGTCTAAATCTCTGGCGCGATGGCGGGCCCCGGCATGGTATTTGGCGGTCTGACAAAGCCCTTACCAACGAAAAACGACGACCGCGCCAGCGTGGCTCAGCTCCGCTTGAAACCTCTTTACTGATGCGCGCGGCGAACGCTGTTGCCGTCTTAGGCGAGAGCGGAACGTCCGAGGTCCGGACGTGTCGGTTATTGAACGACTGCGCACACTGCATGCCTCAGAGGGGTTAGTCTGGACCTGTTAGCGGGCAAAACTCCCCGCCCACGCGAAACTTCTCATTCGCCAGTGATTTCCTCCACTGAGCCCGATGCTTGGCCGCAAACGACTGGCCACCTTGGCGGCCACGACCTGTTTCCGGCGTTCTGCTCCACATTCATTGATCCGGCAGGAGAGAGCTTTCCCGTTAAAGTGCGCGTTGAATTTCCCAGACCCCCGGTTGGGTTGGATGGAAACCCTATCTATTGGGACGGGGCAGAACGCGCCCAAAGAAGACTATCGCATGCGCTTTCAAGCCCTAGCCACGCAGAGGATTAGCGACGTCATCTTCGGCCACGGTCATTCGCCAACCATACGGATTCAACCGCCTGGACCGCACTTGACAGCGCCTCTTACCAAGCGTTTGAAGGCACGCCTCTGATGGGATCGCTCACGCTACTCGCACCGCTGACGCTGCTTGGACTGCTTGACTTTGCCGCTGGTCTGGTGGAATCTTGAAGATCAGCCCGCCCGCGCCAAGCGCCGCCTGTTCCGCCACTCGCCATCCACCGTCGAAACATGAGGAAACGCCCAAGCCTCCGCCGTCTGGTTATCATCTATTCCGGTTGCTCATGGTGGCGCTGGCCATATTTTGCACTGAGCTTTACCTCTGCTTGCAGCGCGACGATCGCGGGGTGCGGATCGTCCGATCCCACCTGTCCTCGACGATAGTGCAGTCTCGTCGCGCGCCGATGTTGGGACCGACATCACGCGAATCCCGACGCCGAATTCGCGACGCCCAAACGCGCCAACCCAGACGTTGTTCTTTTGTTTCGGAGACTACACCGGATACCACCCCAATCCGGCGCGAGGCTGAAGCGCTTTGCGTCTCCGCACGGCCACGCGAGACTTCGTAACAAGACCGTTGCGCTTCCTGCACTCCAACCGAACGACCAGACCGTCACTCCTTCCGGCGTCAGTTTGGCGCTGATGAACGGGTTCGTGACAGCGCGCTGAACGCAGGCTGTCAGCGACAGTTCATCATTGCCCGAAAAATAATCGGATTACTGTTATCGTGCCCGGCGACGTTCGCTGGAAACGGCGGAATGGGTTGAGCGACCTGATTGTTCAGCGCACATGGAACGCGCAGCGCCTCGTCGAGCTCTATCCGCCGTGCGGGATTTATTGGCGGTTCGAGCCGCTTGACCTTCGCGCCGGGCCGATCTCTCGCAACGGGCGCAGAATTTCCCCTTCCCGCCCGCAGCTCCGGTTCGCGTGTCGCACGGCTTCGCATTTTGCCCGAAATTGCGAGCTTGGGGCCGCGACCAAAGTTTGCTGGATGATGCGTTTCGGGCGACCGTTTAGTTTGGCGTTGTTGGCATCCTCATCCGGGACGTCTAGCCCGCTTATCGAAGGATTTCTACACGAGCAGGCGCTCACGCCGGTTCGCGATATTTATTCATCGGCAATGTCCAATCGGTTCTCTCCCTCAATCAACAAGTGTTGGTTCATTCCGGATTCTATTGAGTTCAGACGCCACAGGAAAATTGCTAGACTATGTCGAAAATGGCCGGGCGTCTTTGATTCCGTATTTCGGCAGGGACCCGCAACTCGCAAAGCCCCAGATTTGAGCTGTTGCCGTCGCCTTACGGTCGCGGCGGACGATCCAATCGGCGGCGCGCTGGCTTGGGAAACGCCGCAAACGCTCGCACCCTTCGCCAGTGAGTCGCCATCAGGTCGATATTTCCGGCTGACGTGACCGTGTCGGCGTCAAGTTATGGCCGCGGCCCCGGCGCAGAAACAAGACGCCAATTACATGGGCGCGGCTGGAAGACGGCGCTCTCCATTGTTTACGTCTGCCATTTACGCGGCGTGGCCGGGCATTCGTCCTGCCTTCCATGGTGACAGCGGGTCCGCGAATGCGTCAAACCTCGCAATTTCAGGGCTTTTAATTGTTGAAAATGCTAAAAAGCGGATACTGGCCGCTCGCCAAATTCTTCGGCGGACTTCGTGTCTGGCTCGGGAAAGCGGCGCCTGACCTTAGACGGCATGCTGGGCCCCTTCGGCGAACTCCGCCCGACACCACCGCGCCCTGAGACTGTCGACGGATTGGCCAATTGGTGACTCAAAACTTGGGGCGAACTGACCCCCGTGCTATTATTCGTCTCGGCAACGCGGCAGCGGGCCGGTCGACACCATCTTCAATCTGAGAACCATTTCAGCCCTTTGCCACGATGGGGCTTAACGTCGTGCGTGGTGAAATCGAGGCGACCCTCGCTCCCCTTGCTTTGGTCTATGCTCGGTCTCCGCTCTTCGCGATGTTGGCGTTGGGATATGCTAACTTTCGCCACGCTTTCAGGAGATTTGCGTTGTCCGGTTTCGGTCTCCAGCGACAGCGGGCCTTACTAGCGTCTGCAATCTATTCTCTGGCCTCTAGGCGCAGGACGCCAATGATCGAGTGCAAGAAGCCGCCCTCGGCCTGCATTCTCGGCTATATCGAAAACGGGTTGATGCGCGTGTGGATCAGCTTGAGCCAGACGGCGATGGCGAAAGTCTGAACGCAACTCACTCTGCGCACGACCATTGAAGCCCCGTCGGGGGTTCACGGAGTGTCGCCGATAAGCATGGGCTGAAAATGTATCCCTTCCTTTTACTGGCCCATCGGGCTGGGCACCGCCCGCGCTTGGACCGAGCGAAAGACTATCGGCTCAATGCCTATATCGCGGCGGGTGAACGCTTGGTTCATAGACACAGCCGATGAAGCCGAGCGGTCTTTTCCGCTCTGGTGACGCCCATCCCGGGTCTGTCGCGCGTGACCGGGAGGTCTCTCAAATTTGGTCGGCTCGTCAGAGTCCCAGAGGATCATGTTGCTGACAAAGTCCTTCATCTATTGCGCAAGTCTTTCCGGGTCGCTGGGCCTTAAACGGGAGCCGCATCTATGTCGAGGCGGGGAAGCGCCACGCAGGGCGGACGCGGACGGGTGGGTCTCATCGCGTCTATTTATCGGTTTCCAATGATTGGGCCGCAGGAGGGACGAATTTTGATTTGCGGACACAGGCACATTATTGCGTCGATCTGGCCAATGAAATTCCGCGCCAACGGGAAATGGGCGGTTCCGGTTTTGGGGGTTCAATCTCGCCATGTATGCGCTGTCAGGCCAATTGACAAAGCTGAGTCAGGTTCACGCGCTGAAAAAACTAATGCGTCGTTTGGGGCGGGGAGGTGGTACGAAAGCGATTTCGTCAAACGGCCTCTCGATTGAAGTCGCCGGCATGACATACGGGGAACCTTGAGCGTGAATTGAGGATATTTTTTCCCAGATCGCTATTCGATCGCTATTTGCCATGGCCAATGGGTCATCGCTATTGTCGGACTAGCTTCAGATAGCGCGCTCTTTGCGGCGACGCGAGCACGCTCTGACTTCCAGCGTTGCTCGCCCGCTTATTTCTTGGGGGCTGGCATTGAGTGGCCCGCAAATTAGTCAGCGAGGACCGACGCCCCCTTTCCCGATACGGTTGTTATCCTTCAAGACGGAATCGGACTCGATGGCAACTTTGGGCGACCGATCTGCCGTCGCTGGACGCTGCGAATCGCGCTCCGTTGACGCCTCCCTTGCAGGAAGCAGGTCCCATCGATATTGTCACCGTCAATATTCCACCCGATGCGGATTGGGACGAGACTGGCGCGATCCTGAAACGATGCGCTGGCGTCATGTCCCGACGGTCGCCTCGTGGCGTGATCGCCCTCAGCGACGGACAGTGCTCATGATGTTAGCGGAGGCGACTGCCTTCCGCCATGCCAGATGAATGTTATTGCCATTGCCACCGCTATTGATCATTTGGCGATCCGGACGCGCGAGACCGCCGCATTTCCGCTTGTCACCTCCCCTAAATTTGCCAGTTGTGGCGAGTTAGCGACGTTTGAGGCTTCGCGTGGATGATCCAGGATATGAGGGAGAGCGCGCGCAAATTCGAAGTCCGCTCAATGGCGAACGCAAAAGCCCGGTTCCACGATCACGACTTGGTTCAGACTTTTGTCCGATCCCGCTCGAAATTGAAAACGGCGCGGACGCAATACAGTCGAGATTGACAGTCGGCCCGCGAAAGGTGGCGAGCTGACGCTGACAATAAATCTATTCATCTCTGAAATTTTCCGGAATCGCGTGACCGGATGCGTGTTCTTGGCTGATTACAGGTGAAGCCGCATAACGCGGTCGGGCGTTGGCGCAATTTTGCTGAAGATCCGATTCCGTCTTTATCCGACTTGGTCCCAGTTCACCATTTCCTGACCCAGCCCCGGGTTCAAGTCTACAACGCATCGGAACGAGAACTCCTTTGTGATCCAGTTTCACGACGGGCCAATTGTTGAAGAGCGGCTAGATGATTTCGACCTCATCATTTTCGACCAATTCAACGCCGCGCCATTCCAACGGCGGACGGACGGGCACAGCTAACGAATTCCCCGCGCTATTTTTTCCAAACATTGCCCGTTTGGAGGATTTGGCGGCGCGTTGCTGCTCGCCGCCGGGTCCGGCCTTTCCTACGGGCGGACAGTCTGTTTCTTACACCGCTTGTCAGTGTTCTGCCCACTGCGTCCGACGGTGATATCACCGAGGTCCGTTCCGGCGCGGAGCTGAACGATAAAGGGCGATTGCACCCCATCACGCGGTCCTTGCGGGCGGATGATGACCAGACGTGGGGGCTTGGTACCGCGCCATCGCAACGACCCCCTGTCTGGAATGGTTTTTCTAAATGGAGGGGCCAGATGGGACCACCAATTAGTTCGTTTATCGGGACCGACGGTCGGTGAATGGCCGCGTCGCCATTGCTGATTGAGCGACCAGGCTTGGGGCTCTGGGCGAAAGGGCCATACCAAAGGGCGGTGGCCCTTACCGGGGGAAATGTTCCGCCGGGACGGCTTTCCCACTGGCTGTTAGGCGAACCGGGACCTTACCCACGCTGAGACACTTCACGGCGGGGCGGGCGGAGAATGAGGCAGCTGGATCGTTTGAGCGACGGGGACGCTCGGCGAATGGTCCCGGATCGGGTGAACCCATTCATTCTTTTTCCCAAAACGGCCGCTTGGCGTCGAACGATGAGATGGTCAGAGGAATGAACCGGGTTACTTTCGGGTCGTGGCCGGGCTGGACGGGCTGGGGACGCCTACCGTCGGTTCAAACACGGTGATCTTTCAACCATTGCCGGCTGTAGGCATGTACTCTCT
>Ga0163217_1104284_pt1 | contig 15956 bp, 27 predicted proteins | sample SynspAceP_FD_185933 | JGI IMG/M metagenome (GOLD analysis project Ga0163217, IMG submission 185933) | Saline lake microbial communities from Ace Lake in Antarctica - Synechococcus sp. Ace-P (PacBio error correction) | ecosystem: Environmental > Aquatic > Non-marine Saline and Alkaline > Saline ... | reverse complement strand
CCTGCACCATTTGCCCCTTCGGCGGGCCGCCGATGGATCGCGGTGGTCGCAGGTTGAGCGTGACCGCGTCATCACCGTGGCACGGGCGAGTTCGCCCGATGCGTGGACGACGGGCGCTTTCGTCCCTGCCCGGGACAGAGAGGATCATGCCTTCGGGGTGGGTTGATGATCCGAGGCGAAGTTGCGAATGCCGAAAATGCCGAGATTGAAAGATGGAGAACGTGCCACCGGAATATTCCTTGCGCTTCAGCCTGCGCTCGCGGGCCCGGCCGCGAGGTCCTTCATCTCTTCAGAATGTCGCGAGGCCCTTGCTTTCGGCATTGAAGATGACCGGGCGTGACCAGACCGCCATCGATGGCGAACAGCCACCGAAGACATGGGGCGTGCTTGTTGATAGCGATGCATTGTCCGTGTTAGATTGCATTTGCAGTCCGGCTCGTCCATGGAGGGCCATGGCGCAGGCTCTTGATCAGGAGGTCATTGACCGAGACCTGTGATGACGTTCGGCGCGCGGCGTTGATCGCGACCCGCGGTGGCCAGGAGATGGTCGAGCGCGAGGCTTCGTTGAGGTCGGATCGTCAGGGGGAACTGCTGGCCACCTGCATTGAAAACTGGTGGTGAGACGCTTTGCAAACGACCTTCGGACACCGGTCGAGCGGTTGTGGCTCGTAGCTGTCGGGCGCATAGACGCGGTCTCGAGGACCTGCGGCAGGATGAGGCCGTCCGGACGGTGTGCGCCCGACCTGCGGCGGACGCGCAGCGGCGCCGGGTTGGGCTTTTCGACCATCGCGCTTTGAGATGCTGGCCGCGCGGCCGGTTGCCCTTGAAGGGCCTGAGGTCGATGCCTTTCATGTTCCGCGATGCGGCGAGCCAGCGGGCTCGCCTTTGACTCGGCCGTCTGATGTGTTGGCGCTTGGCAGCGGCGTGGAAGCGAGTTTTCGGCCTTGGGCGCAGCTTCGGATTTTCGCGGGCGCGCCAGATTTCGGCTCCGGGCTTGGCAGAACCCTGGGTTCAGTTCCCGCCCTCAGCTTCTTTCCTGGGTGCCCGGAGGCCACTGCGTTGCCGGGGAAGCAGACTCTTTGGGCGCCTTGATCGGACGATGCGTCTTCGCCTCTTCCGGCGAGCACGCAATGACGGCGGTTGACCTTCACGCCTTTCTGTGCCTTTCGGAAACCAGAATTTTCTGCGGATTGTGCCTTCATCGACGGCTTCGGACTTCCATTCGTGGCCTATGTCGTTTCGATCTCGGCAATGATGTCGCCGGAGGAGACGTGTCGCTTCCTTGACGAGCCATTTGGCGAGGCGTGCCTTCTTCCCATCGTGGGAGAGAGGGCGGGCATGGTGATGTTGATGCTTCATGGCGCTACTCCTGATCCGCGTAGCAGACCTTGCGGGCGCTTGCGAAAGATGTCGGGCGACGCTGGGGAAGGCTCATCGCTTCGAGATTGGCAGCGTAGGGATAGTGGCACGTCTTCTGGTGGACGCGGGCCGGTTGGGGCGTCGAGATATCGAAGGCTTCTGGCAACGACGGAAGCACAGATCTCTGCCGCGATGCCCCATGTAGCGCCAGCCTTCTTCGCAAATGGTGACGATACGGTGCGTCTTTACCGCTTTCGATGACCGTGGCCGTGTCGGAGCAGGGCGGATGGAGCGCAGGTCGACCACTTCAGCACTGATCCCCTGCTCCGCGAGCTCTTCGCCGCGGCCTGGAGCGCAAAACCGACCATGGCGGAATAGGCGGGACGATGGGGTGACGTCGTTCCGGCGCGCTTCACGGCCGCCTGCCGATCGGCAGGGACATAGTCGTCAAGGTCCGGCACCGGAAGCTGGTGCCTAGATGAGTTCATGGCTCGAGGAAAAACGACCGGGTTGGGGGTCGGCGGATCGCGGCCTTGAGCAGGCCTTGGCATCCGGCGCGTCATAGGGCGCGGACGACCTTGAGGCGCCGGTATATGCCCGATTACATGAGGCATTAGTCCTGGCTGTGCTGCGCCAAAAAGCGCGGGAGGCTGCGCCGTCGGTCCGCGGAACACGATCGGGCAGCCCATCTGGCCGCCGGACATGTAAAGCGTCTTGGCGGGCGGAATTGATTGGAGGTGGTCGATGGCCTGCATGGCGAAGTTTTGAAGGTTCATGAACTCGACAATCGGCTATTCAGGCCGCCAAAGGCAGCGCCGGACACCGAGACCGGGCAAAGCCATGCTCCGTGTCGGCGTTTATCGACCACGCGGCCGGGCGCCGAACTCCTGCCAGCAGTTCGCGGGGTGACCTTGTAGGCGCCCTGGTATTTCGGGCGACTTCCTCGCCCATGACGAAGACGGTTTTCGTCGGGCGCATTTCCTCGGCCATGGCGTCGCGCAGGCGTCGCGGACCGTGGTTTCGGTTGAAGGTCGTGCCCTCGGGAATGGAGGGTCGGAGAGAATGGACCGCGGCGGCGCGTCTTCGGTATTCGCCTTCGGCGGCGGGCCGGCAGGGACTTCGCTGGGCTCTGGCTCGTTGTTCCGTCGGACGGGAAGCAGGCGCTGCGGCAACCGTTCGATGAGGACTTTCACGCTGGCCCGGCGTCTTCGCCATCTTCGGGCGAGCACGGCGATGACCGCATTCACTTTGACGCCTTCGGTGCCTTCACCCACCGAGGCATCTTCGCGCAGGATGCCTTTTCATCGACGGCTTCGACTTCCACGTCGCCTTGTCGGTTTCGATCTCGGCAATCACGTTCGCCGGAAAGAGAACGTTTGTCGCCTTCTTCTTCACCATTTGAGAGCGTACCCTCTTTCCATGGTCGGCGACAGGGCGGGCATGAGAATATCGACGGACATTCTAGGACGGACTCCACTTCGCGCAGGACAATCGGTCCAGAGTTCGGATGGATCGGCGCTCCGGCTTTCGAGCCGAGGAAGTCGGGCGGGCCTCCTTGACGATGGCTTTGATTTTCCTTGTTCGCATATCCTTGAGTTCCTCTTCCGTCGCATAAAAACCCGCTTCAACCAGCTTGGCCCTTGGAGGCCTTCGATCGGATCATGGTGGGTGCGAATATCGTCACCTCTTCACGCTTGCGGTACTTGGGCCTCGGACATTGAAGTGCCGCGATAGCGCATATGTGTCTTCATTTCGAGAATGTAGGGGCCCTTTGCGGAGCGGCATATTTTGAACCGCCTTCTCGCCGGCCTCCTTCACCGCGACAACGTTCCATTGCGCCGTCAACGGCTTCGGCCTCGATCTCGAAATATTCCGCGCTTGAAGGAGTTCCGACTTCGGCGAGGCCCGCGCGGCACCTTTGGTGCCATGGCCAACTGGTTGTTTCTCGATGACATAGACGACTGCAGTCCCAGAGGGAGGCCAGTTGAAGGCCTTCATAGACCTGGCCCGATTGCTGCGGCCGTCGCCGAAAATAGGCGAGGCTGACATTGCCCATTGTTCTTGCTACTTGTTGGCGAAGGGCGAGACCCCGTGCCCAAGCGGCCACCTGCGCGCCGGACGATGCCGTGACCGCGAAGAAGTTCTTTCTCGCGGCTGAACATGTGCATCGAAGCCGCCCTTGCCCTTGGAACAGGCCGCCACTGCGTTCCCGGTGAGTTCGGCCATGACGCCTTTCGCGATCGAGACCGCAGGCGAGCATAGTGTTCCATCGGTCGCGGTAAACGGGTATGACCGGGTCGCCATCCTTGAGGCAGGCCCCTTGGCCCATTGCCGTGACGACCGCTTCCTGACCGAATATAGAGGTGGCAGAAGCCGGAATCTTGCCCATGCCGTTAGAAGGCTGGCCGGCCTCTCCTTCGAAAGCGTCGGATTAAGGCAGCATCGCCCGTAATATTGCCGAGCATGTCGGCCTGTTAGTTGATTTCGAGGGTGCCTTTTTATGCGCACTCTTAGGTTTTGCCGCCATCAGAATTAACTCCATCCCTTTACCTGTCTTATGTATTGCGCGTTTCCGCTTGCGACAAGTCAAGAACAACTATGTTCAATTGCAACGCTGTCCGTGACGCCATCAGGACGATCCTCGTTTGGGTAAACGAAAGCCAGGCTTATTCGCGCGGGCCAGCGCTCGACAAAAAGTTCCGGAATCGACCGAACCCCAGGTGTCAGACGGCGGATATTCTGTGCGCAGGCCGCGTCAGATCGGCCTCGATCTTCGCCAGATCTGCCTTGCGATCTTCGAGGCTCCAGCTGGGGCATCAGACCAACGGCCAAGCCCTTCTCCCCCGCAAAGGCGTGGTTTAGGCGAAGTAGAGGCACAAGCAGGCTGAGCCCGAGGGCCCGAGGCGGATACCATGGTGCAAATCTGTAGCGCGGATGGTGAAGCCGCGCGTTTGCGCTATCCCGCGTTGATGCGCGACCGGGCCGGCATAGAATTGCCGGATCGGGCGAGCTCTTCCTCGATGGCGAATTCCAACTGGTTGTATTTTGCGATACGGGTCGGAGCGGGACAGCGACCCGCAGACGGTTTTTGATCTGCCCGCAATGGTTGGCGACTGCGAGGTCGGGCAATTGTGTTGTCCTCGGTTTCTCGCCGGAGCGGTGGGACTGACGCCGTATAGGCCGTGGAGGTGCGCCAGTTCGACGGGCGTCGAGCGTTCTCCGACAGCGTGCCAAATCTGGTTGAACCCTTGATCAGGATCGAGTTGGCAGTCGGCCCTTCTGGAGCCCGGTAGACAGGCGTTCGGGGTTGGTCACGAAAAGATTCGTCCGCGGACAAGCTGGATGCGTCGCCGATCATTTCGGTCAGCGCGACCCAGCCATCCCAGTCGTACCTCGGCCTGCCGCTTCAATCGAGATGATCGGATAGCGGCCGCAGAGTCCGCGAGGTACCTGGGCGAATTCGTCAGATCGAAGAATCTTGCCTCGCCCGCGAGGTTGGTAACTTGCCGTCCTTGTAGAACTCGGTCGAGGGCGCATCGGAGCCGCCCAGCCGGCGATGTCTTCGCCCGCGTCGGCATAGCCTGCCTTCTCGATGCTTTCATGATGAAGCCGATCTGCTTCTTCGGTCGACCGAATGTTCGGCCGCAAAACCAACCCTCATCGCCCGACATTAGTATTGTGACCGGCCGTCGCTTCGAGCGTTTTCCTTGAGGGCGTGGAAGACTTCACGCCCATGCGACCGGAACGTCAGGCTCTCGGCGCTGACCGGCATGATCAGAATTCCTGGGATTGTCGATCGGGTTGTCAGCATTGGCTCGCCACCATTGATTGATGTTCATCATCGGCGTGGCAGGACCGCGGGCATTGGCGCCGCGATATAGCGGTTAAAGCGCATGGCAACAGGCTTTTCAGCGCCCGCCTGTTGGCGACGGCCAGCGAGGACCGCCGAGGATTGCGTTTGGCGCCCGAGACGGGGACTTGTTCTCCGTGCCCTCCAGATCGATCATCATCATGTCGATCAGGCGCTGGTCGGTGGCGGTCCATACCTCGAGTTCATTGTAGATTTCGCCATTCCAGGGCCATCGACGGGCCTTGAGGACGCCCTTGCCACCGTAACTTTACTTGTCGCCATCCGCGTTGCTCGGGCTGGCTTCATAGGCGCCGGTCGAAGCACCTGATGGACCGCAGCGCGACCGGTCGAGCCGTCGAGTCGAGCGTAACGTCCACTTCCACGGTCGGGTTGCCCCGCGCTTGTCGAGAATTTCGCGTGCGTGAATGGTCGATGATCTCGCTCATGGCGGTCTTTGTGCCCCTTAAATTGGTTTCGGCGTCAGATGTAAAAAAGCGCCCCCTGCGACGCGGCGGGCAGGCGCTGGAAACCCTTAGTCGCGTGTGCGCGTGGAAGCGCAACCAGACTAGATATCGCCCTTTGGCTCAAGCCACCTGCGACCGCGATACATGCCGGTCTTCATGTCGATGTTGATGCGCCGACGGAAGCTCCGCCCGACTGGGCGTCTTCAATGTACGTATTCATTGGCAAGCCGGTCGTGCGAACGGCGCATTGCCGCCGAACGGGGACTTGGAGATCTTGCTCTTAGGAGACTGCCATGACAGGTATCCGGATTGTTGCGCATTTTCACGCGTGTTGACTGGAACGGGCCTCATACAGACGCCAAAAAACGGGCTTTGCAAGGTATCTGAACATCACAAACCCACGAAATGTTGTATTCCCCTGCGCCCCTATTTGAGCGCGGGGGTCTCTTGGCCGCTTCCGCTGCTGAAGCATCCGCAACATGTTTGCCCGCCTCCAAATCTCTGGATGTCCTTCCGCCGAATATCCCTCAGCGAGGCAGGCGCTCGGTGACTTTTGGCAGGAAGGGACACGTCTTTCCATTTGCCCGCCACGCCCCGCCGCCGGTCCCAGTCCGCACCCATCCAATATGGTCGGCGTCCGACGACTTCGAGGAGCGTGGTTCATGTGCTCCATTGTGAACTTCTCGAAGGTGGGCGCGGGGGGCGGGAATGCTGCATCCAATTCGTCCATGCGCGCCATGTAGCGCTTGCGCGTTCTCTGCGCCGCCGTGATCGGCGAGATTTCCGTCGAATTCCGTCTGGAGTTCGTCCAGTGCAGCCATGGGCGTTCCAGGCTCGTTGGCGGAGAGCGCTTCAATAAACCGCCATAGCGTTGATCTGCTATGACGCCGCCAATCGTCGGCGATCTTGCGCAGAAGATCGTCACTGATATTTCGTGTGTGGTCGTTTAGACCGCCTTGACGCCTGTGTGCGTGAGAATCAGAGGCGTGGTGTGACAGCGCGATCATGGTCATCAACCGGTCGAATCAGCTGCGTGGGAATCCATCCAAGGACCATGCCGAGGCGGTTGGCTTTCCCTGACCAGGTCTTCGCCCAGCGGACTGAGCCGCCAAAATCGCCGGCGGAAAGATCTGTTGGCGCTGTCGGCAAACTGGTTGGTTCGCGGAAATATGCACCGGGCGATTGAAGCGGACACGCGTCATAGAAGGTCTCGACCAGCGAGAGATCCGTGCCGCATGGATTTCGATGGACTTGATAGACGATCCGCTTGCCGGATGCGGCTATGCGGGCGCATTTCTTTCGGACGTGTTAGGCGAGTTTCAAACGATTCAGGGTGAACTGGCGACCATTGGCATGATCTCATCCACTACGGGTGAGTGCCGCCGCTCTGCAAGATTCGTAGGACGCTTCGTCTGACGGGCCCTTGCGGCGTAAAATCACCCAGAAGCCACCATCGAGGCCTCCGCGCTTCATCTTCGCAGTCGGACCTGGACGCTGCGAGCACGCTCGGATTGTCGGCCATGATGTCAAAGTCCGGCCTTGGAGTAGATTCGCAGGCGTATCGAGGTGGATCGAGCACGAAGAAGCCGCTCATGCAAACTGGGCGGTTGGATTCGGGCTCAGGGCTGTTTCTGCGGGTGCCAGGCGTTTTCGGGGAACAGGCCGTCAGGGCGCCAATACCCAGCATACTCGTCATGTGTCGTTTTCAAGTGTCAGCCCTCGCCCATGTGTTTCAGATGGAGAGACCTTATCCTTAAATGGCTGCGCCCGCAAGAAATGGCCGCGCCCCGAGGGGCGGCCAAGTTTAAAGGCAAAAGGACCTCAATGCGTTTTTCTGGCAAAAAAGCCTTAAAAAAAACGCGGCACCGACAGGTTGGTTAATAGCGAATCCCACCTGAATGGAACCCGTCGCCCCCTTGTTAATTGTTTCTGTTCACCTGGCAGGCGAGTTGGGGGGCCTCTGATCACGTACCAGGGGCCCGGCCGTGTGAAGAATCGCTTCAGGCTGCGCAGATTTCATTGCCGTTCTTGAAGGTAGTTGGCGGGTGTCAGGTTCACCCTTTCACGACGCCGCGCTCGATTTGGGTGGCCCCGTGGCCGTCTTCGGTGGGGCACCAGTCGAAATCGATGATGTTTTGATGCAACCGGCTGTCCTTGCTACGAATCGGCACTGGCGCCGAGCGGAGCCCCCACGACGGAGGCGAGAACCATGCGGTGCGAACTTCTGTGGGCGACGACGAGTAGCACTGGCCCAAACCGGGCCCGGCAACAGTCGCTCAAAGCCTTCCAGGATACGTTCAAAGCGCATCGGAAATTTTTCGCCCCCGCTCAAGGAAACGCGCACCCGTTCACCCGCCTGTTCGAACGTGAATGTCATGCCGTCGCGGCAAGGTGCTCGGCCGAATGGAAGTCGGATATTACTGGCCAGAACCGCCACTTCACCGAAACGCTCCTCTCTTGAAGGCCGCGGTGCATTCGGATGCCTCGCGAGGACGATCTCAGCCGTTGGCGCTGTGCGTTTCAGCCCGGAACAGATGGCGAGATCGAAATGGACCATCCAGACAGGGGCCACGCCCGCCGCCTTCGCTTCGAATTCCCCTTGGGTGTCAGCACGCTGATTGACGGATCCGCGCGCCTTGCGGAACGGCTACCGAAGATAATCACGAAGCCGTGGCGCATCAGAGATGCGCCGCCGGCCCGTGGTTCCCGGAAGTGCGCTCATCAGCGGCTGACGTGCCAGTCGCGCAGATTTCATCGGTATTGCTCGCCCGAGTTCCGGCGGGGCGCCGCTTGGATTTCTGCCGGCGTGCGAGAAATCGTGGCGGCGGGCGCGGGACTGAAAACAACGCCCTTCAACTTCGACAACGTCTTAGCGCTCGACATGTGCGGATGCTCGGAGGGAGGGGGGGGGCCTTTCCCCCCGGCCCAAATTGGGGGGGGGGGAAAAAAAACCCCCCAAGGGGGAAAAAAAAACCCCCGGGCGCGAAGGCCAAATGTGCCGTACCTTCATGATGGGCGGCCACCATTCGTCGGCGTCTTGCCTTTGAAGATCGCCGGTCAACTTGGCTTGAGCGGGCCCCATTTACGACCGGTCCATCTGGACTTGAATTCCGGGTCGGTTGGACGCCGGTCTTCTCGAGTAGCAACGCGTTTAGAATTCGGCTCGATCGAGCCGATGGACACCCCATTTCCCATGCGCTGCATCGTAGGATGTCGTAGAAATGTGCTCACATCGAGCAGGTTCGACTCGCGTTCATCGCGTCCCACACGCCCCGATGGCCTTCATGCCCGAAGAAAACATGGTGGAGAGCGAGCCGCGCCGTCTGTTCATCGCCGACATCGATTACCTGGCCCTTGCCGCCATTCTGACGTTCACGATTGCCAGACCCAAGAGCCCCATTAGGCAAGATAGGAAGCGCGCCGCCGCCATAGTCGCCCCACGGGTTGCAGTGGCGGACTCGGGCGTTCATCCTTGCGGCCCTATGGCGTGGAGTGCGCCTGTCAGGGGCGATATAGTTGAGGTCGTGGGCCAGCGGCTTGCGACAGTGAGCCGAAACTGTCCCCAGCCGTCATGCGCCCGTAAAACGAGTTTCGGATTGCGTGGCGAAAAACGGTATCTGGGGCCCGAGGGGACCGTTGGCGCTCACATAACGCCGGGGGCGGAAGCCTTCGATCAGGCCGTCGGCCTTCTCATCAGGTTCAGGGCGATTCGACATCCGCTGGATCGCTTGAGGTTAGGGCTGATCGCCGGCGGCGCGACTCATGACGTCAGCGGCCCGCCCCGGCTGCCGTCTCCGGGTCGATCAATACGAAACCACGTCTGCGGCCCAGGTCGGACAGCCGCATACCGCGAACTAGTCCCGGACGATTCCAGCGAATTCAACAAATTTTGGACCACCGCTCAGTGGCCCACCTCGCCATCATCTTCTTCCGTTCTCGGATTTGGCCATGCAGCCTGATTAGCGGAAACTTTAAAGTGTGAAAAAAAACGGCAAAAGGAAGGCGGTGTCCCAGCGTTTCGACCGCTGCTGCGTTTCGAGAAAATTCATGCCTGACCTGACCTACATGGACCCGCAATACGAAGTCGCGCGACAGGTGTGCGGCTCAAAGATCGTGGTCGCGCGCCTTGCGATTCCGGGCGGCATGCGGCCGTATGCGGCGGAGGACAGCGGTTGATTTCGATGCTTTCCGATTCCCCTTCTGATCATCTCGCCAGCGTGTCCCGGTCGTGGCCTCGAAGCGCATCGACTCTGCCCTGCCGGCAAGGCCTGGCCCGCCGAACTGATCTTACTCGATACCGCCGAAACGGGATTGTTTCTCTCCGACGCGCTCACAGTCCGCCGGGACCGGACCTCGGAATGTGAAAGGCCGGCTTTCAAGCCATGGCGCGCAGGGAGGCCGAAGCATCGAAGCCGCCATTCGCGCCGAAAACGCCCAAGCCTCCGGAATCGGTCCCAAGCGTCGGCGTCGCCTGATGTGTCCCTGAAACTCCTTTATCTTGGTTCCAGAGTCACCGATGTTCCTGTCATTGGAGAAACGCTCTGCGAAGCCAGGAAGGCGTTTTGTGACCGCCGCCACTGTCGCGCAACATGGCCAGCGGACTATTTATCGACGCGCCGGTTTTCAGCGGCGCTGTCGACATTGACGTCTGCCGGCGAAAGCACGCGGCTTTTCCGGCATTACGTCCTGAACCGGGTGTGGATTGCTTCAACGGCTTGCGATCTCGCGTTGATGTGATGGTGACAAGCGCCCGCGGATGACGCGCAAGGATCTGCTTTCGCACGCCGACGAGATCATCGATGCCAGGATCCACCGAGCGGGACGTGGCCAAGCGCATTGCGCTTCCTGGCGCGGAAGTATTCAGGCCCTGCGCCCCGCAAGGGCCAACGGTATCATCACACGGGGGTAATGGCGATGATGTGATGGGCTTGTTTCCAGCGCGTTCCTGGAGGCGCAATCTTCAAGCGCCAGAATAGACGTGTCCAACCAGCGGGCTGATGCGCGTCATCAATGACCCTGAAGCGGCTGGGGAGCACCGAAAAGCGATGGCGACTGCTGGACGCGCTCGCAAAAGTGCCCTGGGACCCCTCTTTGCGAGAAACAGACTGCCGCTGCCATCGTCGAAAACCGGCACGGATTGCGGTGTCCCTGACCACTGACCTCTACCATGCGCTGTTCAACTCTCGAAGCGGCATTTGCAGAGGGCCATCGCGGATGTCGATTGAACTCGCCAGCCTCACGCTCAAACTGAGCGGGGTCGTCGAAAAGCGGAGTTTCATACGGCGAACGCGCTGCTTCGAAGCGGGCCGTCCGGTCCTTTTCATGCGACTGAAGCAGCCTAGGCCGATTACCGAGAACCGGAGAGCGGATTCCAGCTCTCTCAAGAAAAACGCTTTGACGCTGACCAGTCGACGTTTCCGGTTCGCCGCCCAGACCGGATATGGACAAGCTTGGAATCGAACGCAGCTTCAAGTGCGCTCGGGACGGGTGCGGACGAGTTCCAGCAGGCAGTGCAGGGTCCATGATGTATCCGGGCCGGAAAATGCGAAGACTGCGGCCCTTGATGCCGGAGTCCAGTTTCGAAATGCCGAAGCGCCTTGCCACTGCACCTTGATCGCCGTGACCTCCAGCAGTTTGCCGCGTGGTCCTTTCCGGTAGCGACCGAACGGTCGATTAAGTGCAAGCAGCGAAAACCGACGCACGGTCGGACCGCGGTGCTGATCTCGGCGAACGCCGTACGCGACAGGCGGATCGGTGAGGTCCTCAACATACTCCTCAGGGATAAGCCACCAGCGCGCCGAGATGAATTGCGGTGGGACCAGTCATAACGGAACAACTTTCATCGTCGCCGCGTGCGCCCGACTGAAGCGCCTTGGACGGCGTCTTCCAGCATGGACTTGTAGAGTCCACGCCCACTTCCCTGACCTGGCCGGACTTTCTGGTCGCCGAGCGAGGTTGCCCGAAACGCGCATGTCGAGATCGTGGCTTCGCGAGTGGAAGCCGGCGCCGAGGCTATCGAGGGATTTGCAGGGACTTTCAGGCGCTTTTCGGCCCATTCCGTCACACTCCGGTCGCGCGGCGTGGTGAAATAGGCGTAGGCGCGCAAGCATCTGAGAGCGACCGACGCGACGCGCAGCTGGTAGAGCTGTGCCAAGCCGAACATGTCGGCGCGGTGGATGATTCAAGTGTGGCGCCTCGGGATGTCGAGCCCGCTTTCAACGATGGTCGTGGACAGGAGGACGTCTATTTTCGTCATAGTAGAACGCGTTCATGATAGTCTTCGAGTTCGCCCGCAGCAATCTGCCGTGGGCGGACGACGAAGGACCACTTCAGGCACCATGTTGCCGACAGGAAGTTCTCCAACTTGTCGAGATCTGGATTACGCGCGGCCACGAAGAAGGCGGCTTCCGCCGCGATACTCCACGCAAGCAAGGCTTCCCGGTTCGTGGACGGTATCTTCTCGGTTGGATGTTAAGTGCGGACAGCGAGGCGGTCGACCCAGGTGGGTTGGCGATAATGGAGAGGTTCGCGGATGCCCCGTAGAGCCCATCTTGAAGCGTGCGCGGGATTTGGGCGTGGCGGGACAGAGTCAAGCCATGGGGACCGTCGGCCTTCAGTTTCCTTCAGCCGCTGCCTTTGTGCTTCACGCCGAAGCGCTGCTCTTCGTCGACGACGAGGCAAGACCGAGCCGTTGAAATCCATGCCCTTGGCGAGCAAGGCGTGCGTGCGATGGACGACATCGACACTGCGTCCGCGCAGGCCGTCGCGCGTTTCCACGGTCTCGCGCTGGCCGACAAGCGGGACAGTGGCGCACCTTGAGTGGCCAGGCCAAAGCCAAATCGTTCGGAAAAACTTTTGTTAATGCTTGACGGTGCCAGGCAATGTTGTCGGCGCAAAAAAAAAAAAAAAAAAAAAATTGACGCGACTCTGGCTTGCCGCCATCGCTGCCATGAAAGCTGCGCGCAAAGCGACTTCGTCTTGCCGAAGGCCCACGTCACACAGACGAGGCGCGGTCCATCGGGCCTGCCTGATTTGCCAGTCTCCCAACACGTCTTTCGATGGCGTTCAGCTGGGTCGCTGTTTCCTCATAAGGGAAAACGCGGCGCGAATTCCTCATACATCCCCTGCCGGCTGCCAGCACGTCGGGCGCCGCTTCAGGGACCGTTCTGCGGGCGGAGGGGGACCATGAGTTCTGCGGCCATCTCGAGAATGCGCTTCTTCGCCTTGGCCTTGCGGGTCTGCCCACCCGCGCCGCCAGCGGTCAAGCTGGCTTGTCAGATTTCTTCCGAACCGTAGCGGCTGATCAGGTCAATGTTCTCGGACAGGCAGGAAGATCATGTCCGCGCCAGGCCATATTTCAGCTGGAAGGCAGTCATGCGGCGCGCCGTAAGGTCAAGTGTTTTCAGGCGATGTAGCGACCGACACCATGATCGACATGGACCGACAATGATCATCCGGGCGACAGTGCGGACGGCATCTGTGATGAAGCTTGCAGACTTGCGGCGCCGTCGCGGGGCTGCCAGCCGGTCGCCCAGAATTCGCTTCGGAAATGATGCGACATCTGGAGTCACGGAATCCCGACTCAAGCGGAAGTTCGCCGACCGTTAAAATCGGTCTTGCGCGACGCTTTCGGAGCGAGTGGACCTGCACAAGAATCGGGCCAGTCCATATCGGCCATGACATTGATCAGGACGATCCGCTGACCCGGGCAGACCAGGCCGCAAAGGGCAACCGGCTTGGGCCTTGATGCGTTTTAACAGGGCCTTGCATTGACGATAGCCGCCTCGAAAAATTATTCTCTTCGCGACGCAGGCGCTCCGGTGCGAAATCCCGACCGAGCCGGGCGCCCATGTCATAAGGCACCTCCGGTGGCTTCTGCCGGGCTGAAGCGACAACTGCGGTGGTGAGAGTAGGTGGATCGGAGGTTCGTTGGGACTCAAGGAAAACAGATCGGACGGGGGAAGCACACGGGCGTTATTTTTGGGTCACCGCCAGCGGCATCAAGGGTTGCGGAGTAATAGTTCCAGAGCCTGCGGCCAGGCGCTCGGATGTGGCTTCGGCAGCCAGATGCCCGAAAACCGATAACGCTCCGTCACCAATTCCTAATCAAACAAGGTTTTCGAGGTGGTCATGGAACAGCGGGAGCCATTGCTTCGACGCCCTGCCGGCGAATCGAGGCCACGGGCCGTTCTACATTCGGCGTCACCGGAAGGGGAGCCGAATCTCGCCAGGGTAGTGCTCGCGGAAAACCCGCTGAGGATTCGTGTTCATCAAACAGATCTCGCACTAACCGGCGCGAAACCGCGATCAGGAGCGAGGCATCTCCCGGTTGAGCGCTGGGACCCGTGTCGAAAGTCCCGCAGGTTATCCAACGTGTCCGTCCGAAGAAGTCCAAACCGGTAGGGTTCGCCCCGATTGTCGGCGGAAAAAATATCGATTTGATACCGCCAGCGAATGGCGAACTCGCCGTGTTCGCGCACTGGTGCTTTTGCCCGCACGTAGCCGTTCACCGAAAGGTATTCTGTTTCAGGTCCTTCCTGGCTGACGGACTGGGCCAATGGGACACTGAGAAGGACCGGCGCGTCGCAACGTCGAGACGGGCGGTACTCGCTGCACCAGCGATTGTTGCCGTCGTAACGACCAGTAAGGTGCTCTCCCTGGGAGGGTTCGTACGTGCGAGCCGGCCAGAACCCGCGCAACGGCGTGCCGCGACACCCGGCGTCGGCTGACCCGCGTCATAGGCAAGTTGCCCATCCCGGCAGGTCGACGCAATCGAGGCGTGGCGAGATTGAATTTGTTGCCAGGCGGCGGGCCGTGCTTCGCACTCTTGTCGTCGCGCGCACATACAGACCAATCCCGCCCCGCGCCTTCAAGCGCTCGCAGAACGTAAGGAGTCTGCGCCGAAGGGCGGCACCGGCAAAGCTGCCGCCGCTCAAGGACTGAGAAGGTCGACAGGGGTCATTTCAGGATCTTTGGCGAGGTTCGTTTTCGGGGGCGCGGTTGCGGCTGATTCGTATTAACCAAGCCTGCGCGCGTAGCGGAAAGCGACCAGCTGGTCCAGCACCGGACCCTTGTGTTTGTCAGGACGATCCTTCTGCCCCAATTCAGCCATGCATAAACATTCCCAGTCGGTACCGCCAGAAGGCGTTCGAAACTCATTCAAGTTGCGCTTCGTTAAGTCCGGCAGGAATTTGTCGGCAAAGATCCCATGTAAAGATCCATTATCACGGAAACCGCCGCCGGCCCAGGCCTGAACGTCAAGTTTACGGCGTCGCGTTTCCATGCCATTGCTCCATCATCTGTTGCCGCCAAGGATATTAGGTTCTTGCTGGCGCGGGCCCGTCTAAAACACGATTGATGTTGCTCAAGTCCGCGCGCTTTAGTGTCGCGCCAGCGGGACGAAAGACTTTCCTATGTGCCGGGGTTGGAAAACGCTGACAGGCGTTGGCCCTAAGCTAAAAAACCCTGCTTGAGCGGCTGTCGGACGGAGGACACGCTCTGGACCTGCCCTGCTTCACTTGCCGGAAACGGGTGGTCGATCGACCGCGTTGAGGGGGCGAGCTTCGAACAGGTTGGTATTCGGTTGGAAAGTCGCCAACTGTTGCAGGTGAGGTGCTTGCCTATCAGGCCCGCCCTTATTCGGACAAGGCCGCCCCCATCGAATCCAGTTGTTCGGACGGGACGGGATTCCTGACGCTGGCTTTCTTTCGTGCGGGACGGGGCGCTGGCGCAGGGGCCAGTTCCCGATTCGGGTCGATCCGGATGTCTCGCGACGCGTTGGAAAGATTTCAATGGCGGGAGCGGGCCAGATGGTAACCCATTCCCGGCCTCAAATATCGGTTGGGACCCCGGGCGAAGGGTGACCGACCACCGGAAGTCGAACCCATTCTACGGCCTGACCGCCGGGCTGGGACCAACCAAAGCGCGTTCACGCCGCTGGCCGTTTACAGGGCGCTGGGACCAGCGTGCGGCACGATCGGCCGGAATGGGGCGACCCCTCAACCTGGTGCGCAGAGAAGGTTGGGTGGGGTTCAAAAGGCGGGCGCTCACCGGGCTGCATTAATTCGTTCTGTTTACGGAACCCCGGCAAAAGCATGCATTTCGGGGAAAAAGGCGGGCCGGCGGGCCCGGTTGCGGGCTTGGCCCCTTATGGACGGAAGGGGCCAGATAGAGCATGGGCACGGAGGAGAAATCATTTTGGCTTTTTGACCGCATGGCCCGGCAAGCCGGGAAAGCGTCGCAATGGCCGCCCACGAATCTCTCAAATCGTGGGGCGGCTTCCC
>Ga0163217_1107149_pt1 | contig 15958 bp, 9 predicted proteins | sample SynspAceP_FD_185933 | JGI IMG/M metagenome (GOLD analysis project Ga0163217, IMG submission 185933) | Saline lake microbial communities from Ace Lake in Antarctica - Synechococcus sp. Ace-P (PacBio error correction) | ecosystem: Environmental > Aquatic > Non-marine Saline and Alkaline > Saline ... | reverse complement strand
CACTGGGCGCCGTTTTATAAATGCCTTTCCAGACTCCGTTTTGAAACTGTTTGCTTACGAAAATATTGTATTGGATGTAGAAAATTCGAAATCCCTGCGAACATTATAAATTCATTATATGTTGTACATTCCGTAGTTAAAATGTAATTAGTCTAAATAAACTCGCCAAACATGAGCAAAGACAATAAATTTTAGAAGAGTTTAACTTCCAAAGAATACGAGCACGGATGGTCAGTCCAACTATGAAGCTGATGAGCGGCAGTCGGATTGAATGAAGATATTATCAGATGGGATTTCTGCAAAGGAAAGAGAGGCCAGCTTGTGTTACTGGAATGGAATTAAAGGCTTTCACTACCTGGCTTGCCATGAAGAGCCTACCTGGGCCCAATGTCCATTACCCTAAATCGATCTTACAGGCTCTTCAAAATTTACTCTGTCCAAAGCACAGGCCAAAAAGCAAAAAATTTTGGACGAAGTGGATCCCAGAACTTTTAGAGTATATATAAGAGACTTGGGATCAATCGTTAATGAGCAAAAGAGACTTCAAGGATCGCTGTTGATGTAGTCTTGATTTCAGTTTCAGTTGCCACTACTTTTAAAGAAACCTTTGAGCAATTGCGGCATCATTTTCTGTTCTTTTTTCGAAGCGTTAATATGAACTCCAGCGCTTATCAAGAAATATTTAGGATCTGTGGTCCCAATGACTGACAATTTATTACGCTGCAATTAAATTCAGCTGTTTTCTCTGACGGATCATTTTGTTATATCCCAAAAGGCGATTCGTGCCCGATGGAGCTTTCTACCTATTTCCAGAAATCAATTGCCGCAAATACAAGGGGACAATCAGCGTACATTAATTGTAGCGGAAGACGAATCTTAATTGCAGCTATCTAGAAGGTTGTTACTGCTCCTCAACGAGAAGAGAATCAACTTCACGCCGCTGTGGTTGAGATTCTATGCTGGAGCCATGCTGAAGTGAAATATTCAACTGTGACAAACTGGTTTCCAGGAGATAAAATGGAAAAGGTGGGATTTTTCAATTTTGTGGACAAGCGCGGACATTTGCGCAGGTGATCATTCTAAAATCTTCATGACTCCAAGTTGAAACTGTCTGCAGTGACTTGAAATCCTTCTTGTTATTCTAAAAGGAAGATTACTCAATCGGGAATTTACTCAGTGGGCTGTTACGTAACCACTATCAGCAAGCTGATTACGTGGTACCAAAAAGATCCACATTGCGTAAAAACACCCAAATCGAGAATCGTATCCAAAGGAATCTCTGCAGGAAAGTCTCAAAATTTCTTACCGAGCCCAAGTTCAAGAGAAAGCGTGGCAAACAAAATGCACGAAACTCTTCAATGTGATTCCGCACTAATGGGAGATCGTTGTGGGGACATACTTTTCCATACATCCGACATCCAGTTAATTCATCACCAAAAGTCGCAGCACGAAAGCAAACTACATGCCAAAATCGGTGAAGATCAGATTTTCTATTGCAACCAACGAGGAATTGCTTACCGAAGACGCAGTACCTTGATTGTAAAGCGTTATGCAAAAGAGGTTGTTAAATCAACTCAAGGAGTTTTATAGAGGTCAAAAGCTTTTGGCTTTAACACTAGAGGGTTCAGTGGATAAGAAGTTTTCCAATCAGAATGGAAAATCTCAAATTTCAAAATTTCAAAACATGTTATCAATAAAGATTTACAGCGCTTCCATAGAAGCACACCAATATTAAGAGGAATCAACTTAGAAGTTAAAAGCTGGTGAAGTTTCACGCAATCATGCCAAATGGCTTCAGGTAAATCTACCTTGGCTTCTGTTTAGGCAGGAAGAGAAGAGTTACGAGGTAACTGAAGGAGAAGTGATTTTTAATGGCCAAAAATTGCTCGAATATTTCTCTCAAGAAGTTCGTGCTAGAGAAGGGTGTGTCCTCGCTTTCAATATCAGTAGAAATCCCAGAGTAACCTCTACTAATTCCTCGAAAAATACAGCAGTAATCAAGTTCGAGATATCGAGGTCTTGATGCCCTAGATGCCGTCAAGTTTTTGACCTTTGGATGAAAGAGAAAATTTGAAATTGGTTGAAATCGACCAAAAAAAACTATTGAGCAGATCGCTCAACGAAGTTCTCGGGTGGTGAAAAAAAAGCGATAACGAGATTTTTCCAGATGGCAATGCTCGACCCTTAACTTTCTATCCTCGATGAAAACTGCATGTCAGGACTAGATATTGGATTGCCTGAAAATCGTATCCAATGGTGTTCAACCCAAATTAGACCAAAGGATAACGCAACCATTCTTAGTAACACACTACAGCGACTCTTGGATTACATCGTGCCCAGATTTTGTGCACGTCTTATTACAAGGAAGGATAGTGAAATCCGGCTCTAAAGGAACTCGCACTTTTGAACTGGAAGAAAAGGATATGCTGGATCAAAGATGCAGTCGATTCGGAAGCAAACAGTTGATTTTCACCCAAAGATTCTAAAACTCATGAAGGTACGCTTATAAAGCAAAGATTAAAATTGTGTTTAATAGATTCATTTCCGGGCATTGGATTTGAATTAGCCAGAAAATTCAGCAAAAGGATATTTTCAATCATCAGGGTAATGCCTGCGTTGAAAGCTGAAGAAATAAATTCACTTCAATCACCAAAAAAAACTCGATTCATTCATCACTAATTTTCATCTCAGCAACAGGCCTTTGCAAGTGAATGCGGAATTGGTCAAATCATCAATCTTTGAAGGATTTGAAGGAGCACGTTTTGGTTTTTTCCAATGGAATTTACCAACCAGCCTGTTCTGATGAAAATTAAAAGATTTATCAATTCTCTTTACTTTCAGAGAAGTCAAATTGCCAATTGGAAGCATGCAAAACCTGAGAAAGGACTATTCTTGCGCTTTGAATCAGGCTTCTTTCAAGATAGAAGTCTTATTTCTATTCCCAAAAAGTAAAACTTGAACGACCAGTTTGGTTTTTTATTTTTGAACGATGTTTCTGAAGGTCAGTTGATACAGGCTAGAATTTGGATCGAGTTTCTGGAGATTTTGCCGAGGCCACATTTATTGAGCAAACAGTTCACTGGAATGAGGCGCCAACATTGTCAATAAAAGTGGTAGAGTAAAAAGGAGGGATAAATACACCACCATTTCATCACTACAGGCTGGCAAAACGAAGGCAACAAAATTATATCGAAGTAAGTAACATTAAACTGATATTCCAGGAAAGACTCCATATTCAACTCATGTGGTATTTCACTTCTCAGGGTATGGATCAAATTAACTTGCGCTAAATATCCTTGGAAGTAATTCAGAAGGGAAAAAACATGTAATGGTCTGACCTCAATCAATGGAAAACACATGTCGATTAACCAGTACAAATGTGATTCATACAGTTTGCTCACTCGGAGTCAAATGAACTTATAACAAGGGGATTTATGGCCTGATTTCATTTCAAGAGGGATTTTCAACGGAAAGATCTTTTTGTCCGTCAGGCGCTCAGAAAAACAAAATCTTTTCAGCAAATAATAACAGTTTCTGCTATCGAAGAGCTGTGGTCAACACCAAACCACCAACTAGAAAGCTGCAGATGATGATGAAAGTGTTCGCACGGCTGTACTACTGGCCAATTGGACGAGGAAGCATTATTCTACCTTCAGGCAAGGGAATAGTAAACTTTCAAGCCAAGGGGGGGGGGGGGGGCTTGTTGCTCTATGCTTTTTTGCGAGGAGGTTTTTTAGAACATATATTCCGTACGGGCCCTTTCAGAATTTATTGTACAAAATTGGTCGAAGATCGCCTAGGTTCTAAATTTTAATTAATCCATGAATTTTGATATGAAAAATCAGAGCTTGTTCCCTGTACTTCATCAAGAAGTGCATGGAAGCCTTTGATATATATTTGACAATGCAGCAACTACTCAGAAGCCCCAGTCCGTTTTTGGATGCAGTGACGGGATATTACAATCATTTGATAATTCGAATAAATTCACCGAGGTGCACCATGCATTAGCGGCATCGGGCAAACTCGGTATTTTGAAGAAAACCCGTGAGACGATCAAGGATTTCATTCACGCAGGGGGGAAAGCTGCTTGAGATCATTTTCACCCAAAGAAACTACGAAAGCATCAATCTTGGTGGGGAGCATTCAACTTTGGCAGAAAAATTCATGAAAAAGGGCGACGAGATCGTCATTTCATTACCATGGAGGCACCATTCGAAATTGTTCCCTTGGGCAAACTGCTCTGTGAGAAAAAGGAGCAATACTCAAAAAATTCATTCCTATCAGTGAATTCAGGAGAAATTCTTACGAGGAGTTTGAAAAACTACTTTTTCCGAAAACCAAACCTCGTCAGTATTTCGTTATGCATCCAAATTCATTGGGGGACATTAATCCGGTCCGTAAAAATCAGCCAAGCAGCACAACTCCGTAGAGCAAAAAGTTTTGTTAGACGGTGCTCAAAGCACTAGTTCCACCTTTGAGATAGATTGTCCAAGATTTTGGACTGTGATTTTCTAGCTTCTGCAGCGCACAAACTTTACGGGCCCCACAGGTCTGGGAGTGCTTTATTGCAAAAGAGCAGATCTTGAAGCTATGCCTCCATTCCAAGGGCGGTGGAGAAAATGATCAAAGAAGTCACCTTTCCGAAAAAAACCACTTACCAACGAGATTCCTTTTAAGTTCGAGGCGGGAACTCCAAATATTGCAGAACGTGATCGGCTTTCAAGCTTTCCCTAGACTTTCATTAATGGACTTGGGAAAAAGTCCGATTTAAATCACATGAAGATGAATAATAGACAATAGCTTTATGCAACGAAAAATGGCTAGAAATAAAAGGCTATTATTCCAAGTGGGTACTGCGCCAAGAAAAAGTGAGTGTTATTATCATTTACATTAATGGGATGCACCCGTTATGATGGGGGATGATGCTGGACGGCAAATGGGAAATCGCTGTAAGAACCGGACATCATTGCACTCAAAACCCCTGATGAAAAGATTAGGATTTTAGAAGGAACTTAGAGATCATTTGCTGTTTACAATTCCAATCAGAAATCGATTCTATGGCAGGGACAATGTTGCCAAGATCGCAGAATAAAAAATAAATGAAATGCAACTAGGATATTCCAAGACGAGATTGTATCAGAATTTTTGGAAATTCTGGGAGTGACAAAGAATCCAACCATCTACTTCATCATGGAACTAGGGGCTGGATTAGAAGCTTTACCAGAAAAAGTAGCTCGAATTGAGATAATATCATCCAAAGGATGCCAATCCAAATTTGGCTTAATCGCCGAGGCAGCAAGACGGAAAGGTACACTACCATGGCTGACCAATACGATATCCAAAAGACTAATTTCGTTTATTGCTTAGAGTATTGAATATCGAGCACCTGAAGAAATTTTTAAATGCTAAAACCTTGATTTTGTTGAGCGAAATCGGAATTGGCTCCATTAATAGGTAGCCAAACGTTCCAATGGATTTGCCTCTCGATGATTAAGCAATCAAATTATTTGCCTTTGCCATTCAAAGCAATTCAAAAAGTCTAATCAAATGGAAACAGAGCAAAAGAAAATAACGTAGACAAGATTGAAGCTAAAAGAAAAGTCATCCAAGCGATCAAGCTAGTGCTATGATCAGAGATCCCCCATAGATGTGATATGAATTGGGACTTGATCTATAGAAATCACCGGTCTACCCTGTAAACAATGTTTATGTTTTGATGACGTTGACTTCACCTAATTGCCCTTCTGCTGAGTTTATCCCTCGGAGATAAGGATAAAATCCCAACAAAAATCCAGGATAAATTAAACGTCAGAGCTTGACTTACCTTTGACCCCTCCATATGCGCAAGACATGATGTCTGAAGCCGCAAAGTTGCGAATTAGATTTTTAATATGAACCAATAAAACTTAAAATTACCATTTACCCAGAGGAATTAAATCGCTCCCATGAGAGCGGAACTTTCGACATTAGGGATTTGAAGGAATCAAAACAGCTGATCCCAAGTAGCCACTCACCCTCGGCCCCTGATCATAAAGGCCACCACCTTAAGTAGTAGGTAAATTCAGTTGCGGATGTGCAGGCAGGAGCAGCAGCGCCAGGTATTCCGCTACGCTGTGGAGAACGCAAAAAGTAAAAAACCAAACACGCTGCTACCGTTATTTGCCGGAAATTGACTCGAGAGGCAGTAGACAAATAAGAGAGTTGACTCTTCCTTATCCTCCCTCCTCCCCAGCTATGGCTCTTTTCAAAGATGGGGGATTTAGTACACTATCGAGCGTCAATCACATCGAAGGAAGAAAAACGCCAAAATGATCGTGATCATTTAGTTGAGGTGTGTTGAACATTTTTGTGCGTTAAAAATAAGCCCCTTGAGGGCTTTTTTCTTGCTCACTAATTTAAAATTATATCAGCTTTAAAAATCTAGCCTCTATGGGAAATTAAATTCGATCCAGAGTTAGTTTTTTCTGGAAAAATATCAACGTTTCACAAAGATTATATTTCCACCTAATGAATTTAAAGTCTGAAATAACTTACCGTTTTTAACTTAACTTGAAAGCTCAATTTGGGGCTTTACCCAATACAGCAACACAACAAATTTATTATGTCTGAATCAGCTAAACTTTTCCTATAAAGGACCAAGAATTTGAATTTCCGGTAATCACCGGTACAGAAATGAGTCTGCGATCGATATTGCAAAACTTCGCCAGATTACGGTCTGTCACCATCGATCGGGATATTAAGAACACAGGCGCCTTACTAAAAGTGCATTACTTTTTTAGTGGAGAAGGAAGCGAATCCTTCCGATAACAGGGGATATAGAATTTGAGGATCTTGCAGAGAAATCTACCTTCTTAGAAGTTTCCTTACCTTCTAATTTCTATGCGTGAACTGCAACTCCAGCTGAGTATGAGAAATTTTCCCAAAAGAAATTACTCATCACACCTTGGTTCATTGAGGATATTCAAAAATTCTTGAAGGTTTTCGTCAAAAATGCTCACCCAATGGGGGTTTCCATCTTCGTTGGTTTGCGCATTTTGACCCCGCATTTATTCCAGATTCTTGAATGCCAACAGAAATGAGGATGAAATTACTTGAAGCATCATCAGATGATGGCAAGATGCCCAAACTTCGCAGCGGGGCTTATAAGAATGAAAGGGACATCCAGTTAAATATCCTGACAATTCGCTGGACTATTGCTCTAATTTCCTAAAAATGATGTTGCGCTTCCAGCTTGAAAAGTATGCATGTAGATTCCTGTGATCGCTTTTTTCAGCTTTAGATTAAATTATTGATCTTCACGCATTATCACGAGCAGAACTTTCTACCTCTACTGTTAGAATTGTTGGTTCTTCTTCAGGCTAGCATTTATGCTTCTATCTCAGCAGGAATCAATGCCCTCTGGGACCACTTCACGGTGAGACCAATCAATCCAGTTAATCGAAATGCTTGAAGCAATCAAAGCTTGATGGCGGTGACGCTAAGGAAAATACTTTAGACAAAGCAAAAGATAGAATGATCCATTTCGTTGATGGATTTGGACACGAGTATAAAAACTTTGAATCCACGTCTAAAATCACAAAAAAGCAGGCAATGCATGATCTCGCCACTTAAATTTGGGAGTCAATTGATCCAATATTTGGATATCGCAAAAGAATTGGAGCATTGCTGCATTGAATGATCAGATTTCATAGATCGTCAGTTGTTATCAAAAATAGTTGGATTTCTATTCTTGGAATTATTTATCGAGCACTGGGATTCCTACGAAAATGTTACTGTATGTTTGCACTTGGGAAGACTTCCAGGTTGGATCGCTCAGTGGAAAGAGATGAGAGAGAATAACGACTATTGGAAAGACCAAGACAAGTCTATGTAGTGTAATGAGCGTGATTCATGTATTCCATGAATAAAGCTTAAATCCTAATTTGATAGGAATCAAAAAAAAACCAAGCCAAACGGCTGGTTTTTTTTTAATTAGGTTGCAATCAAGCTGATTTTTGATCCAATTTTGGAAACTGAAAAATACCCCAAACTAGTTTTACTATGATGATTACAAATTTTAGAGGAGGCCAAAAACCCTCACCACACAAATTGTACTTCCAAACAAGCACAGAAGACTTGTTGAAACTTTAGGCCTCTATTAACAAGCTTACAGAAGGGGATACCTGACAGAAGCGACCAGGCAGGTTTTGATTTCAAAAGTGCTGCGAAATACAAAACAGCTGGCTCAACTTCAAAGGGACCTTCAAAACGTTGATGCTGAAGCTTCCTACATTAGCTAGTTAACAGAATTGGCCAGCCAAAGCATACAAAAATCAAAACCTGAATAATTCAGGCATTTATTTTTTCGCTCAAATCCCAAAAACTTGCGATGACAGACCCCTGCGATCAAGCTGTTGAATTATGGTACAGCATTACCGGTAAAGTAGCAACTAATCCTAAAATAGCCAGAATCCGGAAAAATAACCTTCCGAATAACCACTCCTTGGAACCCAGTGATTTCTTAGACCACAAAACAAATGGCGGTAATGCGGTCTTCAAGTTGGAAGGCCTAGAATTTTGCTGAGCAAGAAACAATAGCCAGGGACAAGAAGAACAATCCCACATTGAAGATTACTAATCATAAAAAAGTGTAGTATTCGATAAGGAGAAAAAACCTCTTGGGGCCAAATGATTGTTGCAAATGAGTATAGAAACAATGACCATGATAACGCTTGCATCAAGTACTTCAAACTTTGCAGATTGCTTAGCTATTCTTGGAAAAATAATTCCGTGTAGCGCCAATCTGCTACAACAGGAAAAGAATTGACTTTGAATGTCACTCAATAAGTGTGACGTGAAATCAATTGGGAATTCCTGAGGCCTTCCCAAAATCCCCATCAAGCAGGAGTGATCACCACACCGATGAGACTTAAAGTACTTGCATTGAAGATCGCTGCAGGTATATTCCCTAGCCAATGGAGACCAATACCACAGAAGCACTTACCGTGGAAGGCAAATTACAGACAAATAGCTTATTCCCAATCGAAAATCAGCTGGAAATCCAAGGGCTAAATCTTCAGGAAAAACCCACCACCAAGGCAGGAAATAAAAGAAAGGTAGTCAGTTTGAATTAATAATGAAGTTTCCAGTTTTCAGCCCAAACTGTCTAGTTGTGCGGGATTAAGTTTTACCCCCAAAAAAAAGAAAACTAATCCCAATACCTATATTAATAATGATTTTCATGGAAATCCAGAGTCTGTAGATCCAAAAGTGCTGGAAAATAAACCAACCTAAAAAATATGGCTAAAATAAACCGAGTAGAACAACCATGATTCCTACTTTGGCCAGCAGCGTCTGTTCGAGCTTAAAGTCCAAGAAAGTTAGTCTTTTAAAATTATCACTGATGATCGCTGTGGCTATCGCCACATTAAGTACTCCATGCTCTCCAAAGCCCGAATTGTCACTTTTTGTTTCGTTCCCCCCCAAACGGGGGGGGGGGCGAGATTTCCAAGTCACTTGAAATACCCTTGACTCATTTCCCATTCAAAATCACTCCTGGCTCGAGCTTTTTCATCTGATGAATATTTCACCATCTAGGGAAGGGCTCCATAGACAGGACTATTCCATTGCGAATAGTTGAGCCAAATCACCCGTAGAAAAAATTTAACCCGGGTAAATAACCCATGCTTGCCTGAATCACTTTGATTTGTAAAATTCTGCTATTTGAGTAGAAAAGACTAAAATGTATGATCCCATACCAATCCGGGCCAATTCGAGATGAACTCGTCCCTAGGGTACCCGGATCTTCGTACTATTCGTCTTAGCGCATCACCAATTTGCCCTGATGTGAAAATCAAAACTCTCTTAGATTCATCTTCACGACCCGCTAAGGCCACTATCGTTGCTTTGATATTGACCTAGTCCTTCAGTTGGTTTTGGGGTTACTGAGATTACCTCACAGGATGATTTTGGAACTCCAATTGATGATTATCAAAAAACTGAGGGACAGTCGCCAAAAAAGAAGTTCGAGATTTGAAATGGATGAGTTCAAAACTCAAGAAACATTTTTTCTCTTCGACAAGAAAACACTGTTCCGCATTTCGGAATTTCTTTGATGTAAGGATTTTTAATAACTGTAACGATATTTTTGCTAAGCATAAGGAAATATTCGCCCATTTTGAAATCCCGTCAATATATATTTTCAATTTCTTTCGGCCTTGGTGCTTTTCGGCTTGTTCCTTGACTAAGAATCTGGCGGAATGGCGAATATGCATCTATTTGAAAAACAAACTTAAGGAGTAAAAACAGCAGTATTGAAAGAGGCCTTGGCGTTAACTCTACATGCCGAGGGCAATACTCGAATCTCACTTCTGACTAATAAATCATTAGGGGTAAGTATCTATCGAATGGGTTGAAGCCTTTTTGATATGTGTTAAAGTGGCGAACCAAAACTTGAAAAATGCTACTCAGAGGCGTGATGTATCCAAAATTTATTAACAGGAAATCAAGTACAAAATAAATTGATCAAGCGATCAGACAAGCTTGCCTTCAAAGATTAAGACTTACGAGGAAAATGTCTGGAATGTTGGAAATTTCTTAATTGGCGGACTGAAATCCAGTAACGAAACTTGATAGGCGCGAAGTGTGACTCGAACGCGTCTCTGAAATAGACAATTACTTATATAATCATGGAGTATCTGGATAGCGAAGTGACCTATGAGGTAGCTACCAGAAAAGAAAGCGGAGGTATTTATCTTGGTCAACGAAAAACAACCTATCTCATTGTTCCATTTTAACTTCTACTGAGAACGAAAAATCTTAAAATTCTTCGAGAAAAACAATTCCGAAAAATCACCTCATGTAGGGAGATAAATATGTTTCCAGGATGATTTGTAGCAGAGCCGGAATAGTTGAGGATGCTTTTAAAGAATAATGGCTTTTTCATGTTCAATAAAAAGCTTCATCGATTACAATTTGTATACGGAACTCGAGCAACGAAACAATCAATGTCCAGCAACGAATCCTTCAACCCACTTGCAAGAGAAGCATGAGGTTTATTTTACCATGGATCAATCTCATTCTCAGTCAACCTCCAAGCAAAGACTTTATGATCAAAGATATTTGAGGAATAGTCGAGAATAAATTTGATTTCTATAAGAGATCGCTATCAGAAAAAAATTCTTTTCCTCTCGGTAATTTCTTTCAAAAGGGTGGGGTTTATAATCGATTCAAGTTTTATCGAACCACAAAAGCAATTAAGTAAATCTCGATCTATTTCGATTTATCAATATCTCCTTTGACACGCTTGAACATCCTTTGCCAGCCAAAATCATCACCCAGCCTAATCAAAAATATCAAGTTGGCCAATCAGTTGGGATTGAGCATTACTGGCAGGTTCAGGACCATTTTTAGTTGCCTCGCTACGGAATCGAACTTCTTTCGCGCAGGTGCGAAATCTTGGATTCAACTTACCGCGCAGATTGGAAGGAAGTAGCAGTCTGCCACAGATTTCAAGGAGTCTACCAAAGCAGGGGAATTGGGAATTCTGCCTCCGTAATCTTTCCAAGATTCTGATTCCTGTTCTTACCAAAGCAGTTTACAAAAGTTTCGGTAAATACAATCGCGAAACTAGAACACAGCTAGGATATAACTTTTTACACAACCGGCCCGAATATACTCGAAGCGGGTTTGATGGGTTGGTATCCATACACTTGGGCGACCCGAAATAATCGACAGGCAATTCACCAATTTAAGGCCGCGGACCTAAACTATATCCGAACTCCTCAGATTCAAGTATGAATTTCTTACAAATTTTGATAGACTCCAAAAACCAAGGAAACAACTTGATTTGTCAATTTCTAACCTTCATTTATCAGCTCGATTTCTGCGCAAATCGGTTATCAATTTCAACCAATACGGAAAACTTCACGAAAAAAATAGCGCTCCCTACTGAGAACTGTTGCAGAAAGTTGAGGAACAACACTAATTTCCTTAATATCGCCGACAATTAGTGAGGCTACCGATATTGCGGAATTTCAATGGCTGAGAAATTCCAAGCGATTTTTAGACGCTCTATCCGATCGATTAGCAAGCAAACCTTGCTATCGGGCCAATTTGGGAATAGCTCAACCCTATGGAATCAGTAATGGAATCCTTTCCCTATGGAAAAGTATTTCTTTTGCCGTGGGGCGGTACCAGTATTCCGAGCTTGGCAAGCGCGGCGACTTGGTCCAGGAAAGGTTATTTCTCCTCGGGTTAGGTGAGCGAGGGGAACCCTATGATACCCGAATTGAGCAGCCGGCAGAGATGATTTTAGACGAGGCTCGGGTAATACCGGAGAAAAAGCTTGCTGGGTTACTTCGACATGGCGCTCTTTGTAGATGCGGGAATTGTCTTGGGGTATTAGAGTTGATTAATTCGCGTCCAGGAAGCGGATTTTGATTGACAGATTTTACAAAGAAATCGCATTCGGTACTGGATCGGACTTACGAATGGACTTTTTACTTCCTAGTGAGTCAGGTTGGGATATGCTACCAAGGCCATTGATTCCCTTCTTCAACCAGGAGGGCGATCGATTGGGTTGCTGGACAATTGACATTAGAACCCACTCGGAGTCAGGGAAAGACGCTGCTCAATTTTTGGTATAGAGTACCCGTTCTAATAGATTTTATTGAAGATAATGGCAAGAAAAAACAAAAAGGAATGTGAATCTTATCAGCAAATGCAAAATCACATCTCGATAGCAGGGCGCAGGCAGTGATGGCAAGGGGTACTTTGAAGAAGCAAAGTGAATAGGCCAGAAGGTGGAGGACGGCAGAAACTCGATCTTTTCGAGATGGCGAAATTTATGAAAAAAAAGGAGGAATTTGCTTTTCTGCAGTACATTGGGCCTACTCCCAAAAAAAATTTCCTAAGCTAAACTTGGCTTGGACAGAAGGAGATTTCTTTGGCAACGGGTTGGTCCATAGTTAATCACCCCAAAAAGTCCCATGGTGCCTATTCAGTCATATGTAATATCAGGTACTTTGAAATGGAAAACGGAGTTCATTGTTTGGAGTGGGATGACCTGACACCAATTACATCGTACCTGAGGTATGCTACCTTTTTTCATGAAAAAATTTAAAGGCCATTGCGACAAAATTTGATGTGGGTGTATTATGATAGATTTAAATCGTTGGGCAGATGTATTTACTTTTCAATTAAACACAGGAATGAAACTGTGGATAGGTGGAATATTTTACGATCGACTAGAAGCCACATCTGATACGCATTTGAAAAATATATTTGGGAATTCAGTTTGGTTTTAGGCCGATTATTCCCTGAATCTATGGGATTTTATGAGGACAGAATTCTAAATTCCAATTTGGGGATCAGGCAAAAATCTTGCAAAATTTGCTAGTAGAGGAAGATATGTGGAGTATTAATTTGGTTTTGGGAGCTGACTAATTTGGATTAGACACCAATAGGAAGGACTGAAGTATCTTGATGAGGATCCTCCAGTAGCTAATTGGGAAATCATGCATGAATCCGAGGGAAAACAGTCCAGAAATTTTACACAGAAGCATTTTAAAAAAAAAGGAATGATTTGGTTTGTTAAGCTATTCAAAAATTGATTGAAAACTAAAGGCTATTGAATGAGGAATTTATTCATCTGGTTTAAATTCGATTTCATTACTTGATTGGGGCTAGATCCGATCGTATTTCAGATGACGAGCGACGGTTACTTGGATTCCTTTTTATTTGCGATTTGATTTATTTTTATTTACGGGTCAGATTTCACAAAGGCATTTGGTGGGTATTGGGTGGTGCGGCCCTACTTATTTTATCTCTGATCAAGTCATTCTGGTTTTATGAAGCCATTTTTTTGAGCGCTTAGACCTTGTAGGAAGAACGTCTAAGAAGAGTAATCCATAATATATTGGCAGGGGTGTGGGCCTTTTTGGGCTTTGTCTCTTCTCATGCTGCAAATTACCTTCGCTTATAAACTTTCTTAAACCTTAAACTTAGAAGATAAGCTACCCTATTAAAATGGCTATTTCTCTGGGCATTATTATTTCGTACACCCGATTTATTCTGGGAGTTTACCACTATCCTTTGGACTTTCTTTTGGGAGCAGTGATTAGGAGCTGCTGCAGGATGGCTCTCTTGGTTTTTTGATTGTCAGTGGTCCGACGTGGAAATCTAAAAAATTTTTAATAATAATCAATCCCTGAATTAATTCATTGTGTTAATTTCTGAGGAATATGATCACGCTTTATTTTTAGTGCTAAGGATTTGTTAGTTGATTTGATTGTAATCAAAAAAACCGAGACTAAAGTAAAATAGTAGCAACACAACAACTTTGAATTGTTCCTTTTACACTCATTCTAATTAAATTTGTATATTAAGTGGCAACTCGCACTTGCATAAGAGAATTCCTCTTGCGTCACAAAAATACCTAAATTTTTTACTAGTAATTTCTAGTACAGCTCTTTCCGGTTACCAAAACTAAAAAGTTTTATTCACTTTGGCTATCAGTGGCTATCATAAATTCAAGAAAAAGCAGCCTGCGGTGAATTAGTATATAAGTTTTGGACGGGACTGATAAATTCTCAACAAATGTTTTAATGAGTTGAAGAAAAAATACCATTATCAGGAATTTGAAAATTATAGCTGCTAATATGTTTTAATCTTGATGTTCTTGGTTGGTTTATTCATTCTGCGTTCAAAAAAATTCAATTTCTAAATCTATATTGGTAAAAATCTACTCATACTATCGATCTTGGATTTTCGTCAGGCTCTCCCGCTAAGGGGCTCAAAATCGAAACGATCCCAATCTGGATATCGTAACTGGAAAACTCAAACGGGGGCAATTTCCTATTCCCTGCGGAAGGAGTTTTTATATTCAAGGCTCTAGTCCCAGTAAAATAGAAATGTCAAATTGATCATTTACCCTTTCCAAGAAAACTGAAAAAGCAGACATCTATGTTTAATGGAAAGGCACCTTTTGGTTATAAAAGAATTATCCTATCAAGTTTTGTATCAGACCCCTTCGGTTCCAGTTCAGACTTTATTTGAGTTTGGTTTTACCAAAAAGCTGGCAAAGAGGCAAGTGGCAGAAGTAACTCGACTGATCAGTCCAAAATACAATGCCTATCTCTCCACCATCACGGGACGATCACGTGGTGGAAATTAAGTTTCAGAATCCAATGAAGTTAATCTCTCGAATTCTTGACAAATTTAGGATCGAGAGCATTTATTTTGAGCTTCCAATGACAGAATTGTCCCGGATTCAGTTGGACATCCCCGAGCAAACTCGAGCAGCGGGAAAAAAAAAAAAAAAAAAAAAAAAAAAAAAAAAAAAAAAAAAAAAAAAAAAAAAAAAAAAAAAAATAACTTTAAAAATGGGAAAGCAAATTTCAACGCTACAAAAGTCGGTGATGAAAATTGACAATGGGCCAGAGCCGTTTATGCTGCTTCCAATATCTCTCGGAGCTTAAATGCAATTATATCATCAGGAATCGAGCAATTTTTCTCAGTCCAAATTATGCTTGTAAGAGTGGTGAGAAGATTTTTCAGACTATTCCCACTGAAAAAACAGCGAACGTTATCCCCAATTAATGTAGGGTTATGGCGCTTATCTTTGGGTAAAAAGTCTACCGGATCAAGATTTGCCTACAGTCCTTATATTAGGATTTTCATTCCGTGGGGACGAAACTTTTGCCCGTTTTATGAATAATCTTTCCATTTTCCTCTGGAGTTTTTCATCTCTGGAAAACATGGAAAATTGCCCTGAATGGAACGAATTTCTGGGACCTATAGACCGGCCTATTTATGTAGGATTGGGCTATTAATTTTTTCGAGTTCATCAGACTTAATGCTGGCGGGACCATTTATTTACCACCGAAAAACTCAGTGCTCAAAATGTGGAATAAGCTTTCAGCCTTTGTAGGGACTGAGCGCCGAATTCAATCTTTGGTATGGTGGCATTGGTAAAAAG
>Ga0163217_1054994_pt1 | contig 15958 bp, 21 predicted proteins | sample SynspAceP_FD_185933 | JGI IMG/M metagenome (GOLD analysis project Ga0163217, IMG submission 185933) | Saline lake microbial communities from Ace Lake in Antarctica - Synechococcus sp. Ace-P (PacBio error correction) | ecosystem: Environmental > Aquatic > Non-marine Saline and Alkaline > Saline ... | reverse complement strand
CCCCCATCGGCTTTGTGGACTCACCGATGATATCCGCCAATTCTCCATGATGCCGCGCTTGACACTTGCCAGTTCGTCCCGCCGGCGGGGGGCCAGCAACAGCAAGAAACACATCTGACATTTCGGCCACCGGGTCTCGGATCTGTCCGACACCCGACCCGTTTTTCATCCAGTTACCACGTTCGAAAGGGCCAGCCGCCTCGCACAGGGTCACCGCCTCGCGGGTGCGGCCGGGCAAACGCCGCCCCAACATGCGTCTGGCTGGGCGACGGCGAAAAAACGCGCAATCACGTTCGCGCGCCAGCAAATCCATGCGCGGTCTATCCCCCAGTATAACGACCCGCCGGACCGCGAAGAAGACGGGTCGATTCGCCAGCACAGGCACCTTAAGAGCCCGCGGCGGATCAGGCATCATCCCAAAGCTTCGATAAACTGGATGTCGCCATGACGCCCGGCCTGTGTCGCGCCGGACTCTGATAAGAAGCGTCCCCAATACCGCAGCGCCTCGCGTCCTGTGTTAGCCAGAGCTGCGATGTGCAGCTTAATCGGCGGCTTTCGCGTCATTCGTCCCACTGTGCACTCTGGCGCTAGCCGAAATTCGAGCTCCCCAGTCGGTCACGCCGGATTCGACCAGGCGCGTACTCATCGCGTCTTCGGAACAGTCCCTAGACCCTAAGTCGCGCCGGGCTCACACAATAGCCCTTCTCCCACCCACGGTTTTATTGGCCCGCGCTAGCAATTGTCATCAAGCTGGTCTAGAAACGGATAAGCGGCCGGCGGCACCTCCGGCGGGGTCACGTTGCCGGCCCCGGCCCCTCCCAATGCCCCATTGGATCTTCTTTCTTGGTCCTCTGCCTTGCCTGTGTCCGCTCGTTGCCTCCAATGTTGCGCTTGCGAACTCCGGCGTCCTCAAGCGAATCATCGATGTTCATGAGGAGCTTCTAGACACCCATCGAGCCAACAGCTCTTTGGCGCCGTGGTTTCCAGACTGCCCAACAGAGTGCCGCAACCTGTTGCAGACACGCTAGCGGCCAGAGCTTGGCGCCCCCGCGACGTGCTTTCGTTCCACCAGAAAAACCAACGTGACAGATCTGCTATCTTTACCCGCTTCACCCTGATGTACTCACGTCATTTCGACTCAAAAGATGCAATACGACGGCGCCCTGCGGAGCAGCCGTGCTCTTGCGTATGGCTGTTGTGCAAGGCGTCGCCCCACCACATCGATGTATCGAGGTCCGGGTCGGCGACGAAACCCACACCGCAGTCCCACACTGGCGTCCCAAAACCGGACGCAATGCTATGCCGTGACTGTCGCCAGAGGCTGACCAGCCTCGGCCGCACTAATGCATCCTGACCGCTAGAGATCCAACCCCAGACTCGCCGCCGCGTCTGACCAACTGATCGTAGAACCACGTCGCCGACACGGGGTCAAGGCGAAGGCTGACACTTTGGTGCGAAGAAACCGGTGGTGGCAAACCGTTGGGCTTTCTGCGTGTTGTCGCGGGGGCTCCCACGCGGCCCCAATCGAGCCACGGAGTGCCTTCCACTGCGTGTTACGTTGCGACCCTCTGCCACAGGGCCTTGGGCGTGACCGAGGGCCGACCCTCGCACCGCAGCATGTTGCGAGAAGCGCCGACGACCCCACCGAAGCCATTGGCCCCAGGTGTCATCAATGGAGTTAGTGCTTCTGCGTTACGGAATTTTCCCACGAAATGATGGCTCTCCTGTCATAGATGACCTGATTGTGGCCGCGCGCCCTGGCATGGCTCGATTTGTGTTATGGTCGCGCTACAGGCCCGGCAGAACCGATTACTGGCATGTCGGCAAAGCTGCTGAATGCATGGCCTGGTGTAGCATCGTCGTCCACAACTAGTCCTCCCGATGCCTCCTCAATTGGCTCGCGGCTCGCAACATCTGCCGTTGCCGCTGAATTGGCCGTTATCGTGTTCGTTACAGCGATCCAAAAAGAGCACCAGTTTTTTCTCTCGGTCGAACAGATTCGCCACTGTGCCTGGCAATAGATCGGACGGCCCCTAAAATACGGCACAGAAAAAACGGTGTATTTGAGCACCAGCTCGTTCATGCCGACTTGAACTGTATAGGTACGCTCGCCCGCGACTGGCGTTCGATCCACTCGCGACCCTGTTCCTGGACTGCGTCGCGCTTCCTGTTTTCATACTTACTTTTTCGGGTTGTGACGATAGCTGTAGATAACCGGCAAAAACGCGCCGCAGCAGGGGACCGCCAATGCGAAGACAGTTTCGGTGCGTTATGAAAAGATGCGCGGCAGCCCCTCCGCCGGAATCGGGCTGAGCCCACCGTCCTTGCACGCTATAGCATCCGCTCCTTCGTCTCCGCGTATGTAGCCCGATGACGATTTCATATAGGCGCAACGATTGCGGCGCGGGCTAAGCGGTATTCTCGCCCGCCGCCAACAACCGGCGGACGCTGCGCAACACGGAGTCCGTGTGATGAAGACGACACATCTGTACTCCGATCCGGAAAAACGACTTCTGCGTGGAACCATCGAAGGAGGCCGCCCGTTGCGTCAAATTTTTCGATGACTGTGGAGCCGTTCGATCGCCGCGGTTGCTCCCGCACCGCACGCCTGGGAAAGCAGAGTCTCTGAGTCCTTCGTCCCGGATTCTCCGCGGCCCTTTCGCGTGTCGTGCTGTTGGATACGCACTAGATAGACGAGCGGCCGCCCTGGGTCACCGACGCGGGCTCGAACCCGCGCTCGCCGAGAGTGTCCGGGAGCCGATCACTGCGCGCGCGCCGTGGATTACCCTATTCGGATTCGGCCAACGCTGGTCTTGTTGATGCCGAAGGGACCTGGCCCGTTCATGAAACGATGGCCATCGTTGTGCGGACACCTGCCGCGTGGCCTGGAGGCTCGCCCTAGCCCCGGAAGGTGCGGGGGACTGTTGTCCTGCACGTACAATGACCCAACCCGCCTGAGAAATACACCGAGAGCGATCTTCTGACTGCGCGGCTAGAAGCCGGGAGGCTTCGTGGTCTTCCTCGACGGATATTTATGGTTGGCTCCTCTTGCTGTGTCGCACGACCCTGGCCGGTCGTGCGAGCGTCTTACAGTTCCAAGGACGATCTAGGGAAACGTGATTTCTTTGTGTGAGGCCCCGCCCCACGATAGTGTTCGCTGTATCTAGGCTCGATGTGGCGCCAAGAGGCCGTGTGCTGACCCGCTGCATATGCTCGATGGGACCGACGGGGGATCGCCTGTGTGGATGTGCAGACCAAGTCCGCTGGCCCGCGATTTCACCGAAGCATATAAGCCGCCTGGGAGTTGGCACCCAAGATGCGGTTGTCATCTTCGCGGACAGTGACCCAGGTGATGGTACCCTGCACTCAGGCGGGCACGCCGCCATGGCGCGCTCTCTTACGCCAAAGTGTGTCTGCGATCCTGTTCTCGGAAGGCCCGCTGATCCCTGTGGACGCGGCGGCTCTTGTTCTATGCGCCGGTTGTGCTGTCTTTGGGATCCGGCGGTCCGCTGGACCTTAACTGTTCCGCGCGAGGTCAACTCACCGCCGCCCTTGCCACTGCATCACAGTATCAAGAGGCCCAAAACGGGCTGGCACCGCCGGCCCAGCCGCCGCACTCTCGGGGGGTCACCGGGCGCACGATCACCTTTTCTGGCCCGTGCGTGCGACAGCGCTCGCCTATGCCTCAGGAGCAGAGCAGCACACTCGCCTGGCATAGCAGGCGCGATATGAGGCCGGTGGAAACCGCGCCGCGGCGTCTCTGTAGCGACCGCGCAGGCAAAAATCAGGCGCGCGCGACCGTACGTCTGCTTGCGCGATGGGGTAGATCCCTTGCGGCCCCATTCCGGGGGGCCGGCGTGTGCTGAGATGGCGATTCGCGGAGCGATCTTCTGCAGTGCCGACCCGTCGATCGTCTGAGGCGCGTTCCTTAGTGCCCGTACCCAGGACCTGGAAACCCGCAGGAATCCGTCGCGCCTGTCGACTTCGTTGTCACCGAGCGATCTGCGCGAGTACCGATTGACCCACGACCTACGCGAGTTTGTCCACGTGGCGAGATCCAGGCGATCATGCATGCTTCGCTTGCGGGTTCCTGCTGACGCGGGACAAAGCCCACGCGGCTCGCCAGGCCCGTGGTATGGCGTGCGGGCCTCCCCGGCAGTCGTGATAGCGCTTTGCCGGTATCGGCTGATGCCTTGGTGCCCGTGGTGACGACTCAAGACTATGGCCTGCGCAAAAAGTGGTGATGCGCGAAACCGCGCACTGCCCGTAATAGAACATGGTCGCAGACGCCATGCTGGACGGGGTGCGCCAGCTGGGGCTATGCGGGGCAAGGCTGCGGCACTGGCTGTTTTGCCGCGGGCGCGCGCCTCGCCAGGAGCGGGCTCGGGCAGAACAAGTCTTTTCCGTAATTTCATCAAGGGTAGTCAGAGAAAATTGCAATACTGTCTAGAGAAACATTGGTCTGAGGTAGATCTTGTTTCGTTCGGCATCGACACTTTTCTGTCACTGTGTGCCAATCTTCCTGGGCATTCTGACCATCAGGCATGATATGCGTGCAAAACGGCGAGCTCGGACACCAGCACCACGAGCCTCAGTGGAATGCCGCTCAGTTCGACCGCCGCCGTTTTTGTTTGGTCGGTCGGCTCTTCGCACCTGACGGCACGGCTAAGCTGGGACGAACGGTAGACAAGGCGCTCGACCGGGGTCTGCGTCCCCGAACCTTGCTTGTGTGCCGCGACCCTTACCCAGCCGACCCGCTCGTGTCCTGGTACCGGCACCTTGGGCTCGTCCAAAGATTCGCGATTTGATTACGTAAAGTGCGCGCGACTCCTCACCCAGGACCGCATGCGCCTGTGCAAACTGACGCGCGTCTCGCGTCATATCAGTCCACCGGGACCGCCGCTTTTCACACAGGACACCACAGCCCCGTAATGCGACAACCAGATCGCCAGCAGCTTGCTCAAGGCTTACAGGTCACATTTTGTCGCCCCGCAGCGTGCCGGTGCAGTCGACGGGAGCCGACTTTGCCCGGTCTCTGGGCGGCGTACCTATGACCCTGATAGTTGATAGACGCAACGCGCCGATATGCGGACGCCCGCTATTTTACCGCCAAGTCAACTTCCCTGGCGGCCGAGAACGAATCCGACGCAGGACTCCGAACCGACGCCCTGCGGGTCAGAGTTCTCAGGCGCGGCACCTAAGCTGCGAGGTCCTGGTCGCGCCCGGGTGGCCCCAAGCAAGGACGAGCAGCGCCGCAAACGCAATCCCCCCAGTCTTGACAGAAAGATCGAAATTCTGCCACGATTCATCGTTAGGGAGAGAAAGTGAAACCACGCTGCAGGTGCGCGCCAAATAGGAATACAGGCGCCCAGTGCGCAGCACGAGCTACATCGGGGGGCAAGCCATAGATTGCCCAACGAACACATGAGTCGCGTAGAGTGGCGGCCCGACACCCGTGTAACGTAAGCAGCCATCGCTGGAACCCAGACCAAGTGCAAAACGGTGCAAAAACGCGGCTCTGGCGCAATTTACACGGCTTGTGCGCTGCAGCGGGCGTGGTAGGAAGTCAACGAGCATTTTTGCACACACCCGACCAACAAAAAGGCCGGCCACGACAAGGCAGTGTCCCGGCCCCCAACGCGAAACGATAGCAGATTCGACACCCGCTGCAGCAGTTCAGGTCGTGCGGCAGGCGCAAACCCCATTGGTGTCAAAGGATGGCAGGTACCGGTTTTTTATGTCCCTTATGACTCGTCTCGGGCCAAAAGTGAAAGATCGCAGGGAACCGTCGTGTGGCGAACACACCACATGGCCGCTCATGAGTGCCGACCACAAACGATCGCTAGTGGTACCTCTCTGGCTCGTTGTAACAGAACCCTTGTCGAGAAGCATCGTTTCCCGCACTCCGCCTCTCTCGAAGTCGCCGGCTCGAAACGGTCGTTGCCCCGACCGCGCGTTCTTTACAACGAAAGAAACTCGTTTGGCCGAAGTGTCCAGCGGGTGCCCCGAGTGGGCGGACCAGCCGGTTCCCGTTTGCACTTTTTGGGAATTTTGTTTTTCGATGCTATTAAAGCGGCCTGATCACGACCCCTTGCAATGGAACACCTGCGCCGGACCTGCTCGTCCGTTTCAGCGGGCTGCGGTAGAAGCGCGGCGTTTTCTGGTTGTCACCCTCACGCAAGACCCGCCGCATAAGGCGAAGTTCGTCGCCACAGCTGTGCGCGCGACTTGATCCAGGGCGTTCGTGGTGACGCGAACCTTTCCCTTGCCACCCGTGCCCGCGCTGCGGCCGCGGCCCCTACGCCAAACGGAGAAAAGCGCTACGTCGGTTGTGCATTTCAAAAAATTCCGGCGTTTCAAGTGCCCCCTTAAGTTGCGTCTGTGCGATTAAACTGTGTGCTGTGAAAGGGCCGCCGGATGTTTGCGCAGGGGCCGCAGTCATCGGGGCTGGTAACTCGTTACCTGACACAAAGGTGCCGTTACTGGATTAAACCCTTGTTGGGCGGAACACAAGGTTCCGCGGACAACAAAACTTTGTTACCAAACCACGCCAAACAAAAAACGGCGCGGACCCTCAGCGACATGGCGCGTTTGCCTGTTGTCGACCTGGAGTTGAAATGAAGATACACGGAGATGGGAAATAAGAAGTTCGCTGCGAACGAAAAAAATCGCAGCTTTTAGTCAACTTTTCTTGGAAAACCTTTTTATAAACAGAAGTTTTCGCCGCTTCAAGCGGTGCGAACCCGAAAACATACTGTGGTTAGCCGTTAAATGCGGGTCAGTAGTTCAGACATGGCACCTGCGGCCAAGCACAGCGCCCGGTAGGTGCACCCAGTGGGCGAGCCGCGATCGGTTCGTCCCGAAATCGCAAAGCGTGATTTGCGCGGCGCGGACTGCGTAGTCTGCCGGTTACAAGAATCCGTGTCGTTTCATTGTCTGGCAAGACACCCAGCGAGACAGGCCTGATCCGGCAAAATCGCCCAAACTTCAAACACGCGGCCCGGAATGGGCTCGCCGCGACGCGGCGCCAGGCTGCGGAATCTTCGTGCTGACGGCGTTCGATGCGGCCAACATTTTTCAAGCGGGCTGCTCTCACTTGACCAGCTGCGCCGCCAGAACGATCGGTTCTGACCATTTCAGCGGTCGCGTGTTGGCCTCAAGCCAGTTGCACCCCAAAGGTATGCCCGCGAAAAGCAGCGATGCATCGCCACACCTGCCACAGCCACAGGCGCTGCAGGATCGGTCACCGCTGTTTCGGGAAGACCTGTGCCATCAGCTTTTTCTGATCCGCGCAGGCGGTGCGGACAGGTTCAATCCGCGGTCATGTCGCAGGTCATTGCTGTTCCTTTGCCAGAAACAACAACTGCCGGTCAGCCGAAATCACGCTCCGGGTTCCAATTCGGGCGGCGGGCAGCGATCATATCATCGTCAGAGGGACAGACAGCACCATTTCAGCGGCTGAGCAGATCGTCTCGGGTATTTAGGCGTTTGGGGTCATTGGCTCATACACCCCGCAGGGCGATCCAGGCCACGGCGGCGAGCCATGTGCGCAATTCGTGTTTCAGCGGGACACCAAAGCGTTTCGGCCAGATCCGAAGTAGGTATCGCCGTCCATGATAGGCCCCGCGAATGGCGCTGCGCGCCGTCTCTTCTAGCGTATCAGACACCCCGAAAGGCGCGACGCCTCGGACGAGGCCCACAGCATATTGTTCCGGCGCCCCCCCACCATTGGGACCGGGCGACACGAAGTTTCAAAAGCCGGGCGTGTTCACATCCTGATGCGCCATTTTTTACGCGCGCGCCAGCCCGGTCAATCGGACGCTATTCGCGCAAATCGTAGATCAACCACGTCATCGGCTAAGCACCATTGCATTGACTTGTTCGGCATTGTTTCCAGATTTTGACAAAACGTCTGCTGGCGTCCTCTGCTGGCGGCGCGTTTGTTCAAACACACCGCAGACAAACCCCGAAAAGTTCGCAGGAGAACGCGATCATACAGTTGGTCAAAAGCCGCGGCGGTCGTTCAATTGCGGACACGGGCAATCAAGTTTTTCGATCTCTTGTCGTCCATTAATGCACGGGCCATCTCTCAACCAGAACGTGTTTTTCAGCGTTACGCGAAAACCTTACGGCCACTCACTACATTTGTCCAGCACAGCATTAACATCGGACAGCTTTTGTGTTACCCCAGCTTCAAGCAGTTTGGCCAATGCTAATCGGTTCGCCGAGCCGAGGCCTCAGAATGGATGGCCCATGTTCACAAGCTAATGGACGCGCGCAATCCTTGCGCGTTTAGTCGGGCCATGGCTGGCCAAGCGGCGCATCGGCGCCAAGGCTGCTTGCAAGTCCGAAAGGAGCATCGCATGCCGCACCCGACACACCACACCTACGACGTTGTCATTCATGGCGGCGCGATCTTTGGATCGTACTGGTCGCATGTGCTGACGCAGATTGGCCGGTTTTGACGGTAAGGTTCTGTGGTTGAGCGGCGGGACCCGACTTGAATTTGCGGCCACCAGCCATGACCAACAGCTGCATCCGCCGGCAGCAGGTTCGTCAGTTCAGCAATTAAACGTGCGAGGTTGTCCGCAAGTTCGGGGCCGAAATTCATCAGAAACTTCCGCCGGTTTATGGGCGATGAGTCCAGAGGTGCCGCATCTGGCGCTGCCAAGCTTGGCTATCTTTACCTCGCTGACACCCCGAGATCGCAAAGACGCTGCCAGCAGAACCAGAAAATCCAAATGGCATTGGGGTGGGGGCACGAAACACAATGACCCCCGGCCGAGGGTCGCCGCCGCTTATCCTTTCTACCAGCTTGATGACATTCTAGCCGCCAACACAAGCCGTGTGACGAGGTGCTATTTTGACCGGCGGCACCATGTTTGACTGGTTCAAACGCCATGGCCGCCCGCAACGGGGTGAATATCTGTACGACGAAGTGACTGCGATGACGAAGCCGACGATGGGCCTAAATCCCGTCACACATTGTGACGCTGAAATCCGGACGCGACCGTGGCCTGCGGGACCGGGTCCAATGCCATCTGCGTCCGCGGGCGGCTTTGCGACGGGCGGGCATGGCCGGGATTCACCCTGCCGGTCGAGCCGCGCCAAACCGCCTATACCTTTGTGTTCGATCGCCGCAAGCCGCGTGCGGACCGCGACCTGCGCTGACGATCGACCCCTCGGGCGTGCATTTCAGAACCGAAGGGAAATACTATATGGCGGTTGGCCCCGCACGAGGACCCTGCCGTGGCCTTATGACGACTTCGCTATTGACCACAGCCTGTGGGAAGACAAGCGTCTTGGGCCCGGCCATCGCGACCACAAGTATCCACAGTTCGATCAGGTTCAAAGTCATCAGATGAATGGGTCGGCACTATGGATTATTAATTACCACTGGACCAGAACGCGTATTGTCGCCCCACAGCGTGGTCGAAAAAATATTCCTCGTGTCTGACGGGCTGCTCGGGTTCACGGGCTACAAGGCAGAGCCCCCTGCGATTGGGGCGCGCGGATCGGCTGAATGGATCGCCTTATGGCGCATCCGCACGCTGGACCTGAATCCCTTATGCCTTACCGCCGGATCGAGCCAAAACCAGGTCGCTTGATCGAAAAGCGGTGATTGATCGCCTGCCTCAATGACTTACCCATGCGAGCAAACACCCTTTGCATCGCCCATACCCATCGCACAGTCCGCGCAAAATTTTGACAGTGGAAGGAAGACAACCATGATGAAGAAACTGGTTCTGGACAGGCGGCCCGCAGGGGCCGGCTTGTCACTTATCGCCGCAAACCCTGTTCCAAGATGGTGCCAAGAACTGGTGAGCCCGAACATCGTCGATGATATCGGCACGCTCTATGAAGGCGGAGAAGGCAATATGGCATAGCTGATGTCGCCGTCTATGACCAGATGCGCCGCTGCTGAAGGCGCTTGAATGGTGTCCACTTTGCGGCAATTCGGTTGACGAAAAACCGTTCGAGAACTGCTGCGGCCGAACTTGTCGGGTCTTACAACGTCTGGAAGCGGGGCCTATCAGCCACGGGGTTGCAACGGGTGTCTATTGCCCGTCCATTCCACGCACGTGGGCATGCACAAGAGAACCGATTTTCATCGGCATCGACGCGCCCCACCAAACCCGATACGGTTCTACGCCTTGCCCCAAATGCTTTAGCGAAAACCTTGCGTTCGATGTATTGGGACCAAACGCGGGCTAGAGGCCGTGTGCCTGCGTATCCTCAAGCTGCGCACAGGTCAAACAACAACCCGCGCCCTTGGGTCTTGGCTGTCCTATGACGATCTGATCCAGCTGGTCACCCGTGCCGTTGATACGCCGTTCGGTCGGGGCTTTAGCGTGTCTACGCGTGTTCCAGACAACGACGCGCCCCACGTGGACAATCCGAAGCGTTTCTCGGTTACCGCTCCGGAAAAGACACGCGGAAAACAGTTCGCTGCAGAAACCTTGCCCAAGCACACCACCGGTCTATCTGAAAGACCCCGCCGATGCAACCACGGCGGGCCCCTTTGGCGCCGGTTGATCTGTGCGAAAGCGGGTTCGTGGCGGTCGGTAGAACATCGTCAACGACAGAAAAACCACCTGAGGCCTTTAAAACGGGGCGAGCTGTTGGCCCTGCTGCCCCGTGCTCCACGCGTCCAGCGACGCTGAGCGATCAACGCATGACAAAACGCCAAGCCCCTGTGTCACGTGGCACGAGCGGCACGGCAAGCTACGCCGGTGAAGGCGCCGCGCGAAAAACATGTACCGGCGTCGGGGAACGGATCGAGGTCCCTTTCGCTAAAAACGTAAGGGCAAGTGGCAGACCACTTGACGGCCACGCGACCACCGCCCTACCTGACCGACCGTGTCGTTTGTAAGGTTGAGTCATGAACCCACAGAGCAAAAAAGAGAAACCCAGCGTGCCCAAGCGGCAGGCGTGTATGGCACCGGAACGAGCGTCGCGCGGCATTTTCTGGACGCGGCGCAATCGCTGTTTTTGCCCATGGCTGGGACAACGGACCATCGCAGATGTGCTAAAACAGGCGGCATTTCCAGGGGGATTTTACCACCACTTCACCGCCAAGGAAGATTTGGCTGTGACCGGTACGTGCAGCATTCAACCGGCGAGCTTTTGAAAAACCGCGCAGGCCGTTGCGGGCCGCAGCAAAAGGGGGCGCGCTGGACAGGTTCAACGCGTTTCTAGCCGAGACCGAACCGCTGGAAGTTCAGCAAGGCGCGCAGCTCAAGTCTTTATTATATGATTGCTTTACTTCCCGGAAACGAGATATAGCTGTTCGCACCGGATTCAACCGCAATCGGCGATGCAATTGCCCTGCCCGTATGTGCACAGACATTATTTCTCATGGCGTCGATAAGTGCCCTTTGACGTTTGCCTGACATAAACCTCGTCGCCAGTGGGAACGACTCATCGCCCCAGTCGCGACGACCGGCGCAAGGCGCTTCAAAGCGCGGTGCAGACGGCTCAGCGGTCGACATTGCAAGAGGCCACGACCCGTCTAATAATCGCAGTGACTGCCGAAGCCTCGCTTATGGATAGGATGCTCGGGCCTGCCGCAGGCAGTCATTGCTGTCTAAAACCCTCTGATTACCGGCTGATTGCTGAGGCGATCGTGCACGCATAGCACGCCCTTGCGCCCCATCGCCGGCATTACCCCTCGCGAATGTGACATCGCGCGCGATTCACATCAGTCGGCATCATAGGAAACGACATAGATGAACGAGACACTTAAAAACGGACCGCCAGACGCTTCGCTTTGAAAGCGATGCGGGCTCTAGCCGCTCCGCTGGGTTGCAGTGCGGGCTTGCGGGTCGCCATCATCGGGTGGAATGGCAGCGGGTATATTCCTGCCGTCGAAGGTGCAGAGCCCTCGCCAAGGTGCCGCGACACCGGTCAAGCCAGTCTCGGTTGCGGTGCGCCGTCCTCAGGCACAGCAAAGTCGAACAGGTGTTCGTGGCCGAAGGTCAGGCCCTGCCGACCGCGAACACCGCCGATCGCGCCGAGATTCCGGCCAGATCAAAAGAAAGAGGTTATTGTCGCCAAAGGGCCGATCGGAGGCCGGACAGGTCATCGCGCGCTTTGATACGACCCACGGCGCAATCCGACCTCACCCGTGCTGGGAAGAAGAGCTGAACCGCGCGCCAACGTGAATTCGAACAATGCCAAGCGCGCTGAAACCGCGGCGTGTCCACCGTGGATCGGTCGCCACAGGCCCAAGGCCACGCTACCGCCGCCCAAGCACGGTTTGCCTCCTGCGCAGGACGGCCAATTGAAATACGAAGGTCCGCGCCCCCCTTTGCCGGACGCCTTAGGAAGCGTTGACATCAACGAGGCGAGATTGTGCAAAACGCCAGTGACATGGCCGCATCGTGGACAATACGCCTCTGCGATCCGCATTCAGATCCCGCAGCAATCGCCTACAAGATATTACGAAGCGTCGGGTTCCAAACCGCCGAAGTGTCCTTTATCCCGGGCATACATCCAGAACCGGCACCGTGCGTTTGTCGGCACGAGTGGCTCAACCGCCGCAGAAAAACCCGCACCTTACCAGCCGGATATCGGACGTGCCGACGCCGACCGGCATCGATCCCGCGCCGCAAGCGCGCAGCTTGCGCATTTCCCACGGGCACGTTTGACCGTCGCATTTGCGTGTCAGCCTGCGATCCTGGCGCTGGATTACCGACGGGACGCTTGGGATCAAGACGGTGGGGGGCCAATTAAGGTCACCCCACAGGTCGGAAGCGTGCGCGCGCAAAAACCGATGGCACTGGATTTCGGGCCTGCCGGAAACCGCCCGATCATCAACAGGTCAGGGATTTGTGAATTGACGGCGAAAACCGTTTGATGCCCACAATTCAGAACGACGACGCGAAAAATGAAACCATACCCCTGCGCAGGCCCGCGTTACCGCCGTTACCGCGCGTCGAAGGCAAAGACCCGCCAAGGGCAACAGCCAGATCACGGCGCGACCGTCGGCGCAGCGCCACGCGGTAAGCACACAGGAAGCCAAAACAGATGAACGCTCTGATCCAGGCGGCCTTCGCCGTCGCGGCGTGGTTGTTGATGGCCCTGCTGATGATCCTCACCGTGGGGGCCTATGCCTCATGTGTCGATCCCCCAAGGAAAGTTCTCCGGAGATTCCATCCCGATTTCTATGTGTCCACGCGTGCTTGATAGTATCTCTCCCCAGGATTGCGAAACGGCTGCTGAGTCGAACGCTAGAGACAGAGCTCAGCCGATCACGGGCTCCCAAGCAGATGACAGCAGACGCGGGGGGCCCCGGGAAAAAAAAAAGGGTTATGCCAGCGTTACAGCTTGATTCGAACCGGGCTTCGATTCCGAAGCGGCGCTGGACAAGTCAAGAAGGCGTGGACCGCGCCCAACCGGAGCCTGCCGAAGACGCCACCGACCGCCCTGTTGACGAAAATCCAACACGGCGCTTTTCCCGATCCTGACGGTGATCCTGTGCCCGGCCCTGTGCCCGGAACGCACGCTCAACACGCTGTCCGAAGACCTTTCGGGAACCGTATCGAAGGGGCTGCAAGGGCGTGCTTGAAGTCGATGTTGGCGGGGCCCGTACGGAGTCTGCTGGAAGTCCTGATCGACCCCACGTGTTCGCAAGACCTTATAACATCAGCTTCGAAGAGCTGATCGTCAGATCAACCGCAAACAAACCGCTGATTGCCGCTTGTGCCATCGAAAACGGCGCGGGCCGGTTATCGGCTGGAAAAGTCCCGCGGTCTGATCGGATGGCAAAGACTGTTATGGCCCTGCCCGTCAAAGTGCGTGGCGATACGGTGAGGTGACCTTTGCCATGTGGCCACGATCCGCGCACCTTCAAGACGCCCACCCGGCTTGCCCGCATTGGGACGGCCAAACCCGCGCTTGCGCTTGAAATCAAGAAAACGGTCCGGTTCCAACATATCTGACAACGTTGCAGCCGTGCGCGCGCTGATCGAAAGAGCCACGCCGACTGGCCCGAAACGTGACCAGTCGACTATATGCAGTGACGGAAAGCGAGCAGGTTGAAACCATTGACTCAGCGATCTGGAGCGAATGGATCGCCGCCGTCATCCCTTCGTGATGATCGTAATCGTTTGGGCGCTTGGGATACGGCTTTGCGCTGCTGGTGGTCTTGCGAATCCCGGTGCGTTTCTAAGCGGGTGGACCGCACTTGCTGTCATGGGTACACAGATGAACCTTGTGGTTGCTGTTCTCGCTGATCCTCGTGGTGGGGATGCTGGTGCGATGGGCGCCATCGGACGACCTGAACGGCCGACCGGCGGCTGCAAGTAAGGGGATACACCCAAAGCCGCCTAACCGCTTTGCCCTGAACGCATGGCATCGGCCGATCATCGCGTCCACCGCGACCACGCTATCGTGTCTTCCCGCTTGCTGTTCTGGACACGGTACCGTCCGGCGAATTCATGAAGTTCCTGCCGATCACCGTGATCCTGACCCTGACCGCGTCGTGTCATGCGCTAGTTTTTTATCCCTGTTGGTTGGCGATTGATCGGCAAAGAAGGCCCCCGCAATCGGCGGCTAAGCGAAACAGCGCGTATATGCGGCCGAAAAACGGGGACACCCGTTACGCTTGGGGGTTCACTGGCGGGCTACGTCCGTGTGCTGCATATTCGCATTCGCTGCGTATCCCTGGGCAACGCTGATCTCATGCGGTGACCTTTCTGCTAGCGGAGTTGGCGGTGCCTATGGCCAAAGTTTGGAACGGCATCAGCTTTTTTCCCGTCGGTAGGATCCGGACCTTTGCCCGAGTACAAGTCCGTGCGCGGGACAAGCTTTTCGATCTTTGAAAAAGACGCGCTGGGGGCGGCAGGTTCGAGGATACGTTTGTTCGGACTTATGATAGAAATCGCAATCGTCTAGGCGCGTTCGGGCGGGCAATCAGGATGCGCGCGACCTGATCGGCACCATCAGATCGAGTTTACCGAGTTGGGCACCCGACGCCCACTGCCGCCGAGATTGGCGAGGATATTCGTACCCGCATATGGGCCACTTATCCCCGGAATCGATGTGCAGTTCAAACGGCCTCTAGCGGGCGCGTCGGCGGGTAAGCCGGATCAATCTGCGGCTCCGGTCAAGCAACCCGGACGCGCGGCCCACTGCGGTCGGAGAAGCATTCGTGTGGGCGATGGACAGGATTGGCGGGTTCACCGATGTCACCGACACCACGCCCCCTGCCCGGCGTCGAATGGCGCTGGCGTCAAACCGCTCAGAAAGCTGCGCGTTTCGGGCCGATATCTCTACCTTGGGGCAAGCGGGTGCAAACGCTGACCCGTGGCATTACCGTGGCGGAGATTACCGCCCCCGATGATGCAGACGATCCGGTCGATATTTCAAAACGTGCGCTTCGCCATTTCGCAGGAACGCCAACCCCTGGAAAGAGCTTTGGCAATCCACCTGCGCGTGCCCACCTCTGCGGACTGGTCCCGATCTCGAAACTTTCGTCTGACCTGCGAGCGCAAGCCCCGCGCCAGGGTGGCACCATTCACCCGTGTTGGACCAGCGCCGCGTCATTCACGAATCGAGGTGTCGAATGTGCAACGAATTGTTGGTTAAACGATTTCAGCGTTGGTCCGCGCTACAGGGACCCGATTGAACGGGGAATGGGACCTGCGTCGGGCGTTCGAAGCGTCTTTTGCGGGTGAAAGCACAGGACCAGCAAGATTCGATGGATCGTCTCTTCGGGGGGCCTTTTGCGACTTGCTGATATTCTTGATGTCGTCATTTTCCTCGTGTCCAGTTCAACAGGCTTCTACAAGGCCTTTGTAGTGATGAGCGCGATCGTCTTTTCGGTGACCGGTGTGCTGTTCGGAACTGATCCTCACAAGGGCCGCCCGTTTGGGCGTCCGTGATGGGCGTATCGGCGTGTTGCCGCTGCCGGTATTCGTGCGTGAACAATAACATCGTCCTAGATCGACACCTA
>Ga0163217_1002405_pt1 | contig 15958 bp, 15 predicted proteins | sample SynspAceP_FD_185933 | JGI IMG/M metagenome (GOLD analysis project Ga0163217, IMG submission 185933) | Saline lake microbial communities from Ace Lake in Antarctica - Synechococcus sp. Ace-P (PacBio error correction) | ecosystem: Environmental > Aquatic > Non-marine Saline and Alkaline > Saline ... | reverse complement strand
CGATTAAAAATCTGGCCCGAACAAATTCATAAAATTGATACATCTAGGATCAAAATAAAGACCTCCGCTACAAAAAGATAATATATGTGAGTTGAAATGGGGTTCAAATTCTCCCATCAATCACTTTTTAGGTGAATATCCAAAAGCGTTGCACTTCAATTCCATTTCCTCCGTTTGCCAGCATGGCATTCCATATCGCTCCTTCCCGAAAACCTTCAATTCTGTTTCTACATTCTTTACCAGAATAGAAGTTTTGTTTTAAAGCTCGAATCCGTCATTTTCTTATTTTCAAATAGTCTGATGAAAATTATTACCTAGCCAAGAAGTACGATTGACTTCCTCTAACGCTTCCATGAAAGGAGAAATCAAAAAGGAACATGTATTTTGAATGTCCTCATAAATTCCCTTTATACGAATTCCATGTCATGTTCAAAGAGTCAGGGATTTACCAAAGGCACTCTCTCCGGGAAATATTTCTCAGCACACTTTTTACGATCGCCATTGTATTAGTTCGCCAAAACCCCATTCAGTTTTACCTTCTAAAAAGTGTCGTCGTACCTAAAACATGAAAAAGTCTTACTGCCAGACTAACATATCTTCTTAGTTTTGTCTACTTTTCACCAAATAAACCCTCTTTGTCTAAATTTACAGCATATATCCACTTCTGAAATCCGCAGGAATGCTTCCCATAGAGCTAGATTGACCATATCCCAATATTTCCCCGAAAAAAAATATATCGCCATGAATCCTGTAAATACGTCTGAATCTTGAAAGGTATCGTAACAATCATTTTACACAAAAATGTTATAATCATACAATAACTGCCACCACCCACTGAAAGACCCCAAAATAGGATAAACGTACTAGAATTATGCTCCTAATTCCTGAATGCAATGTTACAAGTTCTTAATGCATAGGAAATATATAATAATGACCTTAATTTGCCATAAGTATTCAGCATTTTCCAAAAAAAGGAGCCTTCTGACTCAGAAGCTCTTTTTCATCAGTGATATGCCAATCAACAAAATTCTCCTTTCGGGCAAACTAGAGATATTAAATATTCGCCTCCGTTTGCATTTGGACGAAATGCATTCGCACTCACGGATTTCAATAAACATTTCCGCCGGTTCGTGTCCCACAAAATGAGATAACAAATCCCTTCGAGTTGGCGATATTATTCTCCTCATGGATCAATAAATTTTCGTCCTATTAGCACGAATCGAGCCAAAGGACTCTGTCTGTTCCCCACAGAAACACTTACTACTGAGCCAATCCTTTACAATCACGCAACTGGAATTCAATCTCAATAAATCAACAATCTAAAACCCATTCCTACTCCCTCTTCCAAACTATCCACTGGTTCCAGATGCTGCTTTGAAGCCTGAATCCTACATTACACCAGCGAATCAGATATTATAATATTCCCATGCTACAAAAATCACCAGCTTAAATTGGTCTATTAAGCATAGGATTCCAGCCAGTGTTCGGGCAAATACCAGCCAAAGGCATTCGCAATCACTATGGGAAACCAAAGTGAGATTTCACAAAAAATCTTGAAACCAAATCAATAACCCATTAGTGAACACCCATTACCTTGGCGAACTCCAATCTCTCTTCTTCCTTCGGCGTAAAACTCCAAACCCCAAATTAGTCCAAGCAGACAAATAAAACCATTACCCCGAATAATTTGCCAATTGAAACTCGCTCTCAGAAGCATAAAGCGACTTAATCGCGTCCATAAAGGAATAACCATTAGGCTGAGCAGTTTGCCTTTACAAAAATGGCATCAACTCCATCCAATGGGTTTCACTCTATTTGAACCCAATCCTCACCATAATTTTTTTGCAAAATCCGATCATATTCAAAAATGCCCGCTTGAACATTTCCTTCAAGACTCAAATTGAAACTTTCACCACACCTTACTCTTTATCATCTCCCCACAGTTATACCAACTGTCCATGGATCTGCAAAACCGAAGTTCTGACAGCGCTTCACTTCAAAAAAATAATCTTAGATTCTTCATCTCCAAATTCAGAGAGAAAGATCTATCCATTCACTAATCTAAACCCATGGTTCGATCAATCCCATATAATAGATACATTTTCGAATTCACCTGCTCATCGGGATCACCTTCCCATTTAAGACCAATATGCAACTTCTAATCCAAACCAAAGATACTTAGTACTAAAGCGTTCTCCACTCCTGAACGTTTTGAGTTGTCCAAAAAAGATTCAAATTTGGGATGAATACCGAACATGATCTGAAGGAATGGCGTTATCATAGCCCAATTTGATTTGAATAAAGACATTGCTTACTGATCACTGATAGATCCAAATAATCAGCAAAGAGAAATAGCCAAACTGAAAAACCACCAAGCCTTTTCTGCTAGCAATTCTCCCGAAAACTCCCCTAATATTATTTCATCACCTCTACTGGCTTTGACTGAACGTAACAGCCGAATAAATCCAGCCAAAACATGTCAGCAACCAAATCCCCAATAAAAGCAGAATACTCAGGCTGAAATGACATGCTCAAGGTTTTGGGAGTCACTGACTGAAAAATGTGCCAAATAAATTGCCATTATTGCCAGAATCAATCCATGAATGTAAGTATAAAAGAGACTCTACCATAATTTCCAAAAAGTCCTCCTTCTACTCTGCTCCATAGACTTTTAACTTCCCTTTTTCCTTCAAGCTCTCATAATCTGCAGAGTCAGACATAAATGATACAGCGATCAACAAAATGAAACGCAATACTGAACATAACTTCACATAGCGATCCCTCCTCCTGCTATTTTCCATCTCAACGCTGCCATACAAGATGTACTCCATAGGATGAACAAATGCAGACATTGCTGCCTTCAGCCTTAGCTTTAATAAAACCTCTATTTCATTATAAAGCAGCTACATCTGTTTCTGACGTAGCAGAAATAAGTAGATGGCATTGTAATTATCCCAGGAACTCCTTCACCAAGCATCTGCTAAAAAGAAAAGATAAAAATTAGTCGGCTTCGTCAACCTCTCTAGAAACCGAAATCCTTATAAGACTCTGGTCACTTCTTACCTCATTTTGAAAATCAAAAACTTCCATTTTACAGATTTCCCATCGCCTTCTTTCGGGACCAAAAAGTTGTGCCATCGGTTTCTGATATCGCCAAGCTTAATTATGCCTTCATTATCTTTGATTCCTTCTAAAATTCGACATCGAAATATCGAAGTAGCTTTAGACAAAAAGCCCCCTCCGTTCATCTTGGTAGTCCATTTTCAAACGCAACTCCATCAATAAAATGGAGAAGCCCCAGCGCCAATTCCACCTGAGGTAAAGCTCACCTTCATCGCTCTGCCATATCTCCAGGTTAATTCCCAAAGCACAAATACCACCGCTATATCGTGATTCGTCATCACGCGTAGATCGTATCCTATCTTTCTCATGATCGACTATACTTAGGTCATCTTTTACCAAAGACATAATCAAAAAATCACTAGTGTCAGGCCCAAACGCCAAACCAAAACAAAGTGATAGCAAATCTTTTGAACTTCATGAACTGCGGAAAGCGAGGTAATTGCGAGCATGGGAGTGGAAGTTGGAGTGAATTGGGAAGTTGAAGTGGGAGTTGGGATGGGTTGAATGGGGAGTTATTTTTAAGGTGATTATTAATTGTTTCTGTAAGCGCCAATTCTATTCATAAATCAAAAGCTGTTATAGACATTAAAAATATTTCTTCGATGTATCCACGAAGTCTGCTCTTGTGAAGCAGGGACACTCTGGCCAATGAGGCGAAAGGAATAGCGACCAACATTTCCTGAATCAGGTTGAGAATTTCCAGTAAACCTCGGCAATATTTAAAGCTATGGAATCCACTCGCCTACGGATTTGAAATCAGCTATACAATTTCTTCCTTTGGAATGCCTTTGATAGCAACAAAAAACTTCCTCTCCAAAAAGACATGGCAGTTCCGATTCGTAGTTTTCAAAATTTAAAATCCATAAATATTATATAAATGATAAACAAAACTCAATTAAATCCACCCACAAGTTCTATTGTCCACCAAATTTCCTACCTCCCGACTTCCCACTTCCACTCCACCTACCACAAAAACTGCCTCTCTTAATATCTCATCACACTTTTCCATCAAAAAAGATGATAATTCTTCGGGCATAGTTCGCATCATGCGAGAGTGTGTTACCATCACAATGTATTCTTCATTATTTAATCTTCTAAAAAGGCGCATTACATCCTCGCCTTAGTGAATCCCAAGACCTGGTAGCTCATCGGCAAAGGATCACCATGCTTAGCCACTGATAGCTCTGCAATTGCCACTCGCTGCGCTGCCCCAAAGCTGCTGAGAAATGTTCACGTGTGCATTATATCATCTCGACCTACACTTCTTCCACTTCTGCTTTCCTCATCGAAATTTTCAATACATACGTTACTCCCACTTTCAAATACAGTAAAATCATCGATTCAGATGAAGATGGAATACAAACCGATGTTACCGTTTCTTAAGAGAATCGTTGGCCTCAGAAACTTGGCAACTCTCTACTAGAAGAAAGTACTCTCCCCCATCGCATTTCTAAACCTATATATTCAATAGTTAGACTTTCCACATCCTCAATGACCCCAGATGGCCACAATCGCTTTTGATTTCGATTGAATCCCACGATCCAAGCCGGTTTCACTCCTCAGTAGGCTACATTTTTCCTGAGGTTACGGTATTTGATGAGTTCCATGACTTAAGTAAGGTCATGCCGGCCCTGTGAACTGAACCTCGATCGTTTGTTTTATTAAATATAAGTTGTCGAGACATGCTTATGTGAATTACCTCCGATCATTGGTTTAGATAAATCATTTGAAGGCTTGCATCATATCATTAATGAAAGCTTCTGCATAAAGTTTGTAAACTATCTTATCAATATATTTCTTCTACTGCTTTATGTAAAACAAGACTACTTCGCAAGTACGGAATAGCATAGCCCCAAAGAATTTTTTATACTCATGTTGATGTGAATGGATCTTCAGCGATATTTAATGCAATAGAAATCTGCCCACGCTCTAGCTGTATATCAATTGAATAATAATTCATCCTTTGGAAAACTACAGGAGATTACACTAAATATTTATCCTCTCCATAAACCAAGCCTTTCCAACCTGGAGCTTTTCGAATTTAAAATGTGCACATATTCTTCCATATATTTATTATTTAATTCAAAATCCATTAAAAATCCTACACCAACTCCTCATCCGCTCAAAACCTCGAACAACTGACAAAAAACATCCGCCCATCTGCATCCTGCACCCACCATCAGTCATAACATCCCCGGCCGACATCAACATCGGCACCCAACATCCACACCCTACACATTTATCATCTTCCAAATCTCCATTATTCCCAAAATTCTCATACCCAGACACGATCAACTTTCTTCACCTTGGTGAGTCTTCCAAACTCATATGAATCAGGTTTTCGTCCTAGTCGATATTCTCTTTCGGATTGCGCAGCATCATCAACAAAAACCAATTCCCCAGTATCCTTAAAAATCCGCCTGTCGGGCAAAAGCAAAGCCGCTCCGCTACACCCAATTCCATCGGATTCGGAAAACACTCACCACACGGATCCCTTTGGACCTTCACCGGTGAATTTCATATCACTTTTCAAATCGTCCATTGTAATCTCAAAATCTTCATGTTCTAATTCAATCTACCCCTCAGTGTGAATTTTCCTCCGTAAACCCGTCAATTCTGGCAAAACAGTTCATCGATCTGCTACTCTTACCTGAATTCAATCCAAAATATCGACAGTCCATAACGCGACCCTGGATGGGGCATGACCAATTCAATTTGCTCCTCGCTAATTGACCTGCTAATAGGAGCCTTAATCACGAGATTGTTCAGGATCTGACCTACCCATTTAAGAAGCATCATTCCTTACCTTCACTTCGGAGCTGCTGAAGCTGATAGGAACGAGCACGTGAATCACTCGATAAATCTTAACAATCCTTTCCTTCACATTTATCGTATTGCCTTTACTTCCTTCAAACTCACGCAAGAAACCATTTTCTTCCCATGCAGTTCTTGAATCCTTGATTATTCCAAAATCAATCTGTAGTCGCTCTCCCCAATGTCCTGGTATTAGACATTTATCCAAAAATACCGAGTCTGACGTGGTTATTAATCTGCGATACAAACATAGTTCTCCCAACATCACATCCAGCGGAAAATTTGAATTATTAGATCAGAATCGTATTCGCCCTTACACTAAGCACCGACACAACCTACCTCGTCAACCATTCCACCTCAATAGCATCGAGAAAAAATCGCCAGTCGATCTGCCAGAACTCAAGATGGTATAATCTGTAAATTCTCCAGTACTCACGGTCGATACTTAATACCGATCCTTCTCCACATCATTAGCTAGGGACGATGATCTGCAAATCCGATTGATAAATAATACCACTATACTATCGCGCTCACCTAGATTAGCGGAAAACTTTTTTGTCCAAAACTTCTTTTCTAATTTTTCTATCCATTGTTGTTTTCCTTTTCAGCATCCTCCTTTATATGCCAAAATGGCATGCATGCAAAAAAATGCCACTGACCCTTATAAATATTTAATGAGGAATCATAATTACTTCACTCGAACATTTCGTCCCAGGCGAAACAAAAAGCTATCAAATCGGATATTTTTTCTTTACCTAAAAAAAAATATAGGACTCTAAAACAGCTCAAAACTCCGAAAATGACATATTTCATCCTATTTAGGAAGGACGAATTTCGTATGCTTTTGGAACATGAGAATATCAGGGATATTTCCCAACCGCGGGAAATAAACCTTTTAAAATGAACGGGGAGCAACGATCGGAAAAAATCTTAATCATACGACAATGAAATGCTTAAAGTCAGCCAAAAATTTTTCTAGCCACATTCGCACAATGGTACAAAGACCAACCCGGAACCTGCTCCAATCCTGACCCACAATGAAATACCGATGTACCTTATTGTACTATGAAATTCACCAAAATAAGTTCGGACAGAAGGATTCTATTGGATCTTTATTCTTACTTAGACCATCAGCAAGTGTAGTTTTGACACTGCTTATGGAATCTGAATCTCAGTAAAGCAATCAAAGAATGCAACGGATTTTGCTGAATCCATGGAAAACGAAAACTCTTGCACCCTGGAATTCCCACTCAACTTTCGAGAAAAAAACTGAAGTAGATCTTTCTCAAGATCAAAAGAACACCCTGGAAAAGACATCTACATAATTCAAAATTATCATTGAAATTCACCTTCATGCAACGCGTATTGGAACCATTGAGCGAGGGTAGCAGTGACGATCCAATGGTTGATTTGGCAGAAATATGAACTGGAAAGATTGATCGCCCGAGCAATCATCCATTCAACAATCGCAGCATTTTCGAGTAATCTGCCGATCACGCAACATGCTTTGAAATCTGATCTTTTTGACATAAAAAGCGCATTACCGATGGCCAAAAGAAAAGATCGCCGGTAGTTTGGAGCAGCCAAAAGGCACCTATTCTTGATGAATTGGAAATCTACCTTGCCCCTTCAGCCAAACTTTTGCAGCTTTCCAAAAATCGTGAATACTCGGGAGTCGGACTTAATCGACCTTGGAATCAAAATCAATTATCTCTCACCAATATGCCGTTCACAACATGGGTTGAGAATACTTTCCTCAGATTTACTTGTATCGATAAACACAATAGAAAGTACAAACTCCCGCCTCTTCGTGAGCGGCAAGGCGAGGATATCCCACTCTTGGCAGGATCATTCATGCCATATTCCAAAAAATACAACAATAAGAACATCGAAAAGCCTCCACCTTGATCAAGCGATTCCAATATCATTGCCTGAAACATCAAGAGCTTCAGTCATAGTATTGAGGCGACATTCATTATGACCAATCATATGGCTTGCGCCTGAGATCTTTCCTCTCCAAAAATTCAGAATCAAGAAATATATCAGAGATGAGGATTCGTCAATCTAACATTAATATCCGAGATTTATCAGCGAATATTAATTCGAAAGCCCTACAAAAACACAAAGGCACATCACTTAAGCCGCAAACTCGGCCTTGACTCGCTCCTCCTTACCGCAGATTAGAAAAATATGTCCTATACGATTCTATTTGTTTCATCGATTCAGCACTATCACTCTCTGCCTTACCTAGACTTTGCTTCTTTTACCACAGACATTGGCTCGCTCCACTATTTTAGGATTGGTGCCATGATTCAGATTGTAATATTTACTACGTCAATTCCCTCAATCATAAAGCTTGCCCGATCTGATCAATCCATACAATGATTTCTCGAGTCATTCACCTCAGACTCCAAATGGAGTCTTTTCGTGAAAAGTTAAAATTGCCTTTTAATAAGTGATGGATATTCAAAAAAAACTCGTGCAAAAAAGAGCAAATGGCTTTCTTCTCCATATCTATTCAGCACATCAATACGGCATTATCTCATTCCAAAATGCTTGAGGGAAATTGATTGATAAACATCGACAACATTTATTGCAGATTCCCCAGTTCGAGATTTATCGCAGATCCTAGGAAACTTCTCTCACTTTAAAGAAGTCGGAAGAAACCTGCAACGATTATCACAAAAAAAGTCATCTAATCTGCCACCTCCATCATCCAACGACTTCACTAAAAATGGGGCCAAAGCTGACTTACTTTCACTACAGAAAATCCAATGCCAACTTTCAATCCAATAACTCGAGCGTGGCAAACTGGGGACCAAGTACGTCGCATAATCATGAATTCAATCACCCATTTCAACTTGGGGTGGCATTCACTCCTAACCATCTCGACGAAACATACTACGTGCAACAGAAGTTTCGAATCAAAAAAGAAGGTTTCAAGAGTCAGTTAATCAGATACGATTGCAAAATCGAAAGGGTAAAGTTTATTAATTTGAATGCCTACTATTACACGAATATCCGCTTCCTGAAAAACTGGTAATCCAGACCTATTGAAAAAGTCTAACTGATGAAAGAAAAGACCTAAAAGCATATCATGAAGTGCAATCGAAATCATCCCTATAACTTGAAATACTTTGCGATCCAGATCAGATTATATATTTTGGCATCAATTCTGTAAGAATGCAGGCCAGAATCTCTGAACCATTCAGCCGACCGAATTGTATCCTTCGTCATTTCACAAGGATGATTTGTTCGAACAATCCAATTAGAATCATGGACCGGGAATTTCCGGAAGCTTGACAAATTTCGTCCATTCTATACTTACCAACGAAAAACTGCTCAGGCATTGTCTGCTATCTCCGACAATTCATAAATCTACACAGGAAGCCTCCAAAGAACTTCTAAACAAAGAGCGGACAGTTTTTACATTGAATTTAGTAACCCTTTAAAGTCTCCAAAGAAGGACACAGAGAAATCTCTTAGGAAGTTACCTCAAAAAAATCTTTTACTGACTCATTTTCATGTTATCAGATTTATAATCTATCCACTAATAAACACATACATGGTAAGCATAAGTTGGGAATTTTCGAAGAACGACAAAAAAACTCTGAATTCGACATGTTTCATTCGCTTGAGAGTAGAAGACCAAATCTGAGATCAATAAAGCGATTGCTCACTCCCATCCAATATAACTACACATCCTACTTCCAAACCAGATAATCCATCATTACAGTTGATTTCCATTAACTTTGCCCATGACTAAAATATACGGCTTGCTTCTCTCAATTTCAATAATAATCTAAATTGAAGAAAAATTAATGCTTTTCAGATAGAAACGATGCAGGCTACTCGGATATATTGCCCGCAATACTTCTTCAAAATCTGGCCTGACTACTTGGTTAAAATATGATTCAAATTACATCGGACCAAAACTACCCGGAAGCACAATATGTTTCTTTGGAAACCCGCATATTCCCATCCTAGAAAAACTTCTTTCAACTATCCTATTGGATTTATCTGGCCTCTTTCTGAAGAACTTTTTCATAACACTGACGAACTTAGAATTTGCTGCAATCTCCTTTATTCAAAATTAGAGGTATCCTATCCTTAAATATCTCGAAGCAAAACTTTATCTAAACAGCACTATTCAAAAAATGATCTTGAGCAAAACTGATTATGCTTATTAAAATGATTTATCAGATTACATTCAATTGATTTTTCAGTAAGCACTGAAAATGAATTCTTCAGAAAATTTCAATTCACATCAAAGTGGGCACAAGTTATAACTCCGTTTCCTGGACAATGAAGACATTTCCAATAGAAAGTCATAATGCGCCGCTGCATGCTAAAAGCCCCACAGATTACCTCCAAATCTCTCGTCATGTCAACTCTCTCCATAGAGCTGAAATGAAACCACTGGAAAAACCCACCTCCGCTCAATATCATCGAATTTTTAAAAGCAAAAAGCATCTTCAACATACAATTGGAATATCAGCGAATCCATTTTCCTAGAACGAGTACCCTACTTTATTTCAATAACTTTTTTAAAAACATTGTAGAACCATCGTAAATCTGCTAAGGGAAACGTTTCATCAAATTAATCTTTTTGAAATCAACCCAGTTTATTTTCGAATCTCTATTTGATTTGTTTAAAATAGTGCTGCTTTATTTCTTAATTAATTGAATCAAGCAATGCTAAAATGATTTCAAAGAGTCTTTCAAAAGTAATTCTAGAGAAAATCTAGACTGGATTTCTTTTCTAAACTCTCCTACTCCAATAAAATCTTCCAGCTTTGCGTAATTCAATCCTTTCACAGGAAACCCTTGTATTGTTGCCCAACTCAATCCCAGCAATCGACGTTGCAAGAATCTTCTAACCCAAATTACAGTCAGGAATCCACAATCAGTCACACTCTCCCTCCCTAAACAATTTCGGAATTCACAAAGATCGGAAAGGATTTCATCAATCAATGCTTTCCTTTTTGATCTGGGGGTGAATTACCATCGTAGTATCATGTGCGATCACACATGAAGTTCTCACTGAAAACCATCCTTGATCAAAACTCCGAATAGAATGCTGCCAAGCCAACTGATAAGAAAAATGCGTATCGGTCTGACCATGTTCCGCGTAAAACTATAGGGAAAAATCCGTTACCCGTTCTTGGGTATCAAAAAAAAGTCCCAATAATACATTGTTGTTGGATTCACAAAAATTCTCAAAAAACATAATCCCGGCTAAGGTCAAATCTTTTTCAGCAAAAACTCATTGCTTAAAAATCAAAAATCTCAGGTCATGAAAAACGCAAAAGTCTATTCTATTGCGGATACATTACCTTCCTCCCAATGAGCAATGCCATGGATGCCAGTCCAGAGTAGGCAGCACAATTATATCATTCCAATACGGAAAGAGGATTTTAGAATGATGAGCCATACTGACGCAAAACCAGAAAATTAACATGTAAAACTCCGCTAAAAGAATCAACTTATTGAAGAAGGCTATCTCTATTCATTTTCTATCTGGTATCAATGGATAATACGTTTTTCAGCCTTTTATCCTACGAATTGATATTAAAGAAACAAAACATAAATCAGCGTGGAAACAAGGTTTCCACGCCGAAGATCAGGAAACTACTACGCGCTTCAAGTGCTCCCCCCAGACTTGATATGAGAAGCTCAATTTTTCGAATGAAATTCATCCGACTAAACCAAGCTTTCCTACCAAAGCTTCATTCCGCAATCTATCCGCAAAGAACAGATGCTATACTAGATGATACGCTAGTCCTTTCTACAATATCCTTAACACCACCTACAGCTAACCACGCCCATGATCTCATTTCAGTCAGTGAAGGACAGAGCCGCCACTATTGCTGTTAACTCATAATGTCAAATTCGAAATAGAACAATTAAACCTACAACTCATGAAAATCAAAAAAATGGCACTCAGATTCCATAAGACCGAAGAAAGTTTTACGGGTGCACAGGCGAGATTGAACCCGCTATCGCAAACAACCCAAAACGTGCATTGGAGCTTTGGTGACTTTAAGCTGGACCAGAACAGCTGGACACAACCCATCGGCAGGGCAGACTTTAATTATTCAAAACTGATCAGCGTCTGTCCAAAAATATGACCATCAACTTCCGTCCTGAATTTGCATCTATTTTGAACAGTGAAATAAACATGGCACGGGAGCAACCCCAATTCAACCTATGTGCCATATCGCGATCAAAAGAAGAAATGGAAATAGTCTTACTGATTGGAAAAGGTGAAGAGACAAAACTATACTTATGACTCAACAGACTTACGTATCATTTATCCCAGACATTTGATTTTAACCCAATAAAAAAATTTTTCTGTACCTTATTTCAACCTATTCCTCACCGAAGAAACTAAATCTCATTATTGAAAAACCCATCCTATCCCTATGCTGTGTGCATTATTTTCAATCTGGTTCGCAAAAACCAAAACCGATTATGAATCTTTCCGGAAGGAAAACAATTCTTCACGACATATCCCTACCCAAAAGATACGCTGAAAAAACATCTTTTGATATTTTCTCCCGCAAATCTACGGAAAGTCCTTCAATCGTGTTATCCAGAGGATGGCCTAGTAATGATAAAATTTTTTTTTCCATGTGGTAATGAAAAGACGGTTCTAAATTCTTAAAAAGCGGCTATGCCTTCTTCTATATATTATAGATTCATAACAAGCTATTTGCCCGCCCAATTCTAGACTGCAATGCGTCAATTCTATCTGGTGACAGCCCAAAAAATAGGATTATACAGACCGATATCCTTTGATGGATTCTCATCAGAGGGCATCTAGCTTCCAGTTGACTGCAAAATAATCAGATAATGCCTTTTACCTCTGGTACTAATCGGAAAATTATTTTTAAGTGTGTGGATTTCACGCCACGTATTAACGCTTTCCCAGGTGCCAATTATGCCAAGTCACCTGAAGACTCTTAATCGACGCACCACTGATAAGTGACCGACTAGCCAATATTGGCAAGTCCAGTCATTATGTGTATGAAAAGACCCACCATTTTTAATTCATCATGGGAGGAAAAGACGATTGCGGGTTTTCCCAAACAATCCCATTATTGAATTCCTGGCTTCAGAAAAGAACGTGCCAACAACTATTATTGTTCCAGACCTCCTCATTCGCCGAGTCTACGGACCAGATAGAACCCAAATATACTTCTGAAGCAGTACTTAAAGTAACCCAAAAAAAAGCCTCTGAATCGGGGAATGATTCAGAGCCTTCTTAGAAGACATTTGACGAAATATGAATGACCAAAATATAATCTCTCTTTCCCAATTTAATTCTAAGGTCTTCATGCTATTCAGACGAACACTAAATCACCTTACAGTTAATTTTAGACTTTCTAATGTAGGCTGAGGTTCATTGCCTTTTAAAAAAATATCTTAAGGATCACCTCATTGAATCCAAGCAATAGTCAACAAAATCAGACACATTCCAAGCACTGTGCTTTAGGTAAATTCTGCTTCCTGTAACAAGCGCCTCGGCTAACAAAGTAAATGGTTCCCATAAATTCCTAACGCCCTAGTTAAATGATTTACTGACATTTAGCTATTCCCAAAGTCCGAAGCCTCTAAAGGTTCACTCGGTGAGTCATCCACCGGAAAACTGACGTCCTAAAAAACTCTAAAAAAAATGGTGGAGGCTATTCGCTCATATGCTGAACTCTTTTACTGCCACTTGGACGGGCTGCATTTCAATCCATAATGAATAGTTGAACAGCAGGTTCTAATCAGATTCAAACTGTATTTATAATCGACTCCATAACTCCTTTTCAAGTTGGGTCAAAAAATAGCTGCACATCCCTGCTCTTGTCATCCGTCAGCTCAAAAAGATCTTCATAATGCACTATGGTTCATGAGTTTGAAATACTTCGTAATTCGCTGAAATTTGAAACTGCTGAAAAAAATCTTTACTGAAATAACAGGTAAAAACACCTTCCTTATCCATCCAAGTTGCCGCCAGATATGGTATCAACGAATAGAAAAAGCAAATGCCATGCTTTTTACCTAAAATTCCTTATCTGGCATACAAACCAAACTTCTCCCTTCACTAGCATCAATTTATAGAAATTCGCCGCCTTCTGTAGAATACTGTTGCATCCTGTCCCATGCTCAAATGAATAAATGAAATGCTTCCTCAGTATTAAAATCACTAGAGCAATCCTTTTTCATTATTGTTATAAATCCATTAAATTTCTGACTTTTCCATTTTCATCTTCTAATAAAAACGACCTGATACTCAGTATCTCAGACCGAATTTGAGAATCAATGCTTATCACAAATTTCCGAGATGTTCCAAAAATAGTAACGATACTTCAAATCAATACTTACGGATTCAAACATACCTACAGTTTATACACAAAATTTTAACCACCCTCCTCTTTCCTTTTCAATGATTACTAAAGTTCAGTAACAAAAGGTTTATCATCCAGGCAAAATATTACTAAAACAAACTCACTTTCAAAACTATACATATCCATCAATTATACTAATTGTATTGAATATTAAAAGCTATCTCTTGAATCCTATACTTTGAATGATCTCATATTCAACATTGCTCATTAAATCGCTGCGAAGCCTGATTTTTAACCTTACTTTCTTCAAAAAAAAAATGGAATTGACTTTAACACAGTAAAACAAAACAAACAGAAAAAACGAACACTGGAAATCAAGGGAATTAGAAGTATCGCTTTAACTTTTTATGGTTAACTTGGATACGGCCCTGCTACGGGATAAATCGACAGGGGATCCCAACTAATCCGTCCCTGAAAAAAGGGTGTAAATTTATACAGCTGAAAGCATACGCGCATACCAATAAAATTGTTGCGAAAGCGTTTGTCTCCATTAAAAAGACTAGTATCTACAAATTCGGCATTTCAAGAATGCGACTCTAAATACAAGACAGGCCACCAGACCAGAATCCCGACTGTGGGCAGAAGAATCCTTTGAGATAGATAAAAAAACCGTATTCATTGACCTTTTTTATCAGCATAGACGTTATACTACCTTCCAATCGGAAGCTTCTGCTGGGACAGTAAAGATTTATTACAAGGAGGAAAAAGTGAAGTATTTTGCTTCAAAAGGCTGGCAAAGGCATCGAAAAGCACAGCATCATCCTTCACAGCTTTGCAATCGAATATCCCTTTTGTAGAAGGGCCTGGAAAATTGAAATCTTATTTTAACCAAAAAAAAAAAAAACTTTTTTTTTTTTTTTTTGTTTTTTTTTTTTTTTTTTTTTTTTTTTCGGGGTCGGAAAGACTGAATGGCTTTGACCTTTTAAGTCCCCACTAGGAAAAGCTTTTACTGGAGCTATCATGCGCACACCAAGTTTGATATTACTGATTTTCAGAAATCGTACTCATTTACGAAGAAACAGAAAAAATAGGGAAGCCCAATCAACAATAGTGGATAACTCAAGAAACTCGCTGACGAAAAAAGAGAGAGACTACGGCTCAGATATCATTAGCTGTACTCGCACAGAAACCTTGGGGAGGGGGGGTACCTCCGTCATTCCCGATACTACCAAGTTGGGCATCGCTTTCGAGAAAAATTCTTGTCGCCATTGTTGGTATTGAGTCGAATAGATTCTGGTAACAAGAATTAGAAAAAGAGAAACCTTTTCCTCTAAAGTTAAAATTCAGGCGCTAAGTATTCCTGATCAGATTTAAGCGGGAAAAGACGGAAAAATTAAATGATTTTTCCAGTTTATTGAAATGTGTCTAGTAAATCCAACTCGATTAAAAAATCCCACTAGGAAGTACACTACGCCTTGGTTTCCAAACAGAAGATGTAATAGTTGATTTTAACCTTCTCCATTGGAAATAGCATAGAAGTCGAAATCGGTGTTGAAGTATTCGTAAAAGGCAAAAACCCTCACCCGTAATATTAAAGATTAAAGGAAAATAGGGGGGGGAGGAACAAGTAAAATTATTTTAATAAAAAATCCCTAAATCTTTTCTTTTTCCCCTTCTTCCTT
>Ga0163217_1017014_pt1 | contig 15959 bp, 7 predicted proteins | sample SynspAceP_FD_185933 | JGI IMG/M metagenome (GOLD analysis project Ga0163217, IMG submission 185933) | Saline lake microbial communities from Ace Lake in Antarctica - Synechococcus sp. Ace-P (PacBio error correction) | ecosystem: Environmental > Aquatic > Non-marine Saline and Alkaline > Saline ... | reverse complement strand
TTCATACTTACATCCGAACGACGAGAGGCCCACATACTCTGATTGATTTCGTCAAACCTCTATAAAATTATCTTCTGATGGTATTTTGAATAATATCATTCCAACTGGATAGATTCGCTTAAAAAACTAGCATCAATTGACTTAATACACTGCTCATTACGACTGTAAACAAGAGTACTTTTCTTTAACGATAGACTCAGCCATCCAAATAATGAAAGGAAATAAAGAAAGGAAAGATACGCCATTACGCGCAATTTCAACGCAAACATAGCGATCTATTGAAATAACACTAAATAATCCATTTTATGACACTATTTAAAAAAAAAACTGTCCAAAACTCTGTTAATAGTCTCGCGTGTCATTTGTCACTCTAAGAAACAACTGTACCCGCAGGATGTTTGGATCAAACATAACCTCATTCCCAGTAGAACCACTTTTTTCGTATAATCGATTTCGAATGTTTCCCATACCGTTCTTTCTGAAGCCGTATTAAAGAGAGGAAAGTCTGTTCCCATTAAGAAAATATCTGCTTTAAGAACAAAGTTAATACTCCATAAAAGGTATAACCACACGAATAGTAATATCCATTGTGGCTGTACCATTTGTTAGATACGTATCAATGTAACGTTGATAATGATAGTATAGGCAGCAACTTGCCTGGGGCTTTAGTGCCAGGTAAACCCAGAAAGAAATAATAAAAGAAATTTATGCGGTTTGTCAAACCTGCATTCAGGTGTTAGCAATATCCGACCTGTATTCTCTACGTGGAAAAGGCTGTTTTTCTGTTCGGCCATTACCTTCCCTGCCCCATCTTAATTTTTTCTCAAGCTGGTTGCTGTATGGGTACATTCGTTATACCAACCGTCTTCCAATTAATTGTTGATGAGAGCCGTGCGTTCGCTTCATCTTACCTTTTTCATTACAATGATTCATCTGCATGGCATGATTGAAACTGATACGTATTGCCAAGCATTAGAAAATAATCGTTGTTTTTGTTGACGTCGTTCTTTGTTTTAATTTAACTTTAAATGGTTTCTTCTTTTTGTGCATCTCCAGCTGACACAAGAATCGCTGCTAGAATCAAACATTCTGGTTCTACAGCTAACTGCTCGACGCAATTGCGATTCGTTGTTTTTGTCCGCCAGATAAAGAGGAACCTCGTTCCCCAACTTTTGTATCATACCTTCAGAAATTGCTAGGGATATCTTTCCATGATATTAGCTAAAGTGTGCATTTACTTTTCTACTTTTTCTGAAGATAATCGGATTTCTCAAAATCGAAATATTTTCACGATTATTTTAGTTGTTGAAATTATTAAACAAGTTTTACTGTTAGATACGTTTACCTTAATAAGCAAATCCATTTTTTTAATATGCTTCTGATTGGCCGGGCTACGTCTTTATAATAGTGCTCGCCATATAACCATATATATTGAATGCGTTGTCCCATTTCATAGATCAGAACACGTAGAACTAATTATAACTCTGCTACTTACCAGACACACTGTTCTACCAACCCACTCCAACATTTTCCTTTTCTATGAAGAAACATGTGTTAAAGCGCGGATGCACAATCATCTGGGATAAGTTAAATGATTGAATATTAAGTCAATATTCCATCTAAAAGATTGGACGATAGGATTTTCCGCTTCCACAAATAGAAGTCTTATTTGCTAGTAAGGAAGTTCCACGCCTATCATAGCAGCACCTCACGTTCAAGTGTGTGATAAGCGCCACCTACAGCTAATAAAGGCCACTGCATCATGCCAAGTATAACTAATAAAAGCCACTAAATCTCCGATTGAAAATGGCGTCCAATTTGAACATAATTCCACCAAAACCAATAGGCAATTACATACGTTGGACCCCATAATTGATTTCGATTACTTGGAACTTAAAGCTGCTTTTTAATTTGTAAAACACGTTGATTTTTATCTCACTCTTTTTGTGGTCTCTTCTTTTAAATGCAGAAAAATCTTTTCTTCTCTTCACAAATGTTTTTGAGGACTTTCATGCTGTCACACTTTCTTGAACGTGGTTATTTCATCGAAGAAAAAAGCTTGTAAAAGCGCCCACGTAACGTGCCATGAATCATTTTCCCAAATAAGTGGAAACAATAAATAAATCGGCAACGTTAAAATAGATAAAAGTTGTCAGTTCCAATCAATGAAAAAAAACATTTGAAAAGTATGTTATTCCACCTAAAGATAAAGCGTCCGTTACGTTAAGACACCATCGGCAGCACGAATCGTATCGCTGCTAAATCATTTGTTGCATGAGCCATTTTAAAATCTCCTGTACGGTATCTTTGAAAAAAAACCAGGCATCCATACTTGTGAAAAAATGAAAACAAGCGATTACGTAATATGACTCGATCAATGTTGAATCCACATAACTGCCATCCTCCAACCGTATCGTAAGCATTACATAACCAATGAAAAAATAAGTATTAGTGCAACAAAAAAAGTAAAATTCCCAATTTAGCGTTCCCGCTATTAAGTGGCAATAATATTACCGAATAATGATTGGATTCAAACTTTGTAAAATGGCCACAAACTATTAAAGCAAAACTACACAAAAGTATAGCTTTTTCCGCGGTCAAGGTTTAAAAACCAACCATATTTTTTTAACGTATTCAAAACATTTATGCTTCATTCTTTCTTTTATCCTTTCTCAAGTTGAAACGGCCTTCTTCTTTCATAATAAATTAAGAGTTACGTGGAAACTTTTTTATTCTCCCTTCGTTTTGTCGTTAAAAGTACGTTTTCACACCTGTAACCTAGAACAATACATTTCATCCTTTTTCAAACTTTCTTCTGAATGAACAGTCCTATTTAGTTGAAGTGGAGTTTTTCGTATCCAATATGAGTTGATTTATTTTTGTTCTCACTTTAGAAGAATAATGATGCCAAGTTCCCGTTTTTCTACTGTCACTAAACCCCGCAGCTACAACGTACTTAATGATGGATAAAGTAGGCTGTGTAAAAATCAAATTGCTCCAGAATTCGCAAGCACATTTCAAATTTTTTGGGGGGGCCCTTTTATTAAGGGGGTGGGGGGGAAAAAAAAAAAGGGGCAATCTCTACTATTTTTAAAACACGCTTAGGATCAGATTAAGCTTTCATTCACATTGCATAAGACTCGATAGTCCATACTTAGACCTCTTTTCTCTTTCATTGTGCTCCCTTTACTAATATAGATGAAATCTATCTATGCGCAACTTTTTTTTCAACTTATTAAAAAATCATTACTTAAAAAAGTAGTCTAATCCTAATACAGAAATCACTTCTCAATTATGCTTTTTTTTATAAAATTCTCTTTATCTTTATTTCGTTACTTTTTCGTAAGGTTTAAACAGTATTATAACCCTCAGTCACATCAGGGCCGCCGCTGAAAATGGGTTTCCCTCTTTGCTTCTTAAAGCCTTTTAATACTTGCGTTCTCTTCTATGGATCAAATTTTTTGATCATAGCTCAGATAGGGTTTTCCTACATCAAACGTTTTGGGCAGTCGTTAAAGGTACATCATTACTGTAGCCGCTGCAGCCATACAATTTACCTTTATGCTTTCATTTTTTTTTAATTTTTTTTGGGGGGCGGGGGGGAATTTCTTGTTTTCCCATGCAGGGACATTTTCAATCATCGTTTAGTATTATAGTTGCTACTTACGATGAGTAGACCAATCGTTTTTTTTCAATCACTTTGTGCTTGAAACTACGTATGGTGAATAAACTTTTGGATATTGGCTAAGAAGGCTTGGCTGAGTTGCCTTCCTCTTTTTTATTTTTTTTAAATAAGTCTCCACTGTGGCTGTCATTCTCAGGACTGCCTTAATAAAGTGTTTTCTACTGCTTGACAGAAGTAAGTCGTTGCCTGGTTTTTGGGTAACAGTTACATTTATTTTTTGTATATCTATATATTTTTGCTTTTTGAGTTGTTTCAAGAAACATTGGCTCTAGTCGCTTCTGTTCCAATTCCTTCTGTTGCTTTTAGAATTTCTTTTCTTCCTCATTTCCAAATTCTTTGCCGCCATGTCTTCATTGCTTGCATTTAATGTTCCTCTGTGTAGGCTTTTGGCGGCGAAGCTCCCAGTAAAAACCTTCTTGAAGTAGACAAAATCTGCTTCACCCCGCTTCATTTTTTTGTACTAAAGGTAGCTCTGAGCTTTTCTATTTATCTGAATTTTTGCTAGCTGAATTATTCTAAGTTTCGCCAGCTTTTCTATAATCGTTTTCCTTTACTAGTAACGGGAAGTCCTTTAATATCCACTGTTGATTATTGTCTTCATCATTAACTTAAGTTTGTTCAACATCGCCAGTGTACGCTTTAAAACGGTTTAAAATAATGTCCTTTTTGAATCGACAGCAACTTATCTAAATCTTTTTGTGTCGGTATCTTTTTAGTTGGAATAAGTGCATAATGCCTTTGAAATTTGAAACCGTCTTACATAGCGTTTCGCTTTACTTGTATTTCGGCTGTTAATGGTATAGTTCCAATAGACCTTTGGTAACCCTTCCATTTCTTTCTACCAAGTAATGAAAACTCTGAATCTCGTGGTAATATGACGCAGTCACGTCGCGGATAACTTAATGTTTGCTTTCATAAAGGGGACTGGACGTGTTCTCAATGTATTCTGATGGACGTACTTTGTACTTCTTATTTATGGAAACTCTGCAAGTCACTTAAAGAAAAGAGTAACGGTGAAAGTTGTGATACGTGTTTCATTTCAACATGTAGAAATCACTGCCTGGATTGCTGGCCAGAAGTGATGTTTTTTTTATTTAAATTTAGTAATTCTTTTTTGTCGGAAATTTTTGTATGTATTTAGCTTTAAACATGCCATTTTCAGTTTTTACCAGTGCCTGCCATTTCAAAAAAATGGTTCTGAATAAAGTTGTCAATTTCTTTTTGCCGCGTCATGAATGAGATTAAAGGGTTGGGTTTGGTACCACGTCCTAACTAAACACCCCTTCATTAATGCCTTTTGTTCTGCAAAAGAAAGTTGTGTACATGCGGGAAAATGATACCCACTAACCAGTCCACTTATTTGTCTATGTTTGGGCTTTCAATATAAGTAGAGTAGAACTCTTTTCCATCTCTTAAGTTGGAAAATCCTTTTTGTAATTTCATTCTGGTTTCACAGTGAATTGATCCATAGGGCGTGTTTGATTTTCTTTTGTTGCCCAACTTTGATCTTGGTAATATATCGAACGAGCAATATGTCTCCTTCTCGATCGCTACCAGTGGCGATCACAATTCGGTCAGCTTCTTTGAGTAATTTTTTCACCACATTAAAAAATATTGTTTGCTTTTCCTTGTCCTACTTTGAATTTTAAAGGCTCTTCTGGAAGAATCGGCAATTCTTTCATACTCCATTTTTTTCCCATTCCTCTTGTAGTCTTTCTGGAAGAAGCCCCAATTTCAATTCAATGTCCAAAACCCCAAGTAATGATATCATTGGGACGGTTTAAAAATAACTGTATCCATCTTTTTTGAAAAGTTCCCCAAAAAGATTCAGCATACGCTTGCGCTTGAGGACGGGTTTTCTCTGCAAGGATCAATGTAAGTTCCATTTACTTATCAAATCTCCTTACTTTATTTTCTTTATAACCCTTTTCCTTTTTAGTTGCTACTCGTTTTAGTTTCTAGAAGACCGTATTAATAATTGCTCAGTTACGTCCAACCTATACCAGTTCTTACAAGTTACTGTAATATACCACTTTTCTTGCGTTCTTTTAGGTATGATAATCGTTATTTTCAAAAAAATTCCAAAGCAGCATACGACAAAAACTCTATTCGACATATGGCGGTTGGCAGCCAACCTATGATGACTCCAAATTGATTAGACGTGGGATCTTATTCACTTTAAAATGGGATACGTTTCAAAAAAAATTTCCCGACTTATCTATTCGTAATAAGCTTACTGAAATATTCACCCAAATAATAAAAAGTAGCATCACAATAGACCACGGTTAGTAATCTTTGAGAAAATTATAACATTTTCCAGTATGATGTACAAGGATTCAACTTTTTATTCTTGTTTCAAAATAATTTCAATAAAAAAACAGTCAGCAAAACACCAACGAAACGGGTATTATTGCACTGTTTTTCAGATATAGCTCACACTAGTGAGTATAGCCAATGATGATAAATGGGATTCAAAATTGTTCTCCGATTAAAGGTCGCTATCTATAGTAACTATGGTCATGCCCTTTTTGCATTCGAGAGCGTCAACGGGTTAATCTTTCTCATTTGCGACTGCCACCCTATTTTTAGATGGTTGCAGTTGTTTTTATGTAAAAATGGGTCGGCATTTCCTGATCAATTTAGGAATTGGAACTTTTTGCCATGTAGTTTTTCCATTAATTCTAACGCATCCCATCTTCAAGCCAATCTTTTTTAATCGTCACCTAAATATTCTCTTCAAAAAGCCTTTATTGCCCCACGGAACTTGACTTGGAATTTACAATTGGGGCAAAAGCTGATATCGCTTGGGAATCGCTCAGAGATTTGCGCAACCCCAATAACCAACGCCACCATGTCCTCCATTGAATGCCTGAATAAACTCTTTTCCAGTCAACTTACAACTGCTTTCATGAGGCAAATGACTGATAATTCTTTCTAGTAATATAATCGTTACATTTTCATAGTTTTTTGCCCCAAGGTTGTTGGGTGCATTAAGATAAAAAAAACCCTGCCCCTCTGTCCTAAATCAGTAATCTTTTTGAATCGGAGCATATCTTCCCTCGTTGGGCTTGTATCTGCATAATCATGGCGACACCTAATCTTTGGCAAGCTGCTTTTTTGCGTCAACCCGCTTTATGTGTGAAATTATCATCTGTACACTCTTAAGCCTGATAACCACCAAAATAAAGGTGGGTCAGGAAATTTTTCTTTGTCCGGTAAAAATTAACTAAAGCGTCATGGACAGCCCTAGAGTAGTTTAGAGTCATGACGGGTATTTGTATTGTACTCCATCAAAACTAACGTGTTCTTCAAGTCGTTCTAATTCCTGCATTTATGTTGTTCCTCCCAAATTACTTCATTTAAACGAGTAATGGTAAGCAAGTACTGTACGAATTGACTCGCCTTTATGTCAGAATATAAAATCATAAGCTCATTAATTTTATCAAAATGGTTAACGGTGGTGTGTAAATAAATGCGAATTTTTCGGGTCTAATGAATATCGCCTCTCATTTGCTTCTTCTACCATTTCCTGTAATCGCTGCGTCCTTTTACACCAACCAATGCTGGAGCCGCGCCCCATACGCGTCTTCTTCCGAGTAACCAATTGGGAATGTTCGAGTGCTGATTTCTTTCTCCAGCTCCAGCCACACCTATAATGACCCACTTTCTTCCCCAGCCTTGTATGGGCAACACTCTAAAGCTGAACGCCATCCACGTCTACATTGCCAAAATACATTCAAAACTTTATAATCCACACCGCCATCCCGTTCATCTTCAATGAATTACTTCTTGGATTGGGACGATCCGTATTCTTTTGGATTAACAAAATCACGCTTGCGCCTAATTCTTAGCTAATTCGAATTTATCCGGATTTTGTATCGATAACGATAATTCGTCCCAGCTTTTTCTTTAACTGCCACTCTTGAAAACAGCTAAACCAAATTGCTCCTAAACCAAAATAGCAATCGTATCCCCTTTCTTTTACTTTGCTGCCATGTCACTTGCACCTATGCCAGTTGCTTACCACCACACCTAATAAACAAACTTTTTCCAGGTGCATCGGATTAAACTTTTGCTAATAGAGATTTCAGGAAACAACCGTAATTCCGCTAAATGTGCTGGTTCCATATTAATTGATAAAATCGCGTTCGCCTTTATATGAAAAAACGTGTCGTTCCATCGCATTTAAGCCTTTTCCTTGCTTTCACGGATAGCTTGGAACATAAATTCGTTTTACCTGACAGACAGAATTACACTTTGCCCACCATTTCAGGTGTGTACAAAAGAATCACATTGTCACCTGGTGCACAGATGTTTACGCCTTCTCCAACATTCTACGACAATCCCGCCACCTTCATGACCAATTTATGCTGGAAAAACGGCCTTTGGATCTGTACCCGATTAAAGTATAGGCATCTGTTGCGACAAACGCGGGTATCCGTAATTTTAATTAATACTTGCCCCTTTTTTAGGTCCTGCTACATCGATTTTACTTCATTTTCAAAGAGGTTGTTTGCCAAAAGCGGACTTGCTGCAGTGATTTTCATTTTTGTTAAAAATCTCCTTCTTTTATATTCATTCATTCATTTAATCTGTTCGTATTTAACCTCTGTTTTTAAAAAGCACCTTATGATAAACATAACATGTCCCTCTATGCGACAACTTGCTTGATTTGTACGAAATTCAATTAAAAATCAGGACTAAAGCCCGGTAGAAAAAATTATTTGGAAATGGTATACTACATTACCGAGAATACAAAGACATAGAAGAGAAAGAGGCGAAAAAATAAAAATGAAAAAACTATTCGATTGAAATCAAAAATTATGCCGTCGGAAGATACGGGATGGACAAACTTTCAACTATTTTATGATGTAGGACTAGCTTTCATTTTTTTTAAATTTAATCTATTGAACCCTTACCATTCGGGTGGTTTAGTCGGATGAGTTAGCGATTATAATCAGTTAATTTTCGTGGCATTAATCTCGCAACCGCCACAAAACGTTATTATAGAGAACCAAAAATATTTAGCCCCTTAGTCGCCGTGGAAAACAAAAAATTTTTAATCAGTTGCGCAAATAAATTTTATTCAGCGCAACAGTACAAATACTATTGCTTTCGCCCTATTGTAAAACAAGAAATACGAGTTCCATCGAAAAAAAGGTATCGATAAAAATACTTTGGCCCACATTGTAAGGAAAGCTTTAGTTAATAAAAAACGTTAAAAAATACGCTTATGACTGTATCTTCTAGTAGAGTTATTGACTCTAGGGGGACATTATTGAACCATTTTATAACGCAAACGGAGTTAGAACGAAAATATCCACTGATATAACCTTAGTCGATAGATGCTTCGTGCCAGAATTAATGGATTCATCTGCGGATGGAAACCAATATAAAACAAGTCATATCAAAAGGTGCTCAATTTTGTTTCTATGGAAGACACCCTGACTGGGAAAAATTAGACGGCTGGTGCCGACATCCCCCAAAGGATAAAATTCTCATGACTGCTATGAAAAAGTGGGATGGAATTTGATTGCTTCTATGGGTTGTTATTCTTGATGACGGACGGGATTAAGCAATGGCGGAAGTTTTATGGTGGGCTATTAAAAGTACCCCGCTTGGTAAAGATTAACGTCTATCTATTAGAAGCAGGCAGGGATAAAAGTGGCTGAGAACAAATTAGAAGTTATCTAACTATAAAAATCCTACACTACATTCTCTAAGTCTAAATATAAAGACTGCATCTAGCTTGTTGATGTTCATTGAAGTAAAGAGAGCTGTTCGATCAACTGATACGGCGATAATCGATTTTCGAGAAAGTCATGAACGATACGCTTGGTCAAGTGGAACCTTTAGATTACTAGACCAGGGCACATTCCCAATGCGCTTTAATTATCCGCTGACAGTTAAGAGGACATATATAATAATAAATAACTGGAAGAAAGTTGAACCCTTCAAAAATTATAAGTTAGAAGTGATGTTCAGGATCCGGCCAATTAACTGGCACAGTAAAATATTCTTTTCATGAGAAGTCGGTTTAAATCCCAAAACTTATACTTAGCGGTTTATAGCGATTGGGGTTAGTTACGCAGATAATAAAGTAGAAAACAAAAAACTAATTTTTAAAAAACAATTTAAGGGTGTTAAACACTATGGCTATTGTTGCTTTTGTCTTATTGCTGGATTCTTTAAGTTTATTTAAATTCGAACAACTTGTTATCCAAGCTTTTCAAGGAATTGCTTTTATAAAGAAATATCTAAATCCAACCTACTATTTCCTGTTTTTTTTTTGTATTCGGATTTTTGGCGATTTGATTTACTTTTCCAGATGCTATTATGTATATTTTTTAAAATTTAATGTAGAAAAAAAAAGGTTGAAACAGTTTATCACGCCCTCCGCTCTAAGCTTGCGAGCGGTACGCTTGTCGTTGTTTCAAACCCTTTTAATCATTTAAATAAACTTTAATTACAAAATACAAAATGAATTACTCCTGTCAAAAACCATACATCATTTTAAGAGACGGATTTTATATTTCCGGAGTACTTATTTTAAGGAATGTCTTAGGAAGGAAATCCCCATCCATTCCATCAGCTATATTAAACGTAAAACCATCATTAAAACCATCAAGATAGCTGGAAAGTATTCTGTGAAATCCATTAAAAATCAATATCTTTTAAAAATACCTGCCCTACTAACATGTGAGCCTTACGATTACAAGTTTAAAGCAGAGATTAACAGCGTATGGAATAGAGCAATGAAAGGAATCAAACAAATATGAAAAGGAAATAAATCCCAACAACTGAGGTTAATCCTTGTCTTTGCTCCCACAGCTATTCCCGTTGCGCCTTCTTGCTACTTGTACAGGTAGGAACTACAGCTCCCAAACACTTGCCATAACGCAATACAGCCATTTGCCTTTCCAATGTTTTCTTCAGAAACAGCTGGAGTTCTTCAGAATTCAAGAAACTAATTTGTGTCCTCTAAAATTTGAAGACTACTAGAATCAACACGAAAAGGCTCCAACCAGTAATTAATAGACAGAACACTTAGAGAATCAAACTGCAAAATAACGGTTTCGAGCGATTGAGTAGTCATCAATCAACGAATAAGAAAATGAACTGCATATCTGTGGGGACACCTAAAAAGATTAGAAACAATTACTCCAGATATAATCGTTAGTTAAAAAGTTTCCTCTTACGTTTTTAACAAATAAGATAATCCAGTAATACATAAAGCAACATCGTTAAAGGAATCGGTTGAAAACAATATTGTTAACGCTACAACTCGTATCTGCGCGAAGAAAACAATTTACTCACTGCTTTTTCAAACTGGGAAGACAAGAAGAAAACCAACCCCAGCACACTCATACCTTTTAACATCGTCTTGGGTATTGGCACGTAAAAGCCAGACCAGTACTTTTAAAATACGTCATAGGAAAAAAATCATCCCAACAATAAAACACAATCGATAAACTTTCTTGCCAATTAAAAGGCAAAAGCTCCTACTTAGCATTATACAAGGTAAAGAATGCATGGTCGGCTCATTTCCTGGAGCTAATATTAATGGGGATTTAGCATTACAATTCCCATTAAATATATTCACTAAAAAGCCGTTGCAGATGGTTGCATCATACCGCATTATAATTTCATCCGTTTGAGAATAAGCATTAAAGCATTCACTGCTCACTATATCGTAAACATAGAAATACAAAGGGAATTAATACTAGTTCTACTTCCGTTATGTAGAGTTACTGCCACTTTCTTTTACTTTAAAGAAAATTGTTGCCACTAATCGTCATTATGCTCACACTCGCATCATAGTGAATTCCATAGTGCTTTTGGGTGCAACGAGTTTTTTCTACCAGTTAAAAGATAGAGCTAATAAGTAAAACAAACGGTAAGCAACAGTATAGAATCTTCTGTTGGAATGAGACTTGCGCACAAGCGGTGCTAGAATTTGATTTGAGTCTTTTAATCGCTTGTGCAAAATCAAATAAGAAGGCCCTGCCGGAAGACTCAGCCATATGGGATTGCCAACGTCCTAGGATAAACCGCTGCAATTCGCCAATATAACCTTGTCCAGCAATTCGTATTAAAAGAGAAGGCCAATTTGGTTGTTTAAGACGAAATGGTCGCCTCCACTTAATTGCAGCAATCGAACCCACTTCAACATAACGGCCCAAAATTTAATTCCTTCATCTACATTACATTCTGCTGTATCAAATAGACCCCTGGATTTTCTCCCAACAACCTTCTTAACCGCAATCCTAAATAGAATCTAAAGAAAATTAAATCGATTAAAAGAACGGGCTGCAATGCAATATAGGTCGTAGGATAAGCACCTCAAAAAAGTTGCTTTACCCACTATTGGAAATATCGATAATAACGGATAGAAAATTTTGAAAAACATATTTTTTTAAACGAGGCTGTATTCTGCGCCGCACCACTCTCAACATAGAAGTTTAGACTTTAAGAAAAAATAAACGTTGCTGCTCTAACTTCTGATAACGACACCACTAATGACTGATTCCGCTTATATATTTCAGTGTCCGCTAAAAGCATGCATTCCTGAGAATAATTGGGCCGTACAGATAATTGCTGTTAACAGCCAATGAAAGGAGCTTCAGTCCTCCCCCATACCAGCTGACTTCGAGCGTACACATTAAGCACCACGCCAATGCTGAAAAAAACCGCCTCCAGAATCATAAATCCTTCATGTCCCTCAAGTTGATTACTCCTGCCCTCGCTCACCTTCAACTGATACCACCGAAGCCACCAATATAAATAAGCGGCTGCCTTGCAGAAATATTAAACTTCCGGCTAGTATATATGGCCGTCATCTTACTTCACCTCCTTTTTAGCGTCCTTTTTTTTTGTAATAACGCCATTTTAACCAAAATCCCAGGGAGCCTCGCTACAAGAGAAAATAATGAGTGAAATAACCGATTCCAATTTATATTTCACTTGGGACTCCCGCACCAAATTGCATTTCCTTGTGACCCCATAATCTAATTGCTCCAATTAAAATACCTGACCAAAAGTTCGTTTCTTAAGGGTTGAATTACCCCTAGTAGGGAGCAACTGCGATACCATCAACACCCTTATGCCACTCTGTAGACAAGATTACAATGGCTACATATCCATATACACCTTAAACTGTATCTAAAAGCCACCAAAATTTAAAACCACCCCAGTGCCACCCGCAGATAAACATTGTTTCGTATTAAAATTTAACCGTTAACGTGCATCCCTGAATAATGGGCTGCCATCTGGATTTAAATCAACTGTTTTCGTTTCATAACCCAGCGAGGTCTTTTTCAAAGAAATTAATAAAATCCCCAAAAATAGATGAATGGGATAATAATAAAACCCCAGTGGATACGTGCCCCACTAAAAAATTAATTTAACGAGGCGGAAACCGATGCTTGCAGATTCTTTTAATAAGTTGATGAACGTGGTGTTCCTTCTTGTGCTGCAAACTCTTGATTAACATTATGGTTAGATATAACGCGCAATATTAGTTCAACTAATTGAACTAATAAAACCTCATTCAAATTCCGAAACGTATCGTTTTAAGGCTAGCGCTCAGGAATTTCCCCATAAACCTCCTGCGATAAACACCAACAACAATTGGCTACAATTCCCCATGTATGATAGGAGGCAAATCCAATTTAAACGTGCCTACTAGAGAGCAGCTAACCGCCCCCATACATTAATTCTGTCCGTCAACCCCAATAGTTAAACAATACCAGCTTTACTAGCTACCGCAACGTGCAAATCCAACTTAAAAGAAGGAGGAATTAATAGCTCGATACGGGTCTCACCCATATCGTAGACAGGAACCAATATTCTTTTAGACTAATGATTCATATGCCACTATTTGGGGTTTATACCCACCAATCCAACATAACGATTGCTCCGATTATTAAGTGCAATCGAGAATAGCGGATTAATGGAATAGTTGCTTTACTATTCTTTAAATTCTTTCTGATTTTTCCCTAGTTCTCATTCATCCACCCGATCCTTACCAGCCATTCATTACCCTAAATTCTCTATCATTTGTTCTCAGTTGGTTTTGTTTGTCAACGATTTGACCATCAAAAATTAATGGTCCTATCTACTCTCGATAAGGTTAATATTTCTTCTAATTCAAAAGCAAATAATTAAGATGCGACACCTTTTATCCCGTAAACGGACACAATTGACGGTGTGATAAAGGTCAATCGCTCCAATATCCAGAGTTCACGCGTTGGCTGTACCCAAATAATTAAGCAGTTCTGGATCTCGCGACTAATTTCTCTGATAAAATGACTTTTTGTTGGTTTCCACCGGACATTCCACGCCACACAATCGTACGTTCATTTTTCGGGCGACGAACATTATAATTGTTTCCGTAGCTACTCTTGCTTCTTCGTACATTTAGTGCTTTGTTTTAATTTAATTCCTTGATTGTATTTTTCTTTGTCTTTCTTGGTAGGGGGGTTCCTACTTTAGATATTCTTAAAAAATTACAATGTGCGGCTTAAATGGTTGGTCTCAAACCAACATTTTAGACAGTGCTGATATTCCTTACTCTTCCTTGCGGAGCTAGAGCAAGTAGATTTTAATGCTATTACGTCGTATCAAAGATTGTTCATTGACGGAGTAGTGCTATTATTGCGGCTAAAAACGTATGCAGTTAATCGCGATTCCTTAGTTTCTATGGATGTGGTCAGGGTTGGGGTTAGACCATTACACACGTTGTTTAGCATCGTACCAGAAGCAGAGAAGTGGCGAGACGTAACTGGAAAAAAGGCTAAAGTGTTGGGTTCGAGTGGAAAGAGGAGTGAAAACTACTAAAGATATTCTTAGTCACGTATTCAACCTCTCTCCTTCCCACTTCGCACCTCTAGGCTTTTTTTCAGCCTTATCGGTAATGCGCGGCACAGTAGCACGTCTATACTCTCTCGAACTGTTAGACGGATGCGATACTGCTATGCTTTCACAACGTAAAACGCGACTGTCTTATAAACCAACCCAAATTGGGCTTGGTGATTTGCTACTGCTCAAGGACCTTTCTGATGAGTGCATTTTCCAGATTTCTTATCGATTGAAAGAGAGAGGTAATCATTGTAATAAATCAGATCATGTTCGTTCGTTACTCGTATTGTCGACGTAAAGTTCAGGCATCAGAGCGCTTACTATTTAGATGATGATTAGCTAAGTACCGTTTTGAACTGGCTTGATGCGCTTCCAATAGTTTCATAAAGCGAGATTAGAGGCGATTTTAGGTTACGACCGTTGGCAAGCATGATATCGGTCATAGCCCCTTTCTCACGTTAAAACGTGGTATTCTTTTTTTTTTCAAAATATTTTTAGTGGGTTACCCGCGTTTAGCTGCCTTTAAAACCGTGACCGATCCAATTGGTGGTGGGGCTCTTGTTGTTTCGATTGATAATGCAGCGGGCAAACGAATGGTTTTATTCGTCGAAGTAATTCGTTAGTTTAAACCAGTCCTTTATATCCGCGTCCTTTTGCAGCTTAGTCCATGTTTATGCTGTTTATTTCAAATATCGCGGCCCCGGCTTTATCGTGTTCAATTGAGCAAAACTAAAACTCGGCTCGAAACAAAGAAGATAGACGAACCAGCCGATTTGAAGTTTAAACAGACGGTCCCGTGAAGACGAACTGGGCATCTTAGGCTCGAACTATTACGGCACTTTGGCACTAAGTAAGAAAGTAGAGAGTGAAGCTGGCGAAAAGTGAAGGAGTAACTTTTTTTAAAGCGGTGCTCTCGCATCAATCCAGCGAGTGCATGTTTACTCACCAATTTAAAGGCCAAGATATTGGATTGTAACGGCGAACTTGCGACTATTAGATTATGACGCCCCCACGTTACTGACGTTAAAATATTTCAAGGATACGATTCAGAGCAGAGCCGATGCACATTTGAAAGGGTGGTACGAGAAAGCGCAGGACCCAAAATATATGAGGACGCCAATCATCATAAAAGTAATGGTGAATGCTTTCTGTTCGAGTGCTCGTGGACAACATGCATTACGTCCTAGCGACAATGATGGCGTTTTTCTTAGCGTCTTTTAGAGACATTTCACCAGCGTTAAAAAGACCCTCCCAGAACGATGTGAATTCTTCTGGCCTATTTACCGATGCCGCTAACCAATTGCCCCAACCGGCCGTTTTTAAATCCAAGAACTTACCAGCAAGTCTATCACCACCCGGCTCCGAGATAAGGCCAAATAGAGAGGGTTGTTATTATTGAATCTAAGACCGGTTT
>Ga0163217_1052962_pt1 | contig 15960 bp, 7 predicted proteins | sample SynspAceP_FD_185933 | JGI IMG/M metagenome (GOLD analysis project Ga0163217, IMG submission 185933) | Saline lake microbial communities from Ace Lake in Antarctica - Synechococcus sp. Ace-P (PacBio error correction) | ecosystem: Environmental > Aquatic > Non-marine Saline and Alkaline > Saline ... | reverse complement strand
TTGGTGGAAAATTATTATTTTTGAATTCTGGTGGCTACCTCAGCCTTCTGCTTCGAAAGCATCAATTCACCAGCTGTAGGTAAAGGAAATTTAACACATTACAATATATGAAAATTATGCTTTGAAAATCTTAAACATTTCAACGTTGATTCATCAGGGGTAACGCAATTTAATTAACCTTGGGAGTCGGTTGCTTTTCAGTTTCAAAGTGCAACAGGCTGGTTTAAGTCAAATTGTCAAGACGTCTATTTTTCTGCCAATTTTAGCGAAGCAATTTTAATTGTGTTTGGAGCAGCGATATCTCATTTTGAAAATTTAAGTGAAGGATCTATCGCTACTACCTTTGGGTTTTTGGGGAAGGGAACTCAACTGAACGGAATCCAATCTTCGTATTTGACCCAAAAGCACTGGGTGTGGTGAATGTGAAACTGACAATTTCTAATGCTTCTGGGTCAAACCGTTTTTTGATCAATCTATACAAGTCGTGAGAAAATGAATTTAGCTTAAGGCTCCAACTATTGTGGTCAATGGAATGTGCTGTTACTTTTCGCAACGCAGGCACCTCCTATCAATGGTAATATCAATAGTAAATTGGTCAGGCGGTACGAGTAGATCCTTGAGTTAGAGGGGATGGATTATACCAATGCAATTTTCAAACACTACGGTAACCGAATATCTGACCCAATCTGTTGATTTCTCCGCGATCCCAGACCAAGAAGTAGAGCTTAGGCAGATTTGCGAATTTTTGTAGGACCTATTCCAACTTCGGATAAGTTAAATACAACATAACTAATGGATACCGAGGCCAACTGTTTTCCTTGAATATTGGATTATGGCAGAAGAAGATAACCTGATCAATGAGTCGACAAAAAACTGAGGAAGAAATTCAGCTGGAAATGAGGACTCAATGGTCCATTCAGGGTTATACATTCTAAAAATTCAAAACCAACCAATTTTAATTTTACACAAAAAAGTAATTAAATATTAAGTTGTAAGAAAGCGTTAATCATAGCCGCCTTAGTTTTGCTCTCACGAGTATCGGCACAAATTTCTAACATCAATCTAAAATGGTGCTCCCGCGAGATTGTCGAAGTTATGCTTTGAAATTTTGATGGTTCCGGCCATTACTTTATTCGAAGGATTGGTCTAGAGCAAGATATAGGTACGACTAATGTGGAGTGGAAAGAAATGTAGCTTACCGCTTCAATGGTTTTATGATAATGAGGTTAGAAGTGATCAATGATGCTTGGTAACACCATCTTCCTGAATTTAAAGGGATTACTTTGGAGTACGCCATATTGGAGCGACCTTCAACCTAATTGCACGGGACACCTGGATGTGACCAAGCTGTTGCGTGAAAAAAGGGTTTGATTTCGTGCCAGGGATTGGGCCAAAAGACTTGGTTAAATGTTGAATTGCAGAAGGTTGGGAAAATACACACTTATTCGTACAGTTTCTATTACGACCTTGTAACTCCGCGAAGAATAGTTATGCCACCGACTCCTGGCAGAAATGTTCGTTTGGAAGAGACATCTTACCTCATTGATCGAATAAAAAGTGGAGACTGTTGAAAAACAAGAAACGGAATAGTATCCTTAATCTTTGAAGGAGTCAGATCTAAGAATTAGCTAAAAGATTTATCAAAGAAAATAAATGATCTGGAGTAAGAGAGGATCACCTGGTGATCTTCTTTCAAAAGGCTAAATAACGCCTAGTTCTTAAAAGCCTGATTTTCATCAGCTTTTTGTTAAATCTTACTTTACAACAAAAGTCTTAATCTATTTTCTTTTCCATTAACTTTGCAGCCTAATTGAAAAGGTATGATTTTACGTTTGTAGAAAAAGAGCATTTCTCAATGCGGCGCATAAACTTTGGAATCAAATTGACTGAGAAAAGAATTCGAAGATTCGGAACCTGTGCCAATTTGAATTGGCATGGTTCATAAATTTTGAATTGATTAGTTATGGTTTAAAGGGAATTCCTGATCCTGATACTGGAATTTGTAGTAGATTTAAGGTACTCAGCAAACATTATTCGAGGCTTGGTAATCGATCGCGTTGATCATAAAAACCTTCAATCTTGATGTGGACTTTATGGAGGGGAAATGGCTAGTTGTGAGAATCTTGTCATGGAATTTTGGAAAATCTTGAGCCAGCTGTGAAGGAGATCACTAAATTTGAGGGCTTCACAAATTGGACCCTTAGAGACCCGAGAAATTTTGTAGAGTATCTGGGAGAAAGTTTAAAATTAATTTGATTAATTTGAATAGATGGGTGGTGTCAACCTACTCTTTTTTCATTTAGTTTTAGCTAGACTTGATTAGAAGGTAGTTCACCTTGCCACTTTCAAACACTTCAAAAGTTGATTTCAAAAAAATATACATTATTTCAGCGGTAGCGATCAGGAGATCTTCATGCATCAACTTGATTACTGGCTCTAAAGAATAGATGCTTCACTTTCTTTTCGGGGGATGGGAGGGAGCTTTTCCTCCCCAAGCAGGAGTAGAGCTTGCAGAGACTACGATGAGTAGGCTTTATGGGCTTTTTGGAGGTGGTTCTAGGCTTTAGAAAGTTCTTAAAATATCTCAAATTGATTTTCAAAAGGATATAATTTCTCCTTTTAAGCCTTGCGCAATCATTTTGGTAGATTTATGGCGGTTTAATATGAAGATTGCAGCCTTTGCAAGCCCAGGGGATTCCTGTTCATTATTATATTCTCCAAAAAAGATGGGTTTGGAATCCAAAAAAAGAAGCGATTAAGTTAAAAGCAATTACTGACCATATTTTTCTATTTACCATTTTGAACCTGGCTTTTTTTAATAAAAATTTGAGCTCGATGTCACCTATGTAGGAACCCCACTTCGGGATGAAATTAAAAAATTACAACACGATGAGTTTTTCTTTTCAAAAAAATGAGCTAAAGCTATCAGCCAATAATAGCATTGCTTCCGGGAAGTAGAAGCAAGAGCTCGAAGCGATGCTGGAGCCAATGATAGCTTTGGTTAAGGAGTTTTCACAAATTTCCAATTTGTGATTGCGGGGTTGAAAATCTAGATTGAATTCTTTACTAGCGGGCGCCCAAAAAAAATGCTGGCATTCGGGTCATCTTTCATCAAACCTATGATTTGCTTACTATGCTGTGGCTGCATATAGTCACATTCCGGCAAGCAACCTTGGAAACTGCCTATTTCGAGTGCCGCAAGTTGAGTTTATCGACAAGCCCAATTTTCTTTATTGCCATTGCAAAAAATCTGATCGAGTTTCCTTTTATATCACTTGTCAACCTTATTGCAGACAAGGAAGTGGTGAAGAGTTGACAAAATGATTTTTTCTTCTTAAAAATTTGCGCGATTGAGTTGACTAAATTCTTTCATCAATGGCAAAGGAGCTATTTTCAGGGGTTATTGATCTCGTTGAAGAACGACTTGGAGAGGACCAGCTTCAGAAAATACGGCCGGTTAATTTAGATACTCTGAAAAAAATAAACCCTGCTTTATAAGGGCAGGGTTTGTTTTACTTAGGCAACTTGAAGTTGTTTAACTTTGATTTATCAAATTTACTCTTGCATAGTCCCCACAATACGAGTTCTTTAATAGATCATCTGAGGAAGTTCGTTACATCGCATCGGTAATAATCGCTTCACAGATTTGATCTCAAACCTCTAGGCCAAGGTTTATATTCCACTGTGCTTTTTCTACAATAAAAATTCTATTCCGGCTTGTGCTCAAGGTTCAAGGGTTCAACATCTTCCATTTTCATCAGTTTAGCATATTTGCTTCACTAGTGCATTTTTTGGCCAGTTAGGATTAGTCGAAAGCGTTGTCTTTGTCTAAAGGGATCTAAAATTGAGTGAGTACAGGGAAGTCTTGCGATCAATTCTGGAATTAATCCAAAAGCCTTCAAATCTTGAGCAGTATAATACTGAAGTAGGGTTTCCACGATCCGCATTTATTGCTAAGCTTGTGCCTGCTGGAATTCCCATAGGCTGGGTATTCAATCGCTTACCGATATGTCTTAAGTGATTCATTCAATGCGCCACCACAGATAATAAATATTTTCTGATTTACGCAATCATTTTTCTGATCAGGATGCTTCCTTCCCCTTGTGGCGGTACATTTACTTACTGGTACCTTCAAGTTAGTTTTTGAGTAGTGCTTGTTGCACACCTCACCGCTCACGTCGCGTGTAATAGAAGGATTGTCTGGTTTCCTTAGCGACTTTTATCTAATTCATCAATATACACTATACCTCTTTCGCTGCTTTCTACATTGTAGGTCTGCGGCTTTGTAGTAGTCTTGTAAGGGAATAACTTTCCACATTCCCTACATAACCGGCTTTCGTAAGTACGGTGGCATCAGCATACAAAAGGACCTCCAAGTGTTTTTGCAAGTTGTTTTTAGCTAAATTAAGTTTTACCTGTACCCAGTATCACCCACCATTGATGATGCTTTTGATTTCTCGATCTGACATCGTCTTTTTCATCCTTTTGAAAAGACGTTTGTAATGATTTGTAAACAGCTACTGTAGGACCTTTTTTTTCCGCATCATCTTGACCATTACATATTGACTAGATATCCGTTCAATTTCCTTAGGTTTCTTTAGCTTGATATTAGGTTTGATGCCTGGTTTTTGTGGTTTTCTCATCCTCACTAATTTTCAAATGGGCCTGATTCTATGCAATGGATGCAAATATGTTTGCCGAAAAAATTACCGACAAACATCAAATCCAGTCTTTCTTATTTCTACCGCAAAACGAACAGGTTACTTGTGCCTATTATTATGATTTTTTTACTAAAACTTATCGATTAGGCCATTATGCTTTGGCCTCTTGGTGGCTTTTAAAACCAATAATCTCTGTCAGAATCTCTATCGATTTCTCGTATGTTTTACCAGTGTGGTCTGCGAGAATTCTGGTTCAAATTCCTGACGCATTTGAAAGTATCAAATTTAGGGAAATTTCCATATCGGCTAGATTGTCCTGCATCCCTTCCAGATGGCTGGTGAATCACACTCGTGCATGTTTAAGTGCAGAAAACGCTTGTCTTTTGCGCGCCAGCAGCAATACTTGCTTCCCATGGAGGCAGGCGATTCCTGTACAGATCGTAGCCACATTCAGGACAATGTATTGCATGGTTCATAGATTCCTAATCCAGCAGTCAACCGATCCACCCTGGGACTATTGACATACAACAAAAACATCCTTTTAGAATCTACTTGATTCTAAAAATAGCAATTTGGGCCACATAAATATTGGCCACATGATCGTCCAATCCAGTTCCTAGAAATATGATACGATTCCATGATTAAGCGAGAGAATACGTCGATTTCTCTAAAATTTTGAGGACGCTCCTCGATTACGAACGAGTCATATTTTCAATATGCTGCGTATACTGCGGTCAAAAGCTGTTCCACTACACCTTGATTGGTGTATGGCGTATTTCCTGAATTCTTCTTTGTGGATATCTTTCTATAGTTGTTTAGTTAGCAAAACTAAAAAAGCCCTTAAATAAGGACTTTTTTTATTTGTTTAAGCAAATTACTGCTAAAAGTTCCTTGAACTTCATCTATACTGATTCTTTTTCGCTCAGTTTACCTGATTTTCTACAAAAGAGAGAACCTTATCATTTCTTGAACTGAAGTAAGGCATGTCATATAGTTCTGTCCCTTCTTCACCTTTCAGGTAATTGTCGACAAACATGGTCCATGCTATCTTCATCTGAGACCTTAGGCCGGAAAGATGCAAAATTGCTCTCCTTTACCATTTGTTGGTTCTTTCCTCAAGAACTTCCTCATTGTTCTGCCTGGATCTTATTCTTCAGTTGCAAGGATGGTTTGAAATCCAATGCCCAAGTTCAATTTGCTTCGCGTTAAAGTGGAAATTTCTTCCTTCTACGTCTTCCACAGTAACTTTACCTTTCATTTGCTTTTTCATTCAACCATTCTTTTAGGAAGGTTTCAGGAAGATCTATTTTGCTTTTGGACGTAAGTCTTTCTTCAATTCCTCTTCAGTGAAACTTTTTGATTCGCGGTCCGTTAGTTTACCTTGAAGAGTTTCTCTTACTTTAGTCATAAACTCTCCTCAGATAGATACTAAATCTGGCACGAAGATTTTATCAAAAAATTCTTGGTTTCATCTCAGCCTTTTCAGTCCTATGATATTCTTTACTGTAAAAGTCATCGCGCAGTTAGCCTGATCAGCTTCTCTGTTTCCAAACCGAAAGCTTTCTTCCATTTGATCCTTCTTCACTTCCTTGTTCTTCAAACTCGATTACAGCGTCTTTGCTGGATGCCTTGTAAATTTTTCAGCAAGCTTTTTTGTGATTTTAGTCCAAATCTAAAGAAACTGATTTTTTTAAATTCAGTGACTTGCTGGCTAAGTCACCATATAGGAGGTCCGTTGCCTCACTTACTTCTGGATTTGTACTTGTTTCCGTATGGAAACAAGTTTTCAAGCGTCTCATCCATTAACTTTTTTGTCACCTTGATACTATAATTTAGTTGCTTTGATTTTTCAAAGGCAACTCTATACCATCGACAAGCCGATTTTGTATTCAAACTCAAATTCTTTTTTGGGTTTCCAGTCGATCGTTTCTTCCTGTTTTTGCTACTGGAAGTGATCACCTAAGATTTTGAAGGTTTTTGCCTCTTTCAAGTAGCCGTTCATGACTCACCTAGAATTGCTGTTAATTTCTTCAACCAAAACCGAAGTGCCATACATGTTTTTCACCATAGATATCGGTGGCTTTTCCCGGTTCTAAATCCTTTGATGTTTGCTTTTCTGGCGTGATCCTTAAGTTTTTGCTTCTTACCTTAGCGTTTGGTAAAATCTGCTTCTGATAAATTTAATTTTAATTGGAAGGCTGATTACAGAATGCTTGGTCTAATGTGATTTCCAATGCTCTAAATTTAAATAAAGTTATAACTAAAAAACCCCCAACACAATGCTGTAAACCAGTCTAGTGATCTGAGGGTTCTTTGTATCGTGCGGATAGAGGTAACTCGAACCCATGCCTCGCGGCGCTAGAATCCTAAGTCTGTGCTGTCTACCATTTCGCACATCCGCAGTACATCTAAAAACAATTGAAAGACTTTTCCTCTTCCGTTTTTGTGATTGTGGATGCAAAATGTAAGGACTTATATTATTTTGCAAGAGCTATCACAGAAAAAAAATAAGAAATAAAAAAGGGCTTGCCTATCGCCTTATTTATGTTTAAATTCTAACGTATGGTCCAAGGTAGATTTTTTAGAAGAAGAGGAAAAGGAAATATTAAAAACGATACCGCAGGGTACTTAAGCAAGCAAACTTCATTGAAGGAAGGAGATGCTTAAATTGATTAAGAAGCCTTTCAATATCTCAATGGAAGCTCAAAGGATATTGCGCAGAAAGTCAGCGAACCTTATATCTATCATCCTTTGGAAGTAGCGTCGTTTGCGTGGAAGAAATTGGCCTTTGGTACTACCTCTATTGTGGGCAGGCATTACTTATGGACGTTGCGGTCGAAATACTGATTGGAGGTGGAGATATTGGAGCGGGGTTTGCGCTACAAAGTGATGACGATCATGATGGATTGACCAAATAGCTGGGTGTATTGATTAATGGAAGTTCGCTAGCAAGCCTGAGAACTTCCGAAAATGCTTCTGACTCTTTCTGATGACGTTTCGAGTCATTTGATTAAAAACTTTGCGGATCGAGGGGGGGGGTTTGGAATAATATGGAGGACTCTTGGTAGATGCCTCGCATAAACAGCTCAAGATAGCCTCGGAAGACCATGTATCTCTATGCTCCGCTAGCGCACCCGTTTGGGGATTGTATACGATCAAATCAGAATTGGAAGATTTATACTAAAGTTTTACAGACACCAATACCTACAAGGAAATAGTATTCAAAATAAATGAGTCAAGTCCTACCGATAAGTTATCAAAGTTTTATTCAGCCTATAGAGACGAGCTGGGTACGTCAAGGGGTTAAGTTTTTGTGATCAAAGGAAGACCGAATTTCGGTCATATTTCTATTTTCAACAAATGAAAAAGCAGGGTATTCCCATTGAAGAAGGTCTATTGATCTTTTTTGCAGTACGGATTCATTTTGGAAAGTGAAGTTTGAAAATGAAAAAAAGCCCGCTGCTGGCAGGTGTATTCCATCGTTACAGATTTTTATCGACCAAATCCAGATGTCTCCGGGACTGATCAGTACACGAGGTCTAATGGGAACTTAATCACTTCCAACACCACTTGTGATGAAGTAATACCGGCCAATGGGTGAAGTGCAAGATCCGACCGACAGAATGGATGAAAAATTGCGAGCGGGGCTATGCAGCACATTGGAAATACAAGGACAAGGAGGCTCAAAGCTCCAAAAGGGCTAGATGATGGATTACTCAAAGTTCGGGCTTGTTAGAATCAAACGGATGCAATTGCAATCGAATTCATGATGGATTTTCCGTGGCAACCTTTTTCACGAGGAGGTCTTTGTATTCACGCCGAAGGCGAGCTCAAAGTTTTCCCTTTGGATCGACTGCTTAGATTTTGCATTTTGAGATTAACATACCCAAGTAGGTGCTAAGTGTATTTGGTGCTAAAGTCAATCAAGTTAGTCCCTATTTGCATAAGCTAAAAAATGGAGGACAGTTGAAATTTCTTACTTCCAATAAGCAGAAACCAACAGAAGATTGGTTGTCGCTTGGTCGTCACCTCTAGGGCTAAGCCAAGATTAAAGGATGCGATAGGAGGAGAAAAAAAGTCAAGCAATCCTTGATGGCAAGGAATCGTTCAGCGAAGATCAAGCAGATGAAAATGGAGTTTAACTCTTGGAAAATCGGAAAACTCCGTGCTTACTTTGAGTGAAGGGACTGCAAATGAAATTTTTATTATCGGGTTTGAAGGGGATTAATTGACCCAAACCACGATCAAATCATTCAAAGAAAGAGTTTAGGAATCTCAAAAAACTTATAAACAGAAGGACTCCAGGAAAAGGTAAAAGATGAATCTTCATTTACCAAAGAATAAAGCCTCAAAGGTCCTGATTCATGATCAGCTCTTGATAGGGGAGGTATGGATGTGGTGACTATGTCCTGCAAAATGCTGCAATTCCGATTCCTGGGGATGACGTGTTCTTGGATTTGTACCGTGAATGAAGGCATCAAAGATCCATCGAAACTCCTGCCGAATTGCCTTAGAGCTGCCTTTCTATCATGGCAAATCGTGTAATTAAAGCCCGATGGACTAGCCAAAAGAAATAGCTTTTTTTAGGCAGGGTTGCGGATTCCGTCGGGAAACTGATCGGGTATTTGGTTTAATTAATGACCTGACAAGTGATTTCAAATGAATTGAAAGTAAATATGCGGTCCATAACGGTTGACCTGATGCTGGATTTTCGAGGGGACGATAAATTTATGTAGAAATAACACGAGTCATTTGGATAAATTAATTACGAACCTAACAAGGTGGAGGGTTATTTTAAAGGTTACGAGGTTTGATTTGATCAATGAATCATTTTATGCTTAGTAGAGTTTATATTTGAAAAAAATCGCATAAAATGCCTGTTAAATATTGCCCATTTTCGAACGAGGTTAAGAAAATTTTTACCGCTACCTCAAAACTCAAAAAGCTTAGAAAAAACTCCCGAGCCTCGCTATACTTGAAGGAGATTTATGTCGTGGAGGTCAATTTGATGTAGTCACTTTAACATCAGTATTGAAAAAATAAAAATTATTCTGTGAGTTTAGGGTTACAGTATATAATACGCTTTGATTCTTTCGTAAGAATGTGATTTTGGACGAAGCATCAGTTTGGTAAAATCTTAGCTCAGTTTGAAAAGTCTTATGGCTTACAAAAACAACATGATCGATCTAATCTGTGTGGCTTGCATGAGGTCTTGGAATTTTTGCGATCCAAGAATCCAAAAACACCAAATTACCGTTAGGAGAAAATACTGAACTTCAAAGTATGCATTCATTCCTTGATTTCTTTAATGGGAGTTGCAACAAACGATAATTTGTCAATATAACTAACAAAGACCTTCATGAAACTTACATTTTAACACCTCTAAGACGATTTATTCAAAATTACCTTTTTATTCAGGCGATTTGTCGATTAAGGAGATGAAAGTGGGGCAAAATTGGTTGAAATAGTGTCTGATGCATCCAAGAGGGAAGCAAAAAATTTTTGTGGTTTGACATTGAGCGAAGTGAGGTATATCAGTTCAAGCGGAATGGCTACTAATTACCATGCTAACCAAAATGCTGAAGTAGGAGGTGAAGTTTACCTACAGCACCTTCAGAGCATGTCAGAAAAATCTTAATCATCACCAGCTTTGAAATATTATTTTTACAGTCTTTTGACTCTGTGGAAGAATTTAAGAAGGTTCATTTGACTTCCTAACATATAGCCACAGCTCAAATCCTCGAAATGGTTGGCAATAGACGATTCTGTAATAAAGATCTTGTCAATCCTTGGTTTTCTTTATGGGCTTATCGCAAATTTCACGCTTCAAAAAAGAGCTTAGTAACCGTTTAGACCGAAACATCAAAATGAAGATGGATGTTTACTTCTGGGTCTCCAGTGGGGAGATGAAGGAAAGGAAAATTGTAGTGTTTTAGCGCCTAAATATGAGAGCGTTAGCCACGATTTTCAAGGCGGCCAAATGCTGGACATTAGTAGAATTTGATGGGTGATAAGCATGTCTTCATTCAGATTTCCATCGGGATATTTAGACCTCAAAAATTCTAAATATTATTGGGAATGGAGTAGTACTAGACCCAATTGTTTCTAAAAAGGAATCGAATGGATTAGGTTAATTCTCCATTGACTACATGAAGAATTTGGTGATCTCTAAGAAGGCTACAATCATATACCTTACTCATAAGCTTCTTGGATGCAGCTATGGAAACTGCCAAAGGGGATAAAAAAATTGGATCTACTCTGAAAAGGAATTGGACCGACTTACCAGATAAAATTGCAGAACTGCCTTGCGTGTTGGAGATTATTCTTGAATCCAGATTTCAAAGAGAAATATTCGACTTTAGTCGAAAAGCATTAAAACAACACTTTAGTTTTACAATCATCCGACTGATTGATTAGCGAATGGAGGAAGCAGTTTTTTTGCCTGTTGATTTTTTCAAAACACTGATCTGATTGATAGTGAATATGTAGTGATACGAGCTTTAGCTTCAATAAAAGAATCTTAGCTGAAGGTGGCGCAAGGTTTCACTTTTAGATATTGACTTTGTTCGTATCCATTTGTGACAAGTGCAAGCCGACGCGCATGTACAGGATTAGGTGTAGCTTCCATCTAAAATAGAGAGTGTGGCATCTTTCAAAGCAATTGGACACGATGTCGGCAGTGGTCCTTTTCCACCGAGCTTTTCGATGATACGGGAGAGAGGCAATGCGTAAGAGAAATGATTGGAAGGTTACCACTGGCCGACTCGCCAGATGTGGTTGGTTAGATCTTCAGGGCTTTGCGTTACTCATTATATCAATGGGTCACACAGTTATTCATGTATGAGGGGGTGTACTTAATTATTTTTGAGGAATTAAATTTTGTACCCACTATGAGCTACCAACAGGTGGCGCATCGATCGCTGAGTTTTGAGATTTCTGATTTGGACGTGAAAGCCAGTATATCAGTTCTATGAAAGGCTGGGAATACTTCCTTAAAAGGAATCAGAGATTATGATTGCCTTTCAATTGAATTACAAGATTTATGTCACTTATTTGGAAAATGAGCTGGGCGTTCCATTAAATTGGTCTCAATCGGTCCGGACGAGAGCAAACAATATGAGATAAAAATTAAAGCCTTTCAACAACCAAATTAGAAAGGCTTTTTTTGTACTTAGATTTCCCAATTATATTTTTTGATTTATCACACAATCCAAAAAATCTAAGATTGCGATCTTCGTCGCTTATTATTTTCTTTACATACTCATTCATCAAAATTTCCTTATGGCCAAATAGGATTCCTTTATTGTGAGCCTTTTTGATTGGCTCTTCGATCCAAGGATCTACAGTTTTGGGAGGGAATTGCTAGATGAATCGATGGGGTTTTTACGACTTACCGAGGATCAAAAATAACCAACGTGGTTACGTTTTATATGATATCCCATTCCTTCTGTATTTGGAATCAAGCATCTTTTGATACTTCAGCTATGGAGGAGATTGCAGTCGAACAGGAGCAGATGAATTTCAATTTTTTTCTTTTTTTGATGCAGATTGTTCCTTCTTTACTTCAGGAGGATTTTGGAGGAATTCTCTGCTATTCCCAAAGACAAAAAGTGAGCCGGGACTCTCAGGGATACATCGGAATAGGTTTTTGATGAGTTTGGGAATGGAAATATAGCTGAAAATTAAGCAAGGAGGATTTCCAGGAGTAGGTACAGACTTAGTACCAAAACGCTAATTTCCATTAAGGCCCGGGAAGTGGTTAGCTCTGGGTATGAGTTTTTGGTAGGTAGGGAAAACAATGGAGAGTGGGAAATTGATGGATTGGAATTTCCTTGGCGCCAATTTCCGATTAGTTCAGGAGGTCTGAGCACCGTCGAGTCACTGACCCGAATCTGCCAGGTTATCGAAAGTTTTTCTGGATCTTCAACCCAAAGTGATGGGACAGGTTATTTGTGAAGGTTTTGCAAATGCTGGTAACAACTGCTGCAGGTCAGGGGCCTCGAATGGTGACTATTTTGACCGGCCGTTGTTTTCCCGCACCGAAAAACTGAAAATAGGATTGCTGCATTCTACTGGAGGATTTACAATTTCCATGAAATCCAAAAACTATTAGTGGGAGGTGTCTAATGATGAAGCCTTAGAAAAATCCAAAGGGAGTGGATTTTGATGAAATTGGCTTCTTGCGAAGGCAAGGAAAACACCTATTTCATCACTGATGAGGAGGTGTTTTACCAAATGGAAGTAGTGTTGATTCGGTGTCTGCAGTTTTATGCTTCCTGGAGTTTGAGGAAGAGTCAGGAGATGTTTGTTTCAGGCGAAGGTCTGAGAAGAAATTAGAGTATTGGAACTTCACCAAGGCACTTTAAAGCAGGGGGATATTGGAGGAGAGTTTTACTTTTTTTCCAAAAAATTTTTTTCCCCTTTGGGAAAATTTACGACCAAAAGTAACCGTTTACTTTATCCTTGACAGATTTCCTACGGAAAAAGCTCTTCAGAAATTCGATGACCTCACGATTCAAGAATCGGCCCGAGCCAAATTAATCTTTCGAGTTTGGAAATCAAGAATCAAAAATGATGAATACGACTTTGTTAAAGGTTGAATCGGGTCTTTAATTGGATGGAGAAGAAAGCTATTCCCGTTTCGAATTGGTTCCGAGATGGTGAATGGTGGAGGGCTGATCATAAAACACCTTACCACAGTCACTGAATCAGGAGAATATCAGTTTTCTTGGTATTAATCGAAAAAATTTGCCTGCCCAATCCAATACGATTCAAGTATTACACGGAATTACCGTCTTTTTACCATCTCTAATCCAAAACAATAGGCTGTACCGGGCGTCAATCAGTAGATTTACAACTTCCATTTGCGGGTTTTTTGATTGGACTTTTTGCATTATTTACTTAAAGAGGGCAAGGCAGGAATTATAGAAATGAGCTATTGACAAGCATCAGCGTATTCAGGTGTATTTTGAGCTATTTGTCCAAATACAAAGATTTTGGATTGTTACGGAGGAAGAACCATTTACAGTTGGAGGTGGTGATTTCTCGGACGACCATTGAAGTGAATTTGATTTTCGTTTGTTGCCGGAACAGATATCAAGTGTGCATGAACAAGGCGGGATATTTTCCTGACGATCCATTCAATTTACTGATAATTCAGATGAGAGGCAGTGAAATGGGGATGGATTTTAGTGGACGGTACAAATTCTTAGTGAGAAGAATCCAGTCCATATTTTTTGGGGAAAAAAGGGGCGATTTGAAGTCGAATTGACAATAATGATCAATATGGTTGACCACAAAACAATTCCAACCTAGTATTCATTTACCAGGGAAGTTATCGAGTCATGTTTCTTTATGGGTTTACCCTGTTGATGCCTTGAATCAAACATTTGCACAAAATTTAAAGGGATCAGCAAATTTGGAGTTATTGATTTTCAATTCTTTGGGGCCCAAACTTGATCTCCGCACTGATTGAGCTAACTACTGACGGCTGGGATGGCTAAATTCAACGGTGAGCTGCTTGATTCAGGGTTTTTACTTTTTTCCAAATTCAACGGGAGTTGGCCATAGATGGACGAGAAAGTAGTGGAAGAGGCAAATTTAACTGATCAGGTTAATGATCGAATAGTTTTGTTGATTGCCCTTTCTTTTTGTGGAAAGCTTGTTTGGTCAAAGATGTCCAATATTCTCAATTCTATGGGCAAACCCACTTTACTTTAATCCTGCATTTTCAGGAGCTACTGGACTACGCGAGTTTTGGTGGCTTTAATTTTTCGAACACAAGGCCATTCATTGAATTCAAAGCTTTGTGGCTTATTTTTTCCCCGGGGGGGCCTATTTAGATCCAATTTTTTCAGGCGTATAATTCTGGCTTTCGGCATGTTTTGATCAGCGGTGCAAAAGAGTCATTTACGCAAGGTCGACTTTTTGATCTTGGATTTGGTTTATAGCTATCGACTTAGGACTCGGAGAGAAAAGTTTTCTGAATGCGGGGTTTGCTTCAGGGCGAGTTTTATAGCTCGAGATGCACTTTTTGGTGATGTGATCTTGGGGAACGCAATTTAGATATTAATCGTGGGACCATTATCGGCGAACCTGGTCAGAATTTTGGAAGGCGAGGCCAAGGCAATCGGATTTGATCTTGGATGGGTTACTGTTTTTATAATGAGAGTTTTGCTGGGGCTTTCAGCTTTTTCATTTAATTGACCCCCACAATCAGACCTCAGTAGATGGTAAATTCAGGCTTCCCTCAAATACTCTGTTCATTGGCGGGATCAGATTTGATTCTAGGCCTGAGAGATAATGACTTTTTCATTAATACCGATCAAGAGCGATTCATTGGCTTTGGCATTTAATTATAAATCTTCAGGGTCAATTTTCTCATTTAAGATTTCGGCGAGCGAGCTTTTTTTCGAACCTTGGTCCTTGGGTTGTTGTACAGAGGTTCCCTACCAAATATTCTTTGCCAAAATAATGAGTCGATTATAGCCCTTTTGGGGATTTAGCTTAGAGCAGGGTTTAAGGGAATAGGATACCCAGTTTTCGATTTCCAATTTCTAAGGTTTGGCCAAGCGAAGTACAGGTGGGGCACATGAGATATTCCATCCGTTATTGGTATTTTATCCCATAGGGGACCCTCGTAAAAAAAGTATTATCGCCCCCCCTTTCCAAGCTTAGATTATTAAGCCGATGAGGTATAATTTCAAAATATTATTCCCCTCTATTTATCCTGTTTTGCTATTTATTTATCAATTTACGATTCTATTTCCTCATTTTGAAATGATAGAATTATTTGGGTTTAAATTTTTTTCTCCTTATCGGGTCAATGGGTTAGGGGATTATACGAGGAAAGATGTAAACAAGCCCTTGTCAGGGAAAAAAAAAAAAAAAGGAGATATTTGCACTCCCAACGATTTACGAACGGTATTTCGGGGGAAAAGCTAAGAGGAAAACGGGAAAGAATTCGGGTAAAACGGGACAAGGATTAGTTTGAAGGTTGAGGGAAGGATTTATTTTAAAAATTTCTTTTTTTTGCTTGGGAAAAAAAAAACATTTTTTCAAGGTTTAACCTTCTTGCATCCCCAGTTTTCGGGGGAAGGGAACGGGAAAAAATTTAGCAGGGAGGTAAAAAAAAAATACGGGGAAGGGGGCGGGGTCTATTTCAGGGGGGGCTAGGTTTTTTTTGGACCCCAAACCCCCAAAAAAATTTTTTGACCCAAAAAAAAAAAAAAAATGGGTTTTGGTTTGGTTTAAAGGTTTTTCTTTTTTGAAAAATGATCATGTAAGCGATCTCTCTCTT